>Ga0209119_1003396_pt1 | contig 13731 bp, 8 predicted proteins | sample COG_03_FD_184747 | JGI IMG/M metagenome (GOLD analysis project Ga0209119, IMG submission 184747) | Pelagic Microbial community sample from North Sea - COGITO 998_met_03 (SPAdes) (version 2) | ecosystem: Environmental > Aquatic > Marine > Neritic zone/Coastal water | place: Helgoland, sampling... | reverse complement strand
CAGTATATTTCCTTCAAGGTAATTACTACCTCCATTGACGACAGTAATGGTTAAGGAATTCTGTCCAGGCTGGGATGGATTATTGGTCACTGTAAATTCGAGTCCTGAGCCATTATTGTTGGCTGCACCGCCTTTCGAGTTGACAGGCAATATAACTGGTGAAGTTCCTACATCAACAAGACCATCGTTATATTGCGCTCCAATTGCCATAGTTCTGCCATCACCGCTTAAACTTACATTGTACCCAGATTGATCACCAGCGGCCTCACCGACAAAGTCTGATCCTGCTTGTACCCACGTGGATGGTAGCGAAAGATTAGTTTTTGTCAGATCTACAGCAAATGATGTATCAGTAGTAAGACCGGCAAGATTTGTAGCAAGACCGGCAAGTTCGGATTTTAATTCTGCATCAGCAGAGGCAAAAGTTGTTAGATATTCGAATAATATATTTATATTTAAGTTCTTTTTATAAATTTTAATTGTCGAACTGCCTACTTGACGACTTTCACCGATTAAAATAGTGCCATCACCGCTTAAACTTACATTGTACCCAAATTTAGTTCCAACTTCAGAAGAGATTATTTTTGAAGATAATTTTACCCAACTCTTACTGTCGAAAATTGGGCCGTCCTTAATTAAACCATAAACGTTTACAACGCCACCACCGTCAACTCTTCCTACATCGTTACCAACTGCCATAGTTGTGCCATCAGAGCTTAAACTTACACTCTCTCCTCCATCTTCAATGCCTTGTAATTGTTCCCAGGAAGAAGCGGAAAACAGATAAGCTTGAGACACAGTGCCCGCTATTGCCACAGTTCTGCCATCAAAGCTTAAACTTACATCTTTGCCGAAGTAGTCGCCACCAACACCACCTTCAATGTTTTCTCCTAATTGATTCCAATTATTGCTTGCATCCCTCTCATAAACTCGTACATGACCTACGAAGTTGCTCTGATTAAGTACTGATCCAATTGCCACAGTTGTACCACTACCGCTTAAACTTAGCGACGACATTTCGGTATTTGAATCACCGGTCAAGTCTGATCCTAATTTTAACCAAGTCGCCGTACCGTTTGAAGATGAAGAGCCATAAACTCGTACAAAAGCTTTAGGATCAGATGTTTGTTTCCCCCCAACTGCCACAGTTTTGCCATCAGCGCTTAAACTTACCTTGAGAACTGTGGCAGTTGTGGGGAAAATGATGCCACCAAATGATTGCCAGTCATTATTGTTATACTGAAATGTCTGTATGTTGCCATTAACTGAATTACTACATGCGACAATTTTACCATCACCGCTTAAACTTACACTGCTGATAGGCTCACCAATATGTATATCACCACCTATTTGACTATGTGGACTACCTGGTTGACTACTTGTAAGGGTATTAAATACTCTTAACGTGGTCAAACTTCCAATTGCGACAGTTGCGACAATTGTACCATCATCGCTTGAACTCATAGGACTGTACTGACCACCACTGCTTATTTCTGGTGCAGTTTTTATAAATGATATTATATCACTCATTTTATTTATTTATATATACGTAATATCTTTTTTTTTTAATTAACAGTCTCAATGAATTAATTTTTTATACGTAAAAAAGCCACACCCATAACGGGTGTGGCTTTATTTTAACTACTCACTTTATTCTTCTCATTTTTCCGGTAATACGCCGTAACTCATGAGCAGAATCTTTCATCTCTTTACATCTTTCTGATGTTCTTAACTTTTCCAGACGCTTCTCAATCCTTTTCTTTGTAATATCCATTTTATACAAATTACCCTTAGTTTTACCCTTAGTTTTACCCTTAGTTTTACCCTTAGTTTTACCCCTACCATGTGTTTTATTGCGAATGCGTTCAGTGTACAAAGGAGTTGACGTCTTGCGAAGTCGACTTGAGTCGCAAAGTTTGGGTTTCTTGGCATCCTCCTGCTCTTTGCGATCTTTAACCATCTGGGTATGTGAGATACTCATTGATGCTTTTAATGATAAATATTTAGCTGTTTGTTCTGCCTTTTTGAGTTTGGCAGCCTCGATGCGTTTATTCTCATCATCGACTTTTTTAATCTCTCTCAGCATGACAAGATAATCATGGGTGCAGTACCCTTTAACAAGACTGGAAATTCCAGATGTACTGTTACCACAAAATTCATAGAGCCATTGCGAGAGTGTATTAGATGGATGGTAGTGATTCTGATAAGAGCCAAAACCGTTTGAAAATGAAGACCCACAATCACGGCAAAAAGGACATGTGAATGGTATGATGTCATGGATGACCTTTTTCCATGATCGACCCTGCCAATACGAGTCATTCTCATGATTATTTTCAAAAACAAAAACATCATCTTTGTGATTGTTATCGTGGAGACATGCACAGCTATTACAAAGATTCAACTCGCAATCTTGACAATTGAATAATGCTAGTCTATTACAAATACAGAGTTTAAACCCCAACATTTTGTAGAAGCATGGAGTACATACCGCATGACCACATAGAAAGAGCTGCATCATATCTAACTCTTTTACCTTAGCTTTTACTGGATTTACCGGATCGAAACAGCATTCATTCCAGCAAATTCCACATATATTTTTACCAGCAGTAATACTGCAGTATTTTGTTGACGACATCTTGATAAATATCCAGATAAGTTTTGGTAAATAATCAAGTTTATTTTTGAAATTTTTCATACACATGTTTCTTCGTTCTTGGAATTATTTATCTCAATCACCACACGTAAAAAAAGCCACACTCGTTGGAGTGTGGCTTATGTTTTATTTACAAGTTTTATTTACAAGTTTTATTTACAAGTTTTATTTACAAGTTTTATTTACAAGTTTTATTTACAAGTTTTATTTACAAGTTTTATTTACACAATGCAAATAGTAATTCTTTTTTTCCCTTCTTCCATCGCAGCAATCAATGCATCAACTGCTAAATCTTCCGGTACTGAAAATGTAGCTTCTTCGTTCTCTTCCCATTCTTCGTCATCACTTTCCGAGAGTTGATCACTGACAACTTCGTCTTTGTATTGCATATTGACAATTGTTGTTTCCACTTCGTCTTTGACCACTTCGTCTTTGACCACTTCGTCTTTGACCACTTCGTCTTTGACCACTTCGTCATCACTTTCCGAGAGTTGATCACTGACAACTTCGTCTTTGTATTGCATATTGACAATTGTTGTTTCCACTTCGTCTTCCTCTGGATCGATACTACGTCCCCAAACGGTTTTTCTGGGTGCATTTGGGATAACCTGTGAAGGTACAAGTTTTGTTGGTGTTTTCATCACGTTGCTTCTTTTTTTGGAAACTTGAAGAACAATTTGATCAATACCAGTTCGACACATACAACCGGCTCTTGTTTCTTCCGGATGTTGGTATCCACAAGTTTTTGAACCACTGTTACTGTACTCCCCGGTCTGGTCACTCCATCTCACAAACCGACATTTCATACCAAAAAGACATGGTGCAAGTGTAAGTTCCTCGTGTGTATGAGCAAACTTACATTTATCGTCTCCATGTGGGCAAGGAACTCCGCACAATCTAGTTTTAGTCAATCTTTTAGCCATTAACTCCTTGTCTTGTAGTTGTTCGTAGGCTTTTGTACGACCATCGTCACGACGATACTCGTCACGACGATACTCGTCACGACGATACTTATCTTTCCGAAGGTCATCGATGTGGGAAGTAAAACCGAGTTGTTCAATAGGAAGTTTTCTTCCTTTTTTCTGAGTCATCTCAGATCCCAATATTGGGAAATCGGCCGTGTTATATTTAGTTGTTGTTTGAATAGTAGACATATCTTGTTATTCTTTCTACAAAGTTCCTCTTAAAAATCACTTTTAAAATGACCAAATTTTGAGTTGATGTAAAATATCACACACCAGTACTGGTGTGTGATGTATCGATTTTACCGGGGGTGATTAAATTCTACCCACTTGAAATGATCAAAGTTTTATCCCTCCGGTATTAATTTCACATGTCTCTTGCTAATTAACTACGTTTGTGGATGTGGAATCAAGCAAAACGATTGTAAATTAGCAAGAGACGTGTTTGTTTACAACACTTTTTATACTTTTAACATTGTCGAAACAAGTTTTTTATAAACATATCATCAGCGCTCTCGGCATCAGATCAACAATAATTTTTGTTATAGGTGTGCGTTTTTTTATCAAGTTGGTCATGTGTGTAACTCCAAGAGATAGCAACCATTTTTCAAGGTCGAGTAGCGGATTCGCAAACTAATTCAACATTGTTGGGTGGGTTTCCTGCAACATCATATTTTGTTCTTGTGTAAGTATGATCTTTGTACTTTACGTAGTTAAATCCACAACACATCGGTGTGGATTATTTTTTGTTTATTTTGTACACTTTTTGTTTATTTTTTATACAACTACCACTTTCACATTTTTTAATCCTCTTTTCATGGCACTCTGCATCGCTTTGATTGCCATTGCCTTTGGTACTTTCAAAATCACTTGACCTTTTTCATCAACACTCTCCTCAACGTGTTGAAAACGACACTTGTGACCATGACGACATGATCTTCCTGTACCAACAGACTCGCAGAAAGCATCCTTTGTTTTTCTCACTGGTGTTTTTCTCACTGGTGTTTTTCTCACTGGTGTTTTTCTCACTGGTGTTTTTCTCACTGGTGTTTTTCTTTTCTTTTTCACTGACCAACTCTCATCAACAATTGGCAGAGATTCAACCTTATTTTCTTCAACCTTATTTTCTTCAACCTTATTTTCTTCAACCTTATTTTCTTCAACCTTATTTTCTTCAACCTTATTTTCTTCAACCTTATTTTCTTCAACCTTATTCCAGCACGACTTCACAATTTTCTTGATAATAGATTTCTTGATAATAGATTTCTTAATGATTGGTAAAGCCATCGGAAGACCAAGTCGACAAGAATAACACTGCATACTCTCGCCAGGGTGAATGAATGAACATTTTTTATTAGTAGAGGAATTCACATAGTCATTTCCAGATTTTCTCACATGATTGCATGATTCCTTGAAGAAACATTCTGCTACTTGTAAATCATCAATACTGTGAGCATATCTACAGTTTGTTCCATGACGGCATTTTTTTTTCAAGATGACAGAGTTACACATTTTGGTACTTTTCAATGAAGTTCTCATTTCTGTTTTGTTGGTAAGAAATCTTAATCCCTTTTCAACTTGTTGGTCTCGTTCCATCTTTGGTGTGGTAAAGTTGATCAACAACAATACAGGTTCGATAAATTTCTCTTTTTTCTTGGACTCTTTCTTGGACTCTTTCTTGGACTCTTTCTTGGTATTTAGTTTTACTTCTGTCCAGCTTCCATTGTCCAACACGTCTTGTTTTTGATCGCGCTCTCTCTCTTTCTCTAATAATCTTTTCTCCACCATCATCTCATACTTTTTATTAATCTCTTTTTCATTCTCTTTTTTAGTAATCAACTCTTCCTGAATTTTATCACTGTTAATTGTACAGATTAATTGACGAATACGATTTTGCTCTTCTTCTTCAATGTCCTTCTCAATTTGCTGTTTAATAATTTCCTCTTCATCTTCTGGTTCTTCCTCCTTAATGTGGTCAACTTTAATGATGATAGATTTCTCGACAGTTCTAATACCATTTTTAAACTCTTCTTTTCTCAAATCTTCAGATACTTTCTTTGATAATTTAACTTGTTTACGGTGAAGAGCCCTGCGGGATTTTGTCACCTCGTCTTGTTGTTTTGCTGCATCACTTCCAACTCGCGCATTTGGTCGTGCACGACTTTTACCACCACCGTTACGACGATGACCAAATGGTAAGTTCTTTTGTGGTTTATTACGTCTTGCTTTACGATCCAGCCACGCATTTCTTTTCAATCTCTTTTGTAATTCTCTGGCTTCTTTTAGTCTTTTGAGTCTCCCTAATCGACTTTCTGTTGGCAATCTTGCCATAATTTCTGCATTTTTATCATCTTTAATTTGTTTCTTCAAAGCCGCGTCCATCTTTTCAATCGTCATTTGTTCTTCTTTTTGTTCTCTTCTTTTTGTATCTTCTTTTTCCTCTTCATCCTTCAACATAGATTGGAACTCGATCCAAGTCTCACAGCCAGTATCATCAACTGTTTTCTGACTGAGTAATTGCATAACCCAAGAGGATCGGCGTGTCTCGGATGGTGACAGGTCAACAGATTCGCATAGTTGATTTAAGTCATCATCGTCATAGGATTCATAACCCGAGTCATACTCGCGTTTACAATCGCCTCCCTCATCGGGGTGCTCTGAAGCGTAGAATCTATTAGATTCATCTTGGCTTTCTGAGCAGTACATATTTGAGTCATTGTTATTATGAATCATATTTCTTGTTATTTTCTCTGAAAGTTGTGGTCAAAAATCAATTTCATTTTGACCATAAATACCCCCTCAAAGTCAACCTGGTTAACGTAAAATAATCACATCCGGTATGGATGTGATTAAGATTTTTTTTATATTTTACACTTTTTGTATTGTTATTTCTTTTTCACTTATGCTTCCTCTGCCTCTTTCTTCCATTGTACTTTATCTTCTTTACTCAATGATTTCCATCTTTTACTCAACTCTTTTGTCAACTCAACACCCTCAAGACCACACTCCTCGGCGATCTCGTCACCAACTTGTTCTTTCCAGTATTTCATTGCGAGAACACGTTTTTTCTTGGATGATGTTTTCTTGGATGATGTTTTCTTGGGTACTTCCTCAACCAACTCATCAACCAACTCCTTTTTCTTTACTTCACTCTCGCTTTCACTCTCACTTTCACTAGTTACTTCTTCCTTGTACCGTGCCTTATCGTCAGCTGCCATTTTTTCCCATTTTTCAACACTGTCCAATTTGGCAGTGTTCCAACGTTTTCCCAACTCTGACATAATTTCCTTGCTTTTAATGTCAGGTTGTTCAAGTTTAATTTGCGATCTCATTTCTTTACAGAAGAAAATGTATGCCGAACAAGCACCTTTTGGACCACCTCGCTTCTTCTTGGATTTCTTCTCTTTATTTTCAATTAACACAGACCATTCTTCTTCACTTGGTTGAGTGTAATTGACCATCTCATTTTCGTACCGTGCCTTATCGTCAGCTGCCATTTTTTCCCATTTTTCAACACTGTCCAATTTGGCAGTGTTCCAACGTTTTCCCAATTCAGCAGTGACAGTTCTTGGTGTTGAATCAGTCATCGATTCATTAACCTCTTTACGCATTTCTTTACAAAAGAAGATGTAAGCTGAATTACCACGTTTGGGCTTGTTTGGATCTTTCACCTTTTTACCGCTGCTATTTGCTCTTACAGTGGTACTTTTACGTGCTGCTGTAGTACTACCGGGAAAGTTGCTGAATAAATTTTCTTGATTTGCTTTTTTATTCCAAAGTGATGTTATTGCGTCATACGCATCATCATCAATGATGTTTTTGGAGGATTCCATGAAGTCCATAAAAAAGGCTGTTACCTTCAATGTCATATTTGTTGTTTGTGTGATACTTGACATAATCTGAAATTTTATCTACAAACTTGTGTAAAAAAATCAAATTCATTTTTGGCCTAGATTGCTGCATTATAATATGACAATACATCTCACAGTCAAAACTAAGACCAATTCACGTGCCTAAGACCAATTCACGTGCCTAAGACCAATTCACGTGCCTAAGACCAATTCATGTGCCTAAGACCAATTCATGTGCCTAAGACCAATTCATGTGCCTAAGACCAATTCACGTGCCTAAGACCAATTCACGTGCCTAAGACCAATTCATGTGCCTAAGACCAATTCATGTGCCTAAGACCAATTCATGTGCCTAAGACCAATTCACGTGCCTAAGACCAATTCACGTGCCTAAGACCAATTCACGTGCCTAATACCAATTCACGTGCCTAAGACCAATTCATGTGCCTAAGACCAATTAATCAACCCTTATATTATGCTTGGCATATTCTTTGTATCCTGGGCAAACATAATCGTTTTCGTAGTATTCTGTTAAACTTTTCTTAATTTCACCAAATTCATTTACATACACGATTTTCTTAATTCCGATTTTCTTAATTTCTTTAGTGCAATGTGAACATGGTTCGGAATGTCCTGATTCCTTCGTAGAGCTCCTATAGCGAACTATATAGATAGTCAATTTTCTCATTTTTCTGCGAACTTTAAGGTCATAAAACACACGACCCTTTTATTTTACATCGGAAAGCCTCTGGAAAGAACTTGTGAATGCAAGCGACCTCGGCATGTCCACAGCAACGAATATGACTACCGTATTTATTACGATGTTTATTAACACTAACTGCTAGGATTTTACCTCCCCTGCAAATTGCTGCGGCTATACGAGTTGCTTGCTGAGAATCACTGGCGACATTCAATAATGTTGATATTATATTATGTTGTTTCATTGACATTATTTATTTATAAATACTCTAATTCATTTTTTAATTCATTTTTTAATTCATTTTTTAATTAACAGGATAATGTGAAACAATTTTTAAGAGATTATATCTTAAAAATAAACTGAAAGTATAATAAATGAGTAATAATATTCCTTTCGAGATATATAAAACCGGCAATAAATTATCGATTACCGGACACTCACCAAATAAAATATTCGTTTCTACTTCTGGCGGGGCTATCACAACAACAACAAGTAATATAGATCCAACCGATTTAACCAACGCTTTAATAAAATTAAATGGTATTGAAGATAATGCTACGAGAGACCAAGACGCTAGTGAAATAAGAGCCTTAGTAGAGGCTGCAGGTAATAGTAATGTATTTACAGACATAGACCTTGCAAAATTAAATGGTATTGAAGATAATGCTACAAGAGACCAAGACGCTAGTGAAATAAGAGCCTTAGTAGAGGCTGCAGGTAATAGTAATGTATTTACAGACATAGACCTTGCAAAATTAAATGGTATTGAAGATAATGCCACGAGAGACCAAGACGCTAGTGAAATAAGAGCCTTAGTAGAGGCTGCAGGTAATAGTAATGTATTTACAGACATAGACCTTGCAAAATTAAATGGTATTGAAGATAATGCTACAAGAGACCAAGACGCTAGTGAAATAAGAGCCTTAGTAGAGGCTGCAGGTAATAGTAATGTATTTACAGACATAGACCTTGCAAAATTAAATGGTATTGAAGATAATGCCACGAGAGACCAAGACGCTAGTGAAATAAGAGCCTTAGTAGAGGCTGCAGGTAATAGTAATGTATTTACAGACTCTTCAAAGGTTAAAATAGATTTTATAACCATAACACAACAAGTTAATCTTGATACAGTAGAGAGTACAGCCAATAGTGCTTTACAAGATTTTAATGGTATGAAAGCTCAGACGATAGAAGTAGGGGGTGGGGCAGATAAAACTGCTAATTACGATTTTAAATTTCTTGGGACAGCAGGGAATATTGCTCCTTCTTTACAGAAATATACAACACTACGAACACCTCTTTTAACAGCAGATAATACTATTGTTTTACCGAGCGATGATGGAACTTTACAACTTGTAAATGGTTCGGGAGATATTATAACTACTGCCGAACGAACTCTAATATCTACAAATCAAACTAATATTGCTACAAATGTGACGGCTATTGGTACGAAATTAAATGCTACTTTTTCACCTTATGTAGGTGGTATGGTTCTTCAAAGCAACGGTTCTGGCTTAATTGTTGAAAGCGGGATTGCTTATGATACATTAACTGCAATTGAAGACAAAACAGATTGGATAACCGTTTCACAAGCAGTAAATTTAGATACGATTGAAACTTTGGCAACTAATGCTATACCTAATAGCGCAATAAGCAGTTTTGCAACAGCGGCACAAGGAACAACCGCCGATAGCGCATTACCAGCAAGTAGTGTTTTAGATGAAGATAATTTTGCTTCCAACAGCGCTACTAGCCCCCCTTCTCAACAATCTACAAGAGTGTATGTTGATACTGGTTGGTATTCAAATCGTAACGCTATATTCAGTAATGATACTGAATTGGCGAGATTAAATACACATTTCACAACAACACTCGTTAGTGAAAGATGGTTTGTAAAAAATAATAAAATAGGTTGTCTTGGACCTATAGCGACAGTGGCAAATAACACAACAGTAATTGCCGAAAGCAACCTTTTTTTTGATACAAGTGATGGCTCTTTACCAGGACAACCGGCCAACACAAATTATCCAACTATTAAAACAAATTACACTACTTTATATTTTTCAGTTTCAAATAAATACACCGCATATCTTCAACAAATAGGAACCACTCCTTTTGTAATAAATTTCACAGGACAACATCAAGCATTACCCCTTGATGAAGATTTATATAATAATGTAGATGATTATGTAGGTAAGATTGTTATATCAAATGGCGATTTAAGTAGTTTTATAAATGATAATGGTGAAGCAGGAATTTCATCAGGTAAAAGAGGCATACATATTAACGAGGCGATGCCGAGAGTTGTATTATGTAATACATATAAAGATAAGCGAGTTTTTGGTGTTATTTCAAATGAAGAGGAAGATAATGAAACAGCAAATATGGCGACAAGAGCAACAGAAAAACATTTTAGACAGGGTGCTTTTGTATCCGTTATAGGTGGTCTTCCAGCAGATGATAATCGGCTATTTATTAATGCTCTCGGTGAGGGGGCTATATGGGTTATTAATTCTCACGGAAATATTGAAAATGGTGATTATATATGTAGTAGTGATAAAGGGGAAGGATATGGATGCTTACAAGACGACGATTTATTACATAATTATACCTGTGCGAAGGCGACTATTAATTGTTCTTTTGATTTAGAAAGTGAAGAGTATGAATGTAAAGAAATTTTAATTAATGGAGAGAATTTAAGAATAGCATTCATAGCATGTGTTTATTGTTTTTGAATAATATTAAATATGACAATTTTTAAGAGAATATATCTTAAAAATATTCTTAATAGTATATAAATGAGTAATAATATACCTTTCGAGATATATAACACTGGTAGAGGTCCGCCGGGACCACCTGGCCCTGGTTCTACTGGTGGTGACCCAAGTAGAAAAATCAATGGAACAGTTGTTAATGGTACAGCAACTACCTTTATGCGTAGTGATGCTGCTCCTGCATTGGATAATACAACAGTATCAGCTGGTAGTTATACATCTGCAAATATTACAGTGGATAAACAGGGTAGGTTAACATCAGCTTCGAGTGGTGGATTGGTAAAAATAGTAACTGTGGCTCAATCTGGTGGTGATTACACAACCCCCGAAGCTGCTATAGCTTCTATTACAGACTCATCAACTACTAATAGATATGTGATTAATATAGCACCGGGGTTATACAACATAAACAACCCTATTATATGTAAAGTAGGTGTGCATTTTAACGGTCAATCAAACGACACAGCAGTAATATTTCAGGCGATTAATGTTAACTCGAATATATTAGAGGTTGTTAATGCATCCGGTGCTAATGGTATTAGTTTTCAAGGGGCTACTGGTGCTGCCGGTTTTTACATGGGAGTGGCTGGTATAACAAATAGTAATAGACTAAATTTTAAAGATTGTCAACGTTGTATTCATATGAACAATTCATTATGTGCTGGTCAATTTTCACAGGTATATTCAAATAATAATACTATTACGGTATCAGAAATGATTTATATCCAACAGGCGGCGCAAATTGTTATTAATCAGTTAATACCAATAGCAGGGTCATTTACAAAGGTTGTAAGATTAACCAATAATGGATCTGTCAATATTAACCAAATTCTTACTGATAATGGTGATATTGACACTGCTATATCAGTAGAAAACGGAGCACGTTGCTCGATAACTAACTGTAGAATTACTGGACGAATATCAAATAGATTAGAAACTGTTATAAATGTTGAGGGGGATGGGTCGCAATGCGATATAGTTGCTCTATATTCTCAATATGCTAATTTTGGTATAAAAATTAATAATACTTCGGAATTATCAGCTGCGGCTATTACAATTGATGAATGCGATAAAGGCGTGTACATGGGTATATCAGGTAACCCTTCTATCACAATTACAGGTGGAACTATAAGAAAATCATTAACTTTTGATATGGAGTTAACGAACGAGAATAACACAATGGTTTATCAGGGAGTATTAAATGAGAATCTTTTATCTCTAGACAATGCTAAATTTGTTATGAATCATTTATCGACAAATGAGGGCGATACTGGTACAAATATTAAAGGGTCTTTACAAGTTGGTTATCCTGAAAGTGGAACATTATCTTCTATGGGCGAGGGTAATAGTTATACTCGTGGTATGATAGTCTATACAAAAACAGCTGGTGATGTATTTGCTGATATTACTTTAGAGGCTAGAAGTCCTAGTTCATCGCTATTTACATTCCCAGGACTTGGGGTTGGTAACGCCATATATTTAGCATCGACATTGTTAGGTATAAATTCGGGAGATGTGTTAGAGCATTATGGTTTAACATCTAGTGTTACAAATGCGTGTGTTCCAGGGGCTGGAAAAATTGTACTTCAGTATTGGAACGGTAGCATCTGGGTGGAAGTTAACGGAATGGAAGTTACAAATGATGGAAGTTATTTCCCACAAGGTAAAAAATATTTTGAGACAATTGGAGTCGACCACTCGTTGCGATACGATAGCGCATTAGCTATCGATAGTTGGACTAAAAACGACCCAGTATCAGTTGGAACAGACTATTATTGGGTGAGATTAATAATAATAAATTCTGGGATAACGATTAAACCTTTTTTTCAACAATTCCAATTACACACAAATAGATTTACAATAAATACAGATGGTTGGTTAGAATATTTTGGGAAAGCTAGACCAATAGGTAAATTACCATGGGAAGTACAGGTATTTGAAAAAGCAACAGGGACAGATGTAAAAGACCAAGATTTATTTTTGAGTCAGAAAATTGGTAATGGGGGTAAAAAAAATAAATTTGTAGCCCAGCAAGGAGATCCAAACAAAGCGCAGAGAATTGGTTTTAAAACAACATTGCCTTTAGACATTGATACATCTTCATGTATTACTTTTCAATGGTCTGTGGTTACTGACAATATTAGTACAGTTGGTACTATTAATTGGACTATTAGATGGGGCTGGCAAGGAGATGGTGACAATGTATATACAACAGTTGGTGCATCTCCATTAGTCGCCCCAAATCAGAAAACTATAAATTATATATCAGCCTCTCCTTCATCTGTAAATACAGTTAAATGGTATAAGCAACTGTTAGATATTAGCGATATGATTTCGAGATTGGATGGGGGTTTTGGTGATACAATCTGGGTATCATTAGAGCGAGATAATGGAGATACCCATAGCGGGGATGTAACATTGGTAGCAATGGCTTCTTATTACACTAAATGGTGTGAAGGTGGTCATATTTAGAAATATTAAACAATTCTACTATTTACATTTTTTTAAGTATTTAATACATCTTAAAAAAATATTCTGTGTAATATATAAATGAGTAATAATATTCCTTTCGAGATATATAACACCGTTAAAGCTGTTCCACCTGGCTCAGGTTCTACTGCTGGTGACCCAAGTAGAAAAATCAATGGAACAGTTGTTAATGGTACAGCAACTACCTTTATGCGTAGTGATGCTACTCCTGCATTGGATGATACAACAGTATCAGCTGGTAGTTATACATCTGCAAATATTACAGTGGATCAACAGGGTAGGTTAACAACAGCTTCGAATG
>Ga0209119_1003390_pt1 | contig 13747 bp, 15 predicted proteins | sample COG_03_FD_184747 | JGI IMG/M metagenome (GOLD analysis project Ga0209119, IMG submission 184747) | Pelagic Microbial community sample from North Sea - COGITO 998_met_03 (SPAdes) (version 2) | ecosystem: Environmental > Aquatic > Marine > Neritic zone/Coastal water | place: Helgoland, sampling... | reverse complement strand
ATATTTGCAAATGAAAAAATCTGTGTTATATTTGCATCCGCTAATAGCAACGGTTTGGTAGTTCAGCTGGTTAGAATGCCTGCCTGTCACGCAGGAGGTCGCGGGTTCGAGTCCCGTCCAGACCGCGAAAAAGCATCTCATTTGAGATGCTTTTTTCATTTTTGTAAACCTGTAATTGATTGTTTTTCAAGTTTTTATAGGGTAAAATTTCACTATTTTTTCGAAATCTCAAAAACCGCTCGGGGACTAAACCGGGGACTCTTTTTTTCTTGTAACCCAAAATAATTTTTATTTTTAAAATAAAGCAACGGGCTTTTTTAAAATAATTCTTGCACAAGTAAGTTCTTTTATAAATATACTGAAAAGAGTGCTGTTTGTTCTTATATAAAAAAAATTTTATTTTTTTATATAAAGCGATATAGATAGGACTATGGAAGCGTTTTTGTTTTTTGCTCTAAAAAAAACTAACTGGAAGCTCGGTTTTTAAAACAGCCAAAAAACAGTTTATTGTAACGGATGCATTCCAAAGTTAATACGCATTGATTTTTCATTGTTTTTAAGCTCTTTTAAAACCCGCTCCATAATTGATTTTACTAGGTTTTTACTTTGGTGGTATGTTCTTATCATTTTTGATGATTTTTAATAAAATTAAAGGATCAAACCCATTTAGAGTTCCATTGAAAACAATGAAAATCATTATCAAAAAAAGAATTGAATTTTTCAAAATTATTCTAAGAGATAATTTTTAAGTTTTTAATACCTTTTTTACATTGAAAATAAACGGTTGTTCCTTTGTGAATTTTAGCTTCCTTAAAATGGATTAAAATCAATGAATTTTAAGGATTAGTTTCATTGATTACCTTACATATTATGGTTAAGTGGTATATTGGTTTTATTGGAAAAACAATGGAATGTAATTTTTGTACTATTTTATAGCAATAAAGCGATTAAAATAGCATTCAATTTACTCTTTTTGCACCTCACAATAGCAACTTAAAGCTGTGGTAAATGAGCTTTTTTTGACTACAATCGAAATTAGTTACTTTTTTTATTGTGAGTAAAATTAATATTACAATTTCCTTCATATTGGTAACTATCTTTTAACCTATTATATATTATAGGAGCTTTTAATTCTCTTTTCATAAAATGAATATAATTGTAAATTGTTCTTTCTGATACATTTAATTTTAATGCCAATTCTTTTGGTTTCCCTGTAGATTCTGATAAAATTCTGGTATGTATTTTTTTAATAATTAAAATGTTCATAGTTTTGTTTGATATCAATTTTAAGTATTACTTACTTATAATAGCTTGTTTGAGAGGGTCAAGTAATATTTTGGTTTTGTTGCTGAAACGATGAATTTTAATACTATACTATTTATCATTTATATAAGGTCCTTAGTTTGTTTTTTTTGTATCTAAAATACCTCCTTGTCATAAATGAAATAGAGTTGAAATTTTTGATAAACACAGTTTATATATAAGTATTAAAGAGGGTTTAGAAGAAGTTTATTAAAAACGAAGAAGGTGTTTCTGATTATAGTAAATCTAATTACTTAATTTTTTATAAGTTTTTGAGTTAACACAAATTATTCTGAATCAACCAACTCCGTTTTGGTTCTTTTTCTTTAAATTTAATATCTCTTTTAGCTTTATCACCAGCACTATCCTTAAAATTAAAAACCCTTTTAAACCTGTGATCTTTGTTATTGATTTTTTCTGAAACCACTAAATATGTTAGTAACAATTAAGGTTTAAATTATTTAGGTAATCTAACGTTTATTACTTTAAGACCTGCCATTTCTGCTTTATCTAACCCAAACATTGGACTATATTTTCCTTTTGGCAAATCAGTAAAAATATAGTTATTAGCTGCTTTAGCAACATCTACATACTTTGTTGCAGCAGTATTTATAGCTGAAGCTGCTAAATTTAATAAAAAGCTACCACCCGTTGAGACTGAAGTATTATAAGAAATTGTTCCTTTTCTAGAATACAAGATTTCACCTGTATGGGTTGATTTAAGTATGTATTCAACTTCAACAGTTACTCGAGAAGCTAAGCTAGACTTATCCCACTTATTAATTTTGGTAAATAGGATGATATCAGCACCAAATATTTTATTAAATATTTTTAGGGAAGGTTTTTCAATAAAAAGTTCAGAGTCATAAGCACTTTCTCTTTTTAATATTTCCATTGATAAAAATGGAGGAATAACGTAGTAGCCTGCATTTAAAATTGGTACATTTAATGTTGTATGAAAATATTCTTTTGCATCCACGTTTGTACTTCTATTTATAGGGGGCATTATTAATACAGATAAAGGTTTTTCTTCATACATTCCTTTGTACGCCTGAGCCTTATTTAATTTTGAGGTTGTGCCACAACCAACAATTAAAAGTGTTGCTGATAATATTAAGTATATTGATTGCTTCATTTTTCAATTAATTTTAAAATTCGATCTATAAAAATTTTTGATTCAGGATAAAGTAAAATTTCTTTGTTTAGATTTTCTTTTCCTTTCTTTAAATCCCCTCTTTGAATTAAGAAAAAACCATAGTCTGCGAACATTCCTGGAGGTGTTACTTTTCTGGTACCTTTTTGTTTTGAAATTATCTTTTGGTACTGCACCATTATTTCATTTATTGATTTTTCGTCAGCTTTTTTTAAATAATTATAACTTGCCTTCTGGTATTTATCGAATGAATACAATCCTTTAGGTGCGCTACAAGAGTAAAAAGCAAATGCTACTATAAATATATAAATGTGTTTTTTCATTGTAATATGATTTTTTTAGTCTGTTGTGATGAAACAAAAATTATTTTCTCATAAATACTTTTATTGTTTTTTGAGATAGAAACCTTATGCTTTCCTGTAGAAATTCCGTAAAGTCGAAGATGTTTAACTTTATCTCTGTTTTTTTGTACTTCAGCATTAAACTTCGTTTTATCATCAATTACCACCTCAACACCGTTAGGGTAATTAGAGGGCGTTCCTACAATTAGTAGAAAAGCCTGATTCTCTATACCTTTGCTGACGGTCTTTGTTATTCCACACCCTATTAGAAGTGTTGTCAAAATTGTAAAAAATAGTATTTTTTTCATTAGTCTATTTGTTTAATATAATATTTACCAAGGCTATTTTTATCAATATCTCCATCAACAAAAGAAACTATTGAAAATTCACTTTCAGAGGATTCACCACCTGAATAATCAATTGTAATTTGACCTACTCTTTTACCTGGTAATTCGATAAACATACCTGTCTGTGGGTTTTTTATTTTTCTTCCTTTACTAAAAACATCAAAGCGGTCTCCTAATCTTAAACCTTGACTTTCACCTCCTGAAATTATGACTCCATCTTGGTCATATGATAAAAAATAGGACTTCCAAGGTCTGTTTAAACAATTATTTATAATATTCTCTACTAATTGAGAAATTGCTGCAGAAATAGCCTTATCTGAAAGAGATGAGTCGTAATCTGTCCTTTTTCCAAGACCAAGAGTCGTTTTATTACTTGTCTCCGCTTGTCCTTTTGCTTCTTCAGAATATATAATTAGCCCGGTAGAAACGTCAATAAGTCGGATGCTAATACCAGCTTCAACAATTTGTGTTTTACTTCGAGAAAACACCTTTGATTCTCCAACGTTTTTTCTTCCAAATTCTGTAATGGAACCTATTATTAAATAATCTGCACCAATCTCTTGAAATGCGTCGTTATCAGCAATTTTTAATTCATCTTTAATTAACTGATAATCTTGTCTTTCTAGTAATATAAATTTTCCTGAAGATGCTAGTTTAGTTGAAAGAATATCAACTGCTTGCTTGCCCATTGGATCATTATTTTTGTCATAGAAAAGACCTTTCGCATAGCTTGTCTCATTAGAGAACCTGGCAATAGCCACCTTTCTTTTCAAAGTACGCGTATCTTCAGTTGGTGTGCCAACTTCATTGATAGTTTCAATAACATTTTGTTTTCTATCTGAAACTCTTTTGTTTTTTTTCTGCGAAAATCCCAAAAAACTTAAGGATAGTGTTAACGTAAATAGTAGTATTTTTTTCATAGGTAAAAGATTATAAACACCTTAAACATAACAACTGTAATGTTTAAGGTGTTTATTAAAAATATTTTAGAAGTTATATCTTACACCAACAGATAATTTAAAGATACTATCAGATTCATCATAATCCTCACCAGTAAAGTTTAAGTAATCGGCATTTGCAGCAATACCCCAATTTCCTCCTAAAGAAAAATTGTAAGTTGCTCCTAAAATAAATCCTGACTCAGAATCAACAGTATCTTTAATTCCATAACCTTCTGCAACCGCTGAAACAAATGCATATTGTGGCTTTATATCAAGAGCTCCGAAAGAAATCATAGGACCTATAGCTAGGTACCCGACTCCAAGAGTAATCTCATCATCAGAAGAAGACTGGTGACCACTGGCACCCCAATTTAATGTTGCACCCCAAGTTTCATTAAAGCGATAACCAAAATTGATGAGCCCAAGTTCCAGTCCTGAATCAACACCATCAGCTGTATCACCCATTGGTGCTGCCAATCCAATCGAAACACCAATATACCCTTTAGAGTCCTGTGCAAATGATTGTATTACTGATAAAGCAACGATTGTAAATAATAATAATATTTTTTTCATATTAGAGATTTAAGATTAGTTGCAATTTTAAATATTTAATTTCTTAGTTTAAAATTTGGACTTTTTTGGACTTTTGCCAACCCAATATATTTTTTTATACGTATTTGTACCTCTGGATATTTGATTTTTTCCCTTTGAATTTATATCGTAGGATTAATGAAATTACAAACCATATAGGGTTTATTTTTGGTTTTATAAATTCGTTTAAGCTATCTAATAGCTTTATTTTTAGAGTACTATATAACCCATCAGCACAGCATTACAATTGCCTTTTTATACCTGTGGAACGACCTTTTTGTAGGAACTCAAAAAAAAACTCATAAGACATTTTTTATAAATGAGTAATGAGGTAATTTTGTTATGGTAGCTCCTTTTGAAAAGTTACTTTTAAATTTTATAAGATTCTAGCATTTAACAATAGTATTTATTTTGCCAAGTATGCCTTCAGCTGATAAAATTTCATCCAAGGTGCCTGTTATGTAGTAAATCTCTGAAAAAGCTATAGAATCTCCTCCACTGTTCTGGTAACTGAATGCAATGTCTATTTTAGTTATTCCATTATCTAACAATAACTGTAAATCTGAACCAGTAAAAACATCGTAAACTGATATATTTCTTTTTACAGCTGTATACTCAGATGCAGAATGGGTATCAACAATCAAAGTGCCGGGTATAGTGTTATCAACTGAATTATAACAACTTGCTGAGATTAATTTTGAAAATGTTTTTAACGATGTTGGTGTTATTTCTGCTGCCACGTTAACACCTAAATCATTAAAAGTAGTTTCCCAATTGCCTACATGATTTGCAAGGAATAGTTGATCTTCCATGTTGTCATCACTTGATGAACATGAAAAAAAAGAAATCAATGAAATAACAACTACAAATAATAATGATACTTTTTTCATATTCAAAAAAATTTAAGATTGGTTGCAATTTTAAAGATTTAATTTCTTATTTTAAAATTTGGACTTTTTTGGACTTTTGCCAACCAAAAATATGTTTTGAAAAATGTATTTGAAACTATGATTTTTCCATTTTCTTCAGTCTTAATAATCCTACAAAACTTTTTTAATTAATAATAATTTAAAGAACACTAAACTATTTATATAATATAGAAAGTTTTTTTTGATATTATTGAGAAATATTTAAACTGAAACACCTCTTCAGTACAATGTGCTAATTTTATGGCATGATTTTAGATGCTATAAGAAAAAAATAAATGGAAAGAGAATATCAATTTTTAATTGACGAAGTTCTTTCGAGGTATGGAGAAGAAGTGAACAGTTTATCAAATGCGAAAAAATTGTCCAAAGAAATTTTGAACTGTAAAAATGGAGATATAAGCTACAATACGATTAGAAGATTTTTTGGCTTGATTTCTTCTAAACAAAAGAAATATCACATAAAGACTCTCAATATATTGTCTCGCTATTGTGGGTATAAAAATTTTACAGAACATCAAAAATTTAATGATAATTATAAACTATGGAGACTTATAAATTTAATTAATTTCTCAAATAAAAAGATAGAGGATTTAAAAAAAATAAAAAAAAATTTAGAAATTCTAATCAATAACGACCCAAGAAGATTAACACTATTAGGTCTTTTGACGAATAAATTTTTGTTACAAAAAAACGAACAGCATTTATTAGAACTTTATAATTTAAAAATTGATAATATATACGCTTCACAGATGTTAATGCCTGTCACAAACTATTGTAATTTAATAGCATCAACTTTAAGAGAATATAAATTTAAAAATCCACAGACAATACTAGCGCTTTCAAAAAAAGAGACTTTTATTAGACTTTATATGCATTACTTTGTTGATTACAATAAAAATAATCATAATTATATTAGCATACTTCAAGCATCTGACGATGAACCTTATGATTCAAACGATAGGGCTTTCAAATATTTATTTTTAGATACAATGAGTTTCTTTAAAAGTGAAAGGCTAAACTATAAAGGACTTGATATTCCATACAAAAATTTAACAAACGATTTCGTTAAGGGAAGGTGGATCGCAATCTCTTACCTAAGAGATCAAAATAAATTTAACTTTAAGGAATTTTATAAATCACACTCCATTCTTTTAGCCATAGAGTTATTAGTGTTTGCATTGGTAAAAAACGACATAGCTACACTTAAAGTTGTTTGCGATTGTTATGAGAACAACAATTATAAAAATTTACATTGGTATTATAAGAATGAAAAAATAATAGTAGATCTTTTCTTATCGTTGCATTTTTTTATGAAAGGAGACAAGAAAAGTGCATTCGCAATGTTTGGAACTATTAATATTGACGAAAACTCGAACTTTGAACGATTAGATCACAATATAGTTATTTATCTATTCATTCAAATAGTCATTGAAGGAGCTTCCGATGGTCTGGAACTTAAATTTACATCAGCTAAAAAAACAAGTCATTTAGACTTGTTAAGCTATAGTAGCGCATTAGCTTTAAACAAAAGGTTCGCTTAAAATGCAATAATCCAAAAATAACTATAAATTGCTTTTTTTACACATAAACCATAGTAACTTTTCTTTTTTAAATTCTCTCCTTATGAATAAAATTAATATTACAATTTTTATCATATTGGTAAGTATCTTTTAACCTATTATAAATTATAGGAGCTTTCAATTCACTTTTCATAAAATGAATATAATTGTAAATTGTTCTCTCTGATACATTTAATTTATAAGCCAGTTCTTTTGGGTTTCCTGTTGATGCTGTTGAAATTTTAGCATGTATTTTTTTAATAATTAGAATGTTCATAAATTTTTCTCAGTTGATTTAAATTCATTTCAATATTACAATGTAGATGTGCAATATATTTGCATATAAATAGGTGTTCTTTGGCCTCTATTTTCATGAAATGATTTCTGAAAGTAGGCTCAAGTAAAATTTAACAAACAATTTCTTAAAAATAGGGGTGATTTATAACAAGTTCTTATTTGAGAGTACTTTCTCTAAGTAAAGATAAAGGTAAATAAGAAATAAAACCTACTTGAAAATCCAGTAAGATTTTCGAAAGTAGGCTTGTTATAGCAATTTAATTTATAGGAAGATTTTATTCGTTTAAGACGATGATTATTGTTTCAACAATTTTATTATTCTCGTCAACCTATACGCCACTGATACTTCTCTTTTTCATGTTTTAGTATCCTTTTTAAATTTTTTGCAATTTTAAGAATCAACTATGCAACCTATTTACACCTCTTTATTTAAAGGGCTTATGGGGTGAGCAAAAAAAACACCTACTGAAAATGTAGGTGTCAATACATTTTGCTGTTTGTGTTATTTAGGGTTGACGCTACTTACCAGCCAGAAGAATTTGTGATGCAGAAATCAGCTCCTGGATGCGCATTCATCCAGTCTCCTTGACTAAGTGTAAAACTCTTTTCATTGCCACTGCAATTACTTCTTATTACAACCGAGTAATCTGATACATTATCAGAAACGATAAGGCCACAATTACAATCTACATCTTCATCTTTTGAACAATTAAATACGACTAGACAGAAGATTAACACGACTATTTTTTTCATATTTTTTATATTTATTTTTAAATTCTGTGCAAATTTATACTTCAATTATGCAATCTATTTGCATAGAATTAGTATATTTACATATGTTTAGAAAAATAGTTTGATGTGAACAGTGAAAAAGACCACTCTGAATTGATTGCAAGAGTCTTTAAACATGTTCTTTGTTGCTAGGTTTTCTAAAACAATGGTCAATAAGATCCCTCATTGATCAAAAAAAACTAACATTGTATGCCACAAAATAAAAATTTTCAAAAGCGAATTACCATTTTAGATGAATGTTTTTCCAATAGGTCAGGGGCCTATACTCTTGAAAAATTAAAGGAATTGCTAGCAGAGAAGTTAGGGGTAAGTGTCTCTAGAAAAACCATTCAAAACGACATTAAATACATCAAGGAGATGATCGAAAAGGAACTAGGGGGTTCTATAGATTTTCACGAAAGTCCAATTTTTATTTCCAAACTCTATGAGGGTAAAAAAACAATTTTCAAGTATGCCGATGTTAGCTTGGCCTTAGGAAATCAATTGTTGTCTAAAACAGATAAAGAGCAGTTAATGGAAACATTGGCCATTTTATCACGGTATAGAAATCGAGAAGATTTCTTTTGGTTGGATGAATTATTTCCAAGAATCAAGGAGGCATTTCATTTGGCGCACGAAGACTTCAATGGTTTGATTAGTTATCAAAGCAACAGAGATTATAGTGGGCAATCTTGGGTAGGGAAATTATACAATCAGTTGCTCCGTAAAAAAGTATTAATTATAACCTACAAAGGATTTCAAGATACAAACAGTTATTTGCGAAAAATTCATCCATACCACTTAAAACAATACAATGACCGTTGGTTTTTGTTTGGTTTTGAAGACAGTGAAAGACATACCGGAATTACGAATTTAGCCCTTGACAGAATTAAAGAAATTACGGAGACGATCGATGATATTGTTCCAGACACCACCGTTTGGGGAGACTTTTTTGATGAAATGATTGGTGTTTCGATCCCAGCTGATGAGAAACCCATAGAAATTAAATTACGGTTTTCGTCAGATCGAATACCCTATGTTACCACCAAGCCAATTCACGGTGCGAGCCAGCGATTGGATAAATCAGATCCAACGCAAAGAACCATTATTATTAATTTATTGCCGAACAATGAAATGTATCAGACTTTACTGTCCTTTGGTAGTGATGTAGAGGTACTTTCTCCAACTTCGGTGGTTGATGAAATGAGCGCTATTAGTCAAAAAATGAATGAATATTATACTTAATTAAGATATGCAACTACATTGTGTATCTTAAAGATACATTTGTAGTATTATCAATTATAAAAAAACGTTATGACAGACAACACTGTAAAATGTCCAAACTGTAAAGAAGTTTTTAAAGTAGACGATTCTGTCTACACAGATATTGTAAAGCAGGTAAGGGATCAGCAATTTCAAAAAGACCTAAAAAATCGTCTCGAAATTGCAAAAAATGATAAAAAAACGGCAATCGAATTAGCAGAAGAACGCCTAAAAAATGAACTTCAAAAACAAATCGATCAAAAACAGCGAAGAATTGAAGTTTTAGAGTTAAAAAGTAAATCAGATTTATTAGAAGAGGGGTCAAAAAAAAACAAAGAAATTTCTGATTTACAATCAAAACTTGAAAACGCAGAAACTGTCAAAAAACTTGCTCTTTCTGAAGCTTTAAAGGAAGTTGAAAAGAAAAATGACCAACTTGAAAATGACCTTAAATCTAAGGATACTGAAAAAGAATTGTTAGAAAAATCCTTAAAAGAAAAATTTAACGATAAATTAAAATATAAAGACGAAACACTCAAATTAAAAGACGAGGAAATAGTTCGTTTAAAAGATCATAAGCAGAAACTTTCTACTAAAATGATTGGTGAAACGTTAGAACAACATTGTGAAATCGAGTTTAATAAATTACGTGCAACAGCATTTCAAAATGCCTATTTTGAAAAGGATAACGATGCATCAGGAGGTACAAAAGGAGACTATGTGTTCAAAGAAACAGACCACAATGGTAATGAAATTGTGTCTATCATGTTTGAGATGAAAAACGAAGGAGATGAAACCGCTACTAAAAAGAAAAATGAAGATTTCTTTGCCAAATTAGACAAAGATAGAAGAGACAAAGGTTGCGAATATGCTGTATTGGTTTCTTTATTAGAGTCTGATAATGAGTTTTATAATACTGGTATAGCAGATGTTTCTCACAAATACGAGAAGATGTATGTGATAAGACCACAGTTTTTTATTCCTATTATTTCTTTGTTGCGCAATGCAGGTATGAAATCTTTAGAGTACAAGACAGAATTAAGTATCATGAAAAATCAAAATGTAGACGTTACTAATTTTGAGGATAAAATTAATGATTTTAAAACGGGGTTTGCTCGTAATTATGATTTGGCTAGTCGCCAATTTGGGGATGCCATAAAGGAAATTGATAAAACAATGACACACCTTCAAAAAACTAAAGAAGCTTTATTATCTTCGGTAAATAATTTACGATTGGCAAACAATAAAGCCGAAGATTTAACGATTAAAAAGTTAACCCATGGTAACCCTACGATGAAGGAGAAATTTGAGGGGCTTCAATAGCTTTTTAAAAATAAAATCATTCGATAAATATGATGATAAAAAACAAAAAATACGATGCTAATTTCACTGCAGGAGGCATACTCTTTAATGAGTTTATGGCCCTGGAAGTGCTGCTGTTAAGTGAAAACTTTGAGCATGGTATTGCTATTGAGGAGGAACAAAATAACGTAATAGGTATTGCTACCAATTCTGCTCGAAAAAGAATAATCTCTGAAATAAAAAGAAGATATAATGTGGCGCCAAATGATTTTTGGATTCATTTTTTCGGATGGAATGAGAACGAAAAAAAACTTGCACTATTTTATTTGTGTTTAAAGACCTATCCTTTAATTTTTGATATTCATTTTGAAGTAACCTTAAAGAAATTTAAAGTAGGAAATCCTTTAAATACATATGATATTCAAATGCAAATAGATGAGATTGCCTCTTTAGATGAAGATGTAGCAACTTGGTCTGATTCAACCTATAAAAAAATAAACGAACAATACAGAAAAGCACTTAAAGACGTTGGACTCTGGAATGGAGAACGATTATTAGAAGCAACGAATACTAGTTCTCAATTTTGGAGTTATTTTGAAGACCATCAACAAGTATGGTTTTTATCAGCTTGTTTTAAAAATTAAAATTAATATGACGATAACCGAACTATACACGCAATTAGAAAATAAGGATTTCCAAGACCATCAGACTGGAAACCTTTTCTTCCCCGCCTACATGTATATGTACGATGCGCAAAAAGAATACGAGATCGATAAAGAGATTTTAGATATTAAAAACAGATTACACAGACCTAATAATTATTTAGATGTGATGGTTATTGATCTTTTTGAAATATTTTGTGATTATTTGAAGCAAGAGAAATTTGGTAAAAGTAATAAGTATGATTTTTATACAGCTAACGAACTCAAAAAGCCTGAAGCTGTTCAGAAAGCCATAGAAAAGGATGCTTATAACGATCGGTTTTTAAATTATTTAGATGTCAAAATAAAGGAACATTTGGAGAATGCAAATACCTATGAAGTGGCTTATGTATTTGTAAAAGGATTTGGTAATGCCTTTCCATATATAAGAGCAAGTCGCTTTATGAATAATTTCGAGAAGTTTATTAATGGCTATAAACTCATTATGTTTTACCCTGGAGAAGCAAAAAACTATTACAGTTTATTTGGCTTATTGAAAGACGAAAATTTATACAGAGCAATAAAATTAATAAACGCATAAAATATGTTATTAAGAGAAATATACGATAGGGAAATTGACAGAAATATTAACCCTGCTGTTGTTGTAAGCGACAAAAAGAAAGAAACCATAAAAGCTGAAATCGATGAGTACGTCTTCACAGACGAGCTGATCGAAAAGTTATTTATTATGGTAGATACAGTATTAAATAAACGCTCTGGTAAATCTGGAATTTGGGTAAATGGCTACTATGGTTCTGGTAAATCACACTTTATTAAATATGTGCATTATCTTTTAGATGCAGATACTTCAGAGTTGGCCTTTGCTGCCTATATAAAAGCAGTTTCGGGCTATGATGCTATGGGTTCTGGAGCCAACGAAAATATTACAACTAGTAATTTAAAACTGTTACAAAAACGAGTAGTTTCCTCACATTGTGATAATATCATGTTTAACGTTGAGGATGAAACTGATGATGGAAGTGAAGAACGTTTAACACGTATCTTTTTAAACATGTTTAATAAGTTTAGAGGGTACAATTCAGATGACATTCCTTTAGCGATTCTATTGGAAAAGCAACTCGATAAAAAAGGGGTTTTTGAAGATTTTAAAGTAAGAGTTGAAGAAGTAACGGGTTTTAATTGGGAAACGGATGCGGCTGGTGCTGCGGCATTTCAATTAGATGATGTTTTGGATATTGCCAAAGAGTTTCATCCGGCCATCGACAAGGTTTCATTGCATGCAAAACTATCTAATCCAGAAAGTTTTAAAATTGGAATTAACGCCACTTTAATACCCGAATTAAAGGCGTTTTTAAAGGAAAAAGATGAACACTATAGATTGTTGTTTCTAGTAGATGAGGTTTCGCAGTATGTGGGTTCTAATAAAGAAATACTCCTCAACTTTCAGAATATTATTGAACGCGTAAGTGACGATTGTAACAACCAAGTTTGGATTGCCTGTACGGCACAACAGACGTTGGATGAGGTTTCTGTAGGTACTGATGGAGTTGCGGATGTTCAAGATGAATTTGGAAAAATTTTAGGGCGTTTTGACACCCGTATTTCTTTACAGAGTAACGATGCGTCTTACATTACGCAACGAAGAGTTTTAGATAAAAATAGTACTGGGATCGCTGCCTTGAGTAAAATGTATGCCCAGCATAAAGATTATATTGAAAATCAATTTAAAATCAACCACGATTTATACAAAGGTTATAAGGATGAAGACGAGTTTATTATTGGCTATCCTTTTGTACCCTATCAATTTAAATTAATCGCCCATGTTTTTGAAGCATTTCAGCAATTGGGATTTGTCATAAAACAGGTAAAGGACAACGAACGTTCCATACTTGGTATTACACATTTTACGGCAAAAGAACATGCCGATGATGAAATGGGTGATTTTATGCCCTTTGATGCTTTTTATAACAAACAGTTCAATACCAACTTAACCAATAGGGGCGCAAAGGCGATTCATAATGCCTTGGAATTACCCTATGTTAAAAACAATCCTTTTGCCGAACGTGTGGTCAAAGTATTGTTTATGATTTCCAATTTACTGGAAAATCAACGCCAGACATTCCCTTCTACTATTGAAAATATTGCGGTGCTATTGATGGACACACTTGATCAAAATAAAATGCAGCTCCAAAAAGAGATTGGTACTGTTTTAAATAAATTGGTGGAGGAGAGTATCATCCGAGAAGAAAAAGGCAGCTTCTTTTTCTTTAATGAAGATGAAATGGATGT
>Ga0209119_1003389_pt1 | contig 13748 bp, 6 predicted proteins | sample COG_03_FD_184747 | JGI IMG/M metagenome (GOLD analysis project Ga0209119, IMG submission 184747) | Pelagic Microbial community sample from North Sea - COGITO 998_met_03 (SPAdes) (version 2) | ecosystem: Environmental > Aquatic > Marine > Neritic zone/Coastal water | place: Helgoland, sampling... | reverse complement strand
ATAAATATAAGTCCAACACATTATTTGACCTCCAACATATAAAACTTGAGCCAATACTCCTAGTGTATATTTAGAGTTTTTACCTAAAGCTGCAAAAGTTTCACCAATTTTAGGCATTTTACCTTCCGCTTTAGATTGTGGCATTTTACTAACTATAAAAATGACAAAAACTACACTAATTACCAATCCTAATGCTACATAAGGATCTCTAATCACCAATAGATCAGTTGTTCTTATAAGTGTTTTAGAAGCTTCTTCAAGCACACTAAAGTCAACAATATCGTCAGACTTTAAGTTTTTTAAAACAAATTGTTGCGCAACAAATAAACCTGCAATAAGTCCCACAGGATTGAAAGCTTGTGCTAAATTTAAGCGTTGTGTGGCTGTTTCTTTTGCTCCCATTGCTAGTGCATAAGGATTAGCTGCTGTTTCTAAAAAAGCCAAACCAAATGTTAATACATATAAACCCAAACAAAAGAACAAAAAGCTTTCAGACTGTGCAGCAGGATAAAACAACAATGCGCCAGTTGCATACAAAGCCAAACCTATCAAAATTCCAACCTTGTAAGAGTACTTTCTCATAAACATTGCTGCAGGTAACGCCATGCAAAAATAACCACCATAAAAAGCCATTTGTACCCAAGCTGCCTCAGAGTTAGACAATTCTAAAACTTTTTTAAAAGCCTGAACCATTGGGTCTGTAACTGCATTTGCAAACCCCCACAATGCAAACAATGAAGTAACCAAAATAAAAGGAATTAAGTTCTTTCTTGGTACTACAGATATTTTTTTAAAATTTTCCATTTTAGCTTAAGTTGATGTTAGTCTTTAATTATTTGGGAAGATTACCCATTGTAAATTCCATTTTTCCTCCAGCAATTAATTGCTCGTGGGTAAAAAATGAAGTTTCTAATTTTTTCCCATTCAATTTAGTAGTTTGAATGTATTTGTTTTCTCTACTGTTATTTTTTGCGAGTATTCTAAACTTTTTACCAGTAGGCAAGTTGATTTCTACCTCATCAAAAATGGGACGACCAATAGAGTAGGTAGGGTCTCCTGGACTAAAAGAATAAAAGCCCATCGCGTTTAAAACGTACCAAGCAGACATTTGTCCACAATCTTCGTTACCAGCCAAGCCATTTGGATTATTAAAATACAATTCACTCATTATTTGATCCGTAATTTCTTGTGTTTTAAAAGGTTGACCAACATAATTGTACAGGTGTGAAATGTGATGACTGGGTTCGTTTCCATGTGCATATTGGCCAATTAAACCAGAAATGTCACCTGAAACATCCTCTCCAACTAGTTCTGAACTTGTAGAGAACAAAACATCTAAATTTTTGGTAAACGTATCTTTTCCTCCAACTAAATCTACCAAACCCGGCACATCATGAGGGACAAACCAAGACCATTGAAAGGCATTGCCTTCTGTATAATCATCTTTTCTATGTCTTGAAAAACGAGGGTCAAATGGCTCCCTCCATTTGCCATCAGCGTTTTTTCCACGCATAAACCCCATTTTTGTATCGTAATATTGGGTGTACTTTTTAGAACGTTTCATAAAACGATTGTAATCGTCTGTCTTACTTAGTTCTTTTGCCATTTGTGCAATACACCAATCATTATAAGCGTATTCTAGTGCTTTGGAAACCGATTCGTTTTCTAAATCAGCAGGGATATAATCCATCGTTTCATTATAAAACTTACCCATTGGCATTAGAATACTTTGAACTCTTTTTGAAGGAAAAGTTACATTTATCGTGTCATAAGTAGATGCATGTACAATTGCCTTATATGCTTTTTCTACATCAAAATCCTTGATTCCTTTTTTATAGGCATCTACAATTACGGGTACAGAGTGGTATCCAATCATACATCCTGTATAATTTCCTTGTAATTCCCACATTGGCAATACGCCACCTTGATCGTACTTAGTCAATAATGTATTTATAAACTCATTGGTTCTGTCTGGATCTGTAATTGTCTTTAGAGGATTATAAGCTCTAAAAGTGTCCCATAAAGAAAAAACAGTATAGATGTTTTCTTTGTCCGTTTGATGGATTTCTCTGTCCATTCCTCTGTATCTAGAATCTACATCAGAAAATGTATTTGGAGCTATCGATGTATGATACAATGCCGTGTAAAAGATGATTTTTTCATCTTCTGTCCCTCCTTTTACATTTATTTTTGACAGCTCTTTATTCCATGACTTATGTGCTTCGTTTTTTACTTTATCAAAATCCCAGTTTTTTATTTCTGATTCTAAATTGTTTTTAGCCCCAGTATAGTCCACGGATGAAACCCCAACTTTTGACAAAACTTCTTCACCTTCTGTGGTATCAAAACTTAAAACAGCCACTAAATGTTTCGATTTTCCTGTTGGTAAATCATCAATCTTTTTCCCATTTTCATAAAAAATAGTGGTGAAAGGTTTGTTGAATTTAGCGTGAAAGAAAATATCTTGCGTAACCGCCCAACCACCAGAGCCTTTATAACCAGCAATTTCTGTATTGCTAATTACCTTAAATTGATGATTTGGCTTATGATCTGGGTAAATATTGTGAGACAAATCTATGATCACACCAGATTTACCATCTTTATGGAACTTATATTTATGAAAACCTGCTCTTTTTGTAGTAGTAACTTCAACATTAATATTATAATCTTCCAATAAAACTGAATAAAATCCTGGAGTGGATTTTTCATTGGAGTGATTGTATCTTGAACGATATCCACTATCTGGATCTTCTGGAGTTCCAGGTGTTACTTTTGCTTCGCCAGTAAATGGCATAAATAAAAAATCACCTAAATCGCTTATGCCCGTTCCACTTAAATGCGTGTGAGAAAAGCCTATTATTGAAGAATCTGTATGGTGATATCCACCACAGGCGTCCCAATTTAGAGTTCTTGTGTCTGGACTTAGCTGTACCATGCCGTATGGTGTTGTGGCTCCAGGAAATGTATGGCCATGACCACCCGTACCGATGAATGTGTTTACATACTTGGCATTGTCAGAATTTTCTAAAAATGACTGAAGTATGAATCGGCTAAAACCTGTGCATACTATTAACACAATTAATAGTATAAATAAGAAGCGTTTTTTATTTTTCATTTATTTTATGGGATAAGAAGGTTTTGACTTTGTTAAAGACATTTCTTTTCGTAGCATTTTTCCAGCTCTTCCTGTAAGCCATAAATAATAATCTGATGGCAATCCTTCATAGGTTAAAAATTTACTATTTCCGCCTTCCGGTGGATTGTTATCTATTTTAAAAATACAAGTCCCTTCGTCCATTTCATCAAACATGGCTACATAGATTGTTTTTACATCCGAAGAAATTGTATTGTAAAATTGTCTCCACAAAAAATCACCATTCAACCTTGGAATTTGATTGAATATTTTAGGGTCTCTTTTTTGATTTGACCAACTAAACCCCGGAAAAACGACAGGCATGTAAAGTAGTTCGTTTTCATCGCACCACTTTTTATCTTCAACAATGGTTTTTTTGTGAAGATCAGCACTCTCCAAATTAGAATATCGTCCTGGTGTCCATGGATGAACTATGTCAGCAGATTTGATTATCTCATGCAGTTGCGTGTCATTCGTTGCGTCACGGGATAAGGTTCTCCATCCTGTAGGCACTCCTAAAAGCACATTACATCCACCATATTTTGGATCGTTTTTAAAGAAATCAATAAGTGTTTTGATATTCTCTAATGTATATTTTCTATTTTCAAAACCAACTCCCCAAATTGAAACGATGGGTTTGCCTTTATGGGTTAAAACAGTTGGATTTTTTGGGTCATTTAATTCATGTCTATTTACTAACTTTTTCCAATCGTTTTTAATGATTTCGACAACATTTGTACTTTTAGAGCCCGACAAATCGTACATTAAACTAATCACCCTATCATGCTCTTTTGCACTCTTGAAACAATTATCAAATACTTTGAATAGATTTTTTTTTCTCTTTTTTTCTCTTGTCAAAGCCACTGAAAAACGCTGTACAAACACACCGTCAATACCGTATTCTTTCATCCATTTGAAATGAAGTGATACAGTTTTGTAATCTGCTGAGCTAAATAAGTAAGCTGTTTTGCTATCGGGATGTTTAAAAGGAGTTTTGTATCTGTGATTTTTAGAGTATTCGGTCAAATCAGGCCAAAAGTCAATATTTGTGCTGCCTGGCTTAAAACCTTCTTTATTACTGTAATGCTTCCAACCTAAACCGGAGGCATCTCCTGCTGCATTGAACCAACCTTGATAACCTGCTAAAACTTTTCCTTCTATGTCGTTAACCCCTTTTATTGGTTTTGAAACCGAATTTTTATTACTGCTACAAGCAAATAAAAAAACAGAGGTCAAAAGAAGAAAAAAAAATGATTTTCTAAACATTATTGATTTACTTTAAATTCTTCTTTTACTATTTTTAAATAAGTATCTTCATTCGCATTGTCAGACTCAATTTGAGTGTCTACATTCCAGTTGTTAAATGAATCTATAAGTATTAATTTATTAGCACCCGATGCGTTTCTCGCTACATTACAAGTTTTTTTAAAGAATTCAACCTCTTTAGGTATCACATATAAATTATCATCATCATTTACATTGCTATTAAAACTCAAATCAACTGAAGGAGAAATAGTTGGAATGTATTCTATCTCAAAATCATCCAATCTTTCTTTATGATATTGTAAGGCTAAATCTGTTATGGTATGAAAGTACAGAAACCTATCATAAGTATTTCTATTTACTCTTATATATGATAGATGTGTAAGTGCATCTACACAGCCTTTAAATCTAAAGTCCCATTTTAAAGGTGGTGTCCATTGTGGTTGAGATCCAATTATATATAGATCGTGACCTTCAGCCAATAATTCTGTTCTTAAATCTTGGTATAATTGAACATTGTCCTCTGAATGTAAATTTTGTCCATTCGTTATGTATACAACATTTGCATTACCAATTTTCATGTAATTCGTTCTATCAAAAAAAGGAATCATTGTTTTAAAATCATCTATAAAAGTTTGTACATGTCCAGCATCTTCTATTCTATTGTTATTACTTAATTCCATACCTACAGTAGTACCTCCAAAATTGTATGACAATGCCATTTTAATCTCATCTGCTCCAGGGGTTGCTTGTAAACTATCTAAAAAACGGATGTCACCTATTTGTGTATTCCCGTTATTGAAAGCTGCTGATCTAAAATCATATAGAAAAAAATCAATTCCTGCAGTTTTAGCTTGCTCAAGATGTTGAGCATAAATTGTTTGCTGATCTGGTGGTGGGTTTAAGTTATAAAGTCCAATTGTTGGTTGTATTGTTGGATCTGCTTCTCTGTTTAAAACATTTATTTTATAATAGTGAGCACCAACTTGGTAATCTGAAGTTACTGGAATATTGGGCACTTGATGATCTAAATACAAATCTCCACTATCAGTAGCTACATCATCTTCTGTACAAGAAATGAAAAGCGCAACAATTAACAAAGCGAATGTATATTTGATATTTTTCATAATATAATATTAAAGAATTTTATATGTTACGCCAGCTGCAATCAAATCATCTTCAGAATCTCCATAGAAATTTGTGATAAAGTCTGATGTAAAAGTTGGAGTGCCATAAGTTGCCCAGTCTATAGGTGTATAAGTTTTATTTATTTTTAGCTTGCTGTATAATGAATTTCCTGAGAGAAAATCTGGTGAAACTGATTCTGTTAATTTAGAAATGGCATCTTGTAAGTTTGCATTGTTGGTAGCTCCTTCAATAATTGGAGGATAAATCATTCTTTCTGGTATAGGCGCAAATTCTAAACCTGTAGCTCCATCAGGACCAAAATGATCTATTATTGGCAGTAATCTTGTTCTTTTTTGCAAACACCAAATATCGTGTCCTTGATTAAAACTGGATAACCAACGTTGTCTCACAATTTTATCTAATTTAAATTCATCTTCCGTAATTCCGCTATCAGGTAGGTTGAATCCGCTATCAGATAGGTTGAACAAACCTCTATCTCCAGAACTTGTTGTACCCCATTTTATACCCTCTTTCTCTTTATATTCTGTTGTGCCTGTAACTCCATATTGTTCAAACGAAGCATCTATACCATCATAATAATATTGTTCTGCTGATTTCGAACCACCCCAATTCTTTAATTTAGCTTCCGATTTTAGAAAGTTTACCTCAGCATAAGTAGTTATGTAATAGCTCATAGCTGGTGCCATAAATAGATCCGTTTTTGGCCTACAAAATCTTCTTGTTTCTATTCCTGCTAAAGGATTCGCATCTCCATTTAAACCCCAACCTTCTACAACAGCATTCCCTCCTAAAGGCCTTCCAAAGTAAGGAAGTTCATATTCTACAGTGATTTTTTGTATTTTAGAGCCAGATGCAAAAACTTGATCTTGCACAGTAATAGGGTTTGTAGAAGGTTCGACTATTTTAAACAATCTAGGATCTTGATATGTTTTCAAGTTTAATAAAAAATGAAAGTTCACATAAGGTAAAACATCTTCACTCGGCTGAATAAAAATATATCTTTGGTAATTGTATGACCAGTTTTCTGCATTATCCTCCCATTTCATTGCAACATTATCTGCATTTGAGCTCAACATATTACTTTCATTAGCCATCACATCCATACCATGTAGTTCTGCCAAATTTGGAAAACCTTTATTTATACGTAAGGCAATTTTTAAGCGAAGTGAATTCGCAAATTTCACCCACTTACTTACATCTCCATTAAAAATAGGATCTTGTGAGAGTGCATCTCCATCAGGGTTTATATTGTCACCTGCATTTTTTAAATCTGCTAAAATTTGTCTGTAAATAAATTCTTCTGAATCATATTTAGTAGCCCTTAAGCCAGCTATTGCATCTTGGTAAGGCACTGGTCCAAAAGTAGATACTAAAATAGAAAACACGTAACTTCTCCATATTTTAGCCATATGCACTCTATTAGCGTAAGCAGGATCGTTAGAATAAGCATCAATAATTAATTGATTGTTTTTAAGGATGTCAACATAAAATGTTCTCCAATATCTATCTAAATTAGCATCTAAATAAAAGAATCGATTAAATTGACCTCCTTTACCTCCGTAATAACTAGCATAGCTGTTAAACATTTGGTCATTTAAAACACCCCCTACAAGGTTTAAAGTACTTAATACAGAACCCGTAAAAAGTTCTTCTGGAGAGGCTTCCGTAAATTTACCCTCATTAAGATTTAGTTCCTCAAATTTATCAGTACAAGAAACTAAAACAAGAAGTAAAAAAATAAATAATACTATTCTATGGGTGAATTTTTTTTTCATCTTTTTTATTTTTTAAAATCTCAATTTCACATTGAACCCAACAGTTCTTGTAGGCAAAAAAGAACCGAACTCTATCCCTTGCCCATTGCCAGAACTGGTACCCGCTTCTGGATCTAATCCTTGAGGTGTATTCCTATAAATAGTCCATAAATTTCTACCTACTACTGAAATTTTTGCATTCTTCATTTTTAATTTCTTTATGAATCTCGTTGGAATTGTATATCCAAAAGTTATTTCCCTTAATTTTACATAAGAAGCATCATAAACAAAACGCTGTTGGTCTTGTAAACCATCATATCCATACTCTTCAGGGCTTAACCAAATTTGTGAGTAAACAATATCACCATTAGCATCTCTTTTAGCAGACCAATTTCCATTAGCATCTTGCTCACCTAGTGCTGAATTTTGATAAATACGCCCTTTTACTCTATCTCCATCTGCATATTCATTATCTAATAAAACAACTCTTCTTCCTTGTCTTTCTAAAAGACTTTCTCCAAGAACAACAGATGAAAAGAAAAACTCTTCTCTACCTTCTAAAGTTTCTGCGTGTACACCGTGATTTGTAGATTTACCCATTGTTGCAGAATATAAATCTCCTCCCATTTTAACATCTAATAATACATTAAGGCTAAAGTTATTGTATGAAAAAGAATTACGTAAACTACCAATCCAATCTGCTTGTGCATTCCCTAATAACTGATTTGATTCCCAAACTGCTCTTCCTGTTTGCAATACCAGTGGTGTGCCTGTTTCTGGATCTTTTACTTGTGCATTGCCACGTATATTCCCAAAAGGTTGTCCAATTTCTGCAAAAACACCAACATTTAACCAGTTTCTTATTAGTAATTGATCTACACCATCTATTAAAGAAACTACATTGGATTCATTTGTAGACCAATTTACATCTGCTTGCCATTTGAAATTTTTATCTAATATTTTTGCGGATAAAAATAATTCTACACCTTCATTTTCAATTTCTCCCGCATTTACAATATTTGATACAAAACCAGATGTTGGCGTTACCAAAGCTGGTATTATTTGGTCATTTGTTGATGATTTATAATATGAGACATCTATAGATATTCTGTTGTTAAACAATTTTGTTTCTATACCCACTTCTGAAGAGGAAGTCAGTTCTGGATTTAAATCTGGGTTTCCTTTGATCTTTTGTATGGCTAACCATTGTGTATTGTTATAATTCCCAGTTAAAATATAATTATTAAAAAGGCGATCAAAAGCAGTGTCACTTCCTACTTGTGCATAAGAACCTCTTAACTTCCCAAAAGTTAAAATATCGTTTCTTGGAATTAATTTGGAAAATAAAGCTGTCACACCTACAGACGGATAGAAATAAGAATTGTTTTGTTTTGGCAACGTTGAAGACCAATCGTTTCGTGCTGTAAGATCTAAAAAATACGTATCTAAATACCCGAGATTAACAGAAGCAAAAACAGAGTTTATTCTTTTATTATTTTGAAGTATTACATCTTGTCTAAATCTATCACCATTAGATAAATTCATAATGTCTTTATCTATTAATGAAATAGCCGTTTTCCGAAAACCACTGGTTCTCAAATCAAACCGATTGGCACCTAATAAACACACAAGTGAAAAATCGTTGAATTTTTTAGTATAATTTAAAATAGCTTCATAATTCCAGTTTTGTCTTAAAGTACCAATTTCTGTGTATAACCCATTTGGATCATACGCAGATCCTTTATTATTAAAAACAAACCTTTCTACATCATTAATAGCACCATTAATTCTAGTTTTTAAATTCAACCCTTTTAAAATTTCCCAATCTAAAGTTCCATTGGCTACTACTCTATTGGTAATATCTTGATTTGTATTTTCATATAAATTCCAATAGGGGTTGTTAAAAGGACCTTCATAATTAAAAGCATTTCCGTTTGCATCTTTATAGGGAAGTAAGTTAGTACTAGACATATTTGGCATCATATACATATAGTTTGCAGCCGGGTTTCGTTCACTCCCATTTTGATGCATTCTATTGTCAACCTTTTGATGCACGTAAATAAGACTTGTATTAACCTTTATTTTATCTGTAATGTTTTGAGAAAAACGAAGTGCTACATTATTTCTATTTACTTCTTCCATTCTTTCAATTACGTGATCTCCAATTGTGTTTGAATATGAAAAACGCAGTGAATTTTTTTCAGTTGCTCTGTTAATTGAAATCGTATTTGTTTTTACTGTACCAACTTTATAAAAATCTTTTATATTGTTTGTATTGGCTGTATAAGTACCTATTGCACCATTAAAATCAAGTACTTTTTGCCCTAAAAGAGGCAAACCATAAGCTCTTCTTTGAGAGCCAATTAATGGCAACCCAGTTGATGCATCCAATCTTTGTGCAGTGGGGGCAATTCTACCCCCAGAACCAGGTCCATAAACATATTGATTGTATGGATATTCTCTGTTAGATATTACAGAGAAATTAGAGTTTGTATTTACGTTGACTTTAGCATCTGTTCCTTTTGCCTTTTTAGTACTAATTAAAACCACCCCATTAGAAGCTCTAGAACCATATAGTGCAGATGCATTTGCACCTTTTAAAACTTGAATCGATTCTATATCATCTGGATTTATAGATGATAAAGGACTGCCATAATCTATATCACCAGTTTCTTCATTGCCATTCCAAACAGAAACATCTGCATCTCCTGGAGAACTATCTAAAGGAACACCATCTACTACATACAAAGGTTGGTTGCTACCCGTAATTGAGGTTAAACCTCTAATAATTACTCTTGTAGAGCCTGTAGGCGTAGAAGAACTAACAACCTGAACACCAGAAGCCTTCCCTGCCAAAGCATCTAAAAAATTTGAGGTTCTCGCCTCTGTCATATCTTCTGTGCTTACGCCTTGTGTAGCATATGTCAAAGACTTTTTATCTCTTTTTATACCTAAAGCTGTCACCACTATTTCATCCAATTGCTCGGCAGATTCTATCAATACTACAGAAAGATCTTTTGTGTTTTTTGTAAAGTTGACATTTTTAACTTCAAATCCTAAATAGTTAAAAATCAATACTCCTTCAACCTTTTTATTTGTATCAATACTATACTTTCCATCAAAGTCTGAAGTGGTCCCTATTTGACTATCTTTTAGTAAAATAGAGACCCCTAAAATAGGTTCTCCTGTCTTATCTGTTACTTTCCCTTTGATTGTATTTTTTTGAGAAAAAACAATCAAAGGAAAAAAAAGAAGTATGAAACTTAGTTTTAATTTCTCCATAATTTTAATTTCGATGGAATTAATTTATTGGTTGAGGACAAATACTGACTTACTTAAACAAATAAAGCATATCTCATTAATTAAGGATTAATATATTCTTAACTTCTTGGTATTAAATTCAAAAAAAATAAAATAATTTAAAAGATTCTTAAAAACCAGTAAAGCAACTAAGATTGTGCTTCAATCCTTTATGAATTTAAATTGATCTTCTAATGGGATACCATATAATTTTTCAAGCTGTAAAGCACTTTGTTTATAAAATTTAGAATCGGGTGGTAAGTTGATATTTTCCCAGAAATTTGAATCGTATTCGATGTTATAATCCCCTATATCTTTCCTTTGAATTATGTTGTCATTAACGCTTATCTTTTTTCCATCGTATACAACACCCATTACTATTGCTTCATGACGATATGACAATTTCATCTCATCGCTTTTCAATTTTAATAGATTTTTCATGTAAGGAGTCACTTTTTTATAAAAAACATATTCTCTATTGTGATAACTCAAGACTAATTTTCCTTCTTTGTTCTTTTTGTAAATATAAATAGCATTTAGATTGGAGTTTTCTAATTTATAGATACCTTTTGTGTCCAAACCAATATAAAGCTTTATCCATTTCTTTGAATTGTTTTTTTCTCTGCCTTCCACAACAATGATATCTTCACCATCATAAGACGTATCATCTATAACTTTCCAATTGTAAGCTCTTCTATTTATTAATTTTCTGAGAGGGTTTTGTTTTGCTATCATAACCGCAGCATGAAATGTTTGTTTCTTTTTAGCAAATCTATAATCATTCGATTTTCTTGATTCAGCAACTTCTATCTCATCAAATTTGACAGAAGTTGGCCCCCTATCATATATTTTTAAAAAATGCTCTACTAGAAACCTTGAAATACCATTTTCGTTTGAAAACCTTCTATATAAAATATTAAGTTGGTGTCCTTTTTTATATGTGGTTTTACTTAAGTTCTTAAGCGCCTCTTTAACATAATCTTTATAATTTATAAGTGTTATTTCATTTAATGAAACGACATCTTCTATTAAGACAATTGTTTTTTGTTGTTGGTTTATAAAATCTTCTACTTTTACAGTAAAGGTTTTAAAACCTATTGTAGATATCGTTATGACATCTTTAAAATTATCTCTTGTCAATTGTAAAGAAAAACCTCCATCATCATTACTTACAGTTCCAATAGATTTTGAAAGGATACTTACTGCAGCATAAGGTATTGGGTATTTGTCTTTGTCAGTTATTGAACCTTCAACTCTTATAGTTTCTTGAGCATAAAAAACCACAGTTATTAATAAAAATACGCATACAAAACTTTTTCTCATTTATACAATTAATTTGGTGTTAGTAAAGAATGAATTTTCTTGAAAAATCATTCCCTTTTATATTTGCTTTTCATAGGTAAACCCCACTTTTTAGTTGTGAGGCATCTATCATGTCTTTTACAACCATTGTTTAATTTACAAACAACTTTTTAGTGAAATACTTTCCTGAAGATTCTCCTATTAAAATATATACTCCTGCTTTCAGTTGATTTACGTTAAATCTTGCTGTTTTGCTAACATTTTTCACATCCAATACACACGAACCTAAAATATTAAATAATTTTACAGATAAACTTTGGTCCAAGTCATGAGTTATTTCTATGATTTTCGAATCATTAGTCATGTAAGCCGTAATGACTGGTGTTGTATCTACTACATTCACTGTTCTAATAGCAGTACCTGTATTATTAGCAGTATCTGTAGCTGAATAGGTAAGAGTGTATGCTCCAGCCGTTGAAGTATCTACAGTTCCTGAGATGCTAATTTTTTCTCCACCATCAACGTTAGCTCCAGCTTCTGAATAACTAGCTCCCAGTTCAACAAAAGCAGGATTGTCTCCAAGTACTGTAATAACTGGTGCAGTAGTATCTACTATATTCAATATTCTAGTAGCAGTACCTGTATTATTAGCAGCATCTGTAGCTGAATAGCTAAGCGTATACGTTCCAACCGTTGAAGTGTCAACGCTTCCTGGGATAGTGACTGTTTCTCCGCCATCAGCGGTAGCTCCAGCGTCTGTATAAGTAGCCCCTCGTTCAACCGTAGCAGGATTGTCTCCAAGTACAGTAACAACAGGTGCTATTGTATCAACCACATTGACTATTCTAATAGCAGTACCTGTATTATTAATATCATTTGTAGCTGAATAGGTAAGAGTATACACACCAACCGTTGAAGTGTCAACAGTTCCTGAGATAGTGACTGTTTCTCCGCCATCAGCGGTAGCTCCAGCTTCTGTATAAATACCCCCCAGTTCAACAATAGTTGGATTGTCTCCAAGTATTGTAATAAGCGGTGCTCTTCTATCTGCCACATTCACTATTCGAGTCGCAGTACCTCTATTATTAGCAGCATTTATAGCTGTATAGGTAAGAGTATACGCTCCAACCGTTGAAGTGTCTACAGTTCCTGAGGTAGTGACTGTTTCTCCACCATCAGCGATAGCTCCTGCGTCTGTATAAACACCCCCTAATTCAACAGCAGCAGGATTATCTCCAAGTATTGTAATAACAGGTGCAAAATTCCATGCCCCTACATTGTTAACATTCAATAGTTCTCCATCTGATCCAAAATAAATAGGTGAGTCATCACCAGAGGCTGGCAATGTATATTCTACATACCCAGAAGTTGCATTAAAGGTTAGGTTAGACGATGCAAGGTTTGCGGGAGTACCTCCACCTCCTTTAAGTCCTGTAATAGAACCGGCCCCTTCGTCTTGATTGTCTACATTCGTACTAATCCATTGTGCGATTGAGGTATTGAATGTTTGTGTTCCATTCGGACCTGAACCCCAATCAGATGGTGCACCATCACCATTGTTGGTTTTGTTATCGTAAAACAAACTGTTGCTAACCGTAGTATTCCCATTATCTGTTCTTATGGCTCCATAATCTTGGTTGTTAGGGAGCCCAATTGTATTTTCAAAAAATGTACAATTTGTAATGCTATTTGTGCTGCCAGAACCTGCAACATACAAAGCAGCCCCTCCTGTTTGGCCGCTGGTATTCGTTGTTGCATTGTCATAAAAAGTGGAACCTGTTATGGTGAAATTGGCATTGCTTGAGTAGATCGCACCCCCTTTTGTGGCTGCAGAATTACTTTTAAAT
>Ga0209119_1003377_pt1 | contig 13776 bp, 10 predicted proteins | sample COG_03_FD_184747 | JGI IMG/M metagenome (GOLD analysis project Ga0209119, IMG submission 184747) | Pelagic Microbial community sample from North Sea - COGITO 998_met_03 (SPAdes) (version 2) | ecosystem: Environmental > Aquatic > Marine > Neritic zone/Coastal water | place: Helgoland, sampling... | reverse complement strand
TTCTTTGTTATTTTCTAATACAGCTGTAATTTCCATGGGGGGTTGTAAATCAATCTGCATGAGCTGATTTTGACTTAAAACTTCATAGCGAATAAGATTACTCCCTTCAATACTTTTTGAGGAAGGAGATACTTTAAAGTCTAAATTATAGTGAAGTAAATCCCACCAAATTCTCTCAGGAGTAATACTACCTCTTAATGTGTCTTGTTTAGAAAAATTAGATTGTTGAGCTAAACCATTACTAAAAGTTACAAAAATTAATAGTAGGGCGATACATCTTCTCATAAATATTGTGTATAATATACTGCGCTAAGTTAATTAAAAATGAATAGTTTTGCTTTAAGCTAAAATAACTTTTAGGAGTTTTAATTTTGTAGATCACTTAATTTTTATCACTTATAATTTTTACACTAATGAGTAAAGAACAACCAAACAATCCACTTCATGGAATAAAATTGGCCACCATGTTAGAGCAATTATATTTAGAGTATGGATGGGAAGAATTGGGTGATATTTTAAATATAAATGCTTTCAAGAACAATCCTACTTATAAATCTAGTTTAAAGTTCTTGAGAACGACTCCTTGGGCCAGAGCTAAAGTTGAAAAACTATATTTAAAAACAATGATAGATTAACTTGAAATAATTTCTAAAACAAGTTCTTTTGTCAGTGGTTTACCATTGGCAATTTCTTTTACTTTTTCAAAAGTAAAAACAAAATTACAGCCTTCTTTATAATGAGAACAACCGTATGCGTTTTTACCTCTTAGTACAGTTCCTTTTTTACATTTTGGACAAGAAATGATTGAGGATGGAGGTAACTTAATTTTCTTAGGTTCCAGTTTATATTTAAAGGCTTCATCAAAACGAATTATTCCTTCAACTTTTCCAAGTTCAGTTTTAAATCCTTTTAAATTGGTAGTTGATTTTTTAGTTAACAACCTAAGGAGTTGATTTTCTGAAATCTTTTTACCTAAAAATTGAAAAGGCATTACAAAGTCACAAGAATTATTGTAATTAGAACACCCATAAGCTTTTGAACCTTTTAATAATTGTCCTGCATTGCATTTTGGACATTTTTTACCTGCAATTAGTTTTTTGGAAACTACTTTTTGTTGTAAAGGTTTTTTATTGGATTGAGTATGAGAAATTCTTGCGCTACTTTTACTTGAACGAACTTCATAGACCAACTCATCAACCATTTTTTTCATGTTATTGATGAAAGTTCCAGCATTAAATTCACCACGTTCAATTTCTTTTAATCGCTTTTCCCAACGTCCTGTTAATTCAGCAGATTTTAACAACTCATTGTCAATTATATCAATTAAATCAATTCCTGTTTGTGTAGGTAGTACAAGTTTCTTCTTTCGTTCAATATATTTTCTTCTAAACAACGTTTCTATAATACTTGCTCTAGTAGAAGGTCTTCCAATACCGTTTTCTTTCATTAATTCTCGCATTTCATCGTCATCTACTTGTTTTCCTGCGGTTTCCATAGCTCTTAATAAACTTGCTTCGCTAAAATTTCTAGGTGGTTTTGTTTCTTTTTCTATAAATGAAGGTTCGTGAACACCCTTTTCACCCTTTACAAATGTGGGTAATATTGATTGTTGATTTAGTTCTTTTTTTATAGTACTCTCCTCTTTCTCAAAAACAATTCGCCACCCTTTAGTTAAGATTTCCTTTCCACTTGTTTTAAAGGGAACTTCAGCTGCTTTAGCTAGTACAGCTGTATTAGAAACCTCTGAATCTGGGTAAAATACTCCAATAAATCTTCGAGTTATGATATCATATACTTGTTGTTGATTGTAGTGTAAATTCCCTTGAATTCCTGTAGGAATGATGGCGTGGTGATCAGTGACTTTTTTATCATCAAAAACACGTTTAGATTTCTTTATTTTAGATTCCAAAAGTTCTTTTGTAAGTTGACTGTAATTTGTGAGCTTAGATAGTATTCCAGAGATCTTAGGATATATATCATTAGGTAAAAAAGTAGTATCAACTCTAGGGTAGGTAACTACTTTCATTTCGTATAATTTTTGAACTATTTTTAAAGTTTCATCTGCAGAAAACCCAAACTTATTATTGCAATACACTTGTAGACCAGTTAAATCAAATAATTTTGGTGCGTATTCTTTTCCTTTCTTTTTGGTAACTGAAACAATTTCAAAATCAGATTTTTTTACTTTATCTGCTAAAACTTGTCCTTCTTCTTTTTTAAGAAAACGTCCATCTTCGTAATTAAAAAGTGTATTTCTATAGCTAGTTTGAAGTTCCCAATAGGGTTGAGGCTTAAAATTATTAATTTCTTTAAAACGGTTTACCAACATGGCTAGGGTAGGTGTTTGAACCCTTCCTACGGATAAAACTTGTTTATACCCCCCATATTTTACGGTATATAAACGTGTAGCATTTAATCCTAAAAGCCAATCTCCAATTGCCCTTGAAAAACCAGCATAGTATAAGTTATCATAGTGCTCTGAGGGTTTCAAATTTTTAAAACCTTCGTTTATGGCCTCCTGAGTAAGCGATGAAATCCATAATCGTTTTACCTTCCCTTTATAGCCACATTGGTTAATTACCCATCGTTGAATGAGTTCTCCTTCTGTTCCTGCATCCCCACAATTAATAACAACGGTTGCATTTTCAAACAAAGACTTTATAATGCTGAATTGTTTTTTTATTCCAGAATCATTAGTGACTTTTGTAGTAAAACGTTCTGGCAACATGGGTAAATTATTTAAATCCCAGCTTTTCCAATGCGGTTTGTAATCTTTGGGTTCTAATAAAGTGCACAGATGTCCAAAGGTATAGGTAACAGCATAGCCGTTTCCCTCATAATACCCATCTCTTTTTGAGTTAGCTCCCAATATTGTAGCAATTTCTCTGGCTACACTAGGTTTTTCAGCAATACAAACCTTCATTTATGGAATTAATAAATTTTGATTAATTATACAGTCAAAATAATTTAAAAAATCACTTTTTCAAATGCAAATCTTTTTGCATTGTATTCAGTGAAGATAATACCGCAATATACATAACCTAATTTTTTCACTAAGTATTGCATTTCATGATTGTCTTCATGGGTGTCTATTTTTAAACTTCTAATCTGTTGTTTGTTTAATAGTTGATGAAACTCATTGAATATATGTGATGCTATCCCTTTTTTTCTGTGATTTTTATGTATGGCTAATCTATGTATTACGCCATACTTTTCAGACTCTTTAATTTTCCATTCTCCATCAATAACTTTATAAGTTGGCTCAGGACGGATACTAAACATAGATGTAGCGATTACCTGATTTGCGTCATTAATAAGCACATAACTTTCGTTATTAGCAATATCTTTTTCTATTTGTGATTTATTTGGATACCCATGCTGCCATTGATCTATTTCTTTTGATTTTAGATATAGTTTTGCATCATTAATAATTTGCAGGATATTGTGGATGTTGTAATTCGTAGAAAGTTGTAATCTCATAAATTTATTTACAAAAATAAAAGTAATAAGATTAGTGTCTAAAATTCAATAATTTTTTGATTTTTTATAAGATCTTCAAAAGTTTCCCTTTCTCTAATTAAATAATCCTCATTATTATAGAGCATTACTTCTGCGGGTCTGTATCTTGAATTGTAATTTGATGCCATAGAAAAACAATAGGCACCAGCATTTTCAAAACATAAAATATTACTTTCCGAAATTTCGCTTATCCTTCGGTTAGAGCCAAAGGTGTCTGTTTCACATATATATCCAACCACAGAATAATATCTATCCCTTCCATTAGGGTTAGAGATATTTGTAATATGATGATAAGAATTATACATCATAGGTCTTATTAAATGATTAAAACCACTGTCTATACCCGCAAAAACAGTAGAAGTAGTTTGTTTTACAACATTTACTTTGGCGAGAAAGTATCCAGCTTTAGAAACTAAAAACTTTCCTGGCTCAAACATTAAGGTAATTTTTTTACCAAAATCTTTACAGAATGCATTAAACCTCTCTGTAAGTTGAAGGCCTAGTTGCTCAATATCAGTAGAAATATCTCCTTCTTTGTAAGGTACTTTAAAACCACTGCCGAAATCAATAAAATCAATAGTTTTAAATTTTTCAGCCACATCAAATAAAATTTCTGTAGCTCGTAAAAAGGTGTCAATATCTAGGATATCTGACCCAGTGTGCATATGAATTCCATTTATATGCATCCCCGTATTTTCAACAACTCTTTTGATATGTGGCACTTGGTGAACAGAAATTCCAAATTTTGAATCTATATGTCCAACAGATATTTTACTATTTCCACCTGCCATAATATGAGGATTAATTCTAATACAAACTGGTATTTCAGGGTGTTTTTGACCAAATAATTCTAAAATTGAAAGATTATCTATATTAATTTGAACTCCTTTTTTTGCAACATTCTCTATCTCTTCCAACGAAACACCATTGGGGGTATAAATAATTTTTTCAGGAGCTACACCCACAGATAAAGCCAAGCTTACTTCTTGAATAGACACAGTATCTAGACCTGCTCCAAGATTTTTGAAAAAACGCAATATATTTACATTTGACAATGCTTTTACTGCATAATTTAATTGTAACTTTTCTACTTTTTCAAAAGCATCTGTAATTCTTTTGTATTGAGAGGCTATAATGTCAGTGTCATACACATACAAAGGGCTACCGTATTTATTGGCTAAATCTAATAAATGTTCTTTATTCATTTGGTCTAATTTAAAGTCAAAATTATAACAATAAGTTTTTTAAAAAGTATTTGTTTAAAAATACAACATATTGTTTTATTCTGTAGAATATTTACTGTTTCTGTCAGTGAAAAATCTGTTGATAACTAATGTACTTGACCATTTTAATTTTTGATGAGAAATCCTATTTTAGCAAGGCTACAAAACAGTAGAAAGAATTTATGACTCAACAGACTAAGTATACAGAAGATAATATCCGCTCGTTAGATTGGAAAGAACATATTAGAATGAGACCTGGTATGTATATTGGAAAATTAGGTGATGGATCTTCTCCAGATGATGGAATTTATATACTAGTCAAAGAAGTATTAGATAACTCTATTGATGAATATGTAATGGGTGCTGGTAAGACTATTGAAATTTCTATTCAAGGGAGTAAAGTTTCAGTTAGAGATTATGGTCGAGGGATTCCATTGGGTAAAGTTGTTGATGTGGTTTCTAAAATGAATACTGGAGGTAAGTATGATTCTAAAGCGTTCAAAAAATCTGTGGGTTTAAATGGAGTTGGAACCAAAGCAGTCAATGCATTATCTTCTTTTTTTAGAGTAGAATCCAACAGAGACAATAAATCAGCTTCAGCTGAATTTGAACAAGGTAATTTAATTAATAAAGAATTATTAGAGGAATCCTCCAGAAGAAAAGGTACTAAGGTCTCTTTTATTCCAGATGAGGTTATCTTTAAAAAGTATAAATTTAGGAGCGAGTACGTTGCTAAAATGTTAAAAAACTACGTTTATCTTAATCCAGGATTGACGATTATTTTTAATGGCGAAAAATTCTTCTCAGAAAACGGATTGAAAGATCTGTTGGAGGATAATAATAATAAGGATGATATGTTATACCCAATCATTCATTTGAAGGGAAATGACATTGAAGTAGCTATAACCCATAGTAAAACACAATACTCCGAAGAGTACCATTCATTTGTTAACGGACAACACACTACACAAGGAGGAACTCATCAATCTGCTTTTAGAGAGTCATTAGTAAGAACTGTCAGAGAGTTTTATGGTAAAAACTTTGAAGCATCTGATATCAGAAAATCTATTATTTCGGCTATTGCTATTAAAGTGATGGAACCAGTTTTTGAAAGTCAGACTAAAACAAAATTAGGATCTACTGAAATGGGAGGTGGTTTGCCAACTGTAAGAACCTATATTAATGATTTTTTAAAAACACAGTTAGATAATTATTTACACAAGAACCCAGCTGTCTCAGAAAGTATTCAGAAAAAAATAGTACAAGCTGAAAAAGAACGAAAAGAGCTTTCAGGTATTCGAAAATTAGCTAGAGATAGAGCAAAAAAAGCTAGTTTACACAACAAGAAATTACGTGATTGTAGGGTACATTTAGGCGATATTAAAAAGGAAGCACATTTAGAAACTACTTTATTTATTACTGAGGGAGATTCTGCTTCCGGGTCTATTACAAAATCTAGAAATGTAAATACTCAAGCAGTCTTTAGTTTAAAAGGGAAGCCATTAAATTCCTACGGACTGTCTAAAAAAATTGTGTACGAAAATGAAGAGTTTAATTTATTGCAAGCTGCATTAAATATTGAGGATGGACTAGAGGATCTTCGATATAATAATATTGTAATAGCTACAGATGCCGATGTAGACGGAATGCACATTAGATTGCTTTTGATCACTTTCTTTTTACAGTTCTTTCCTGAGCTAATTAAGGAAGGTCATTTGTATATTTTAGAAACGCCGTTATTCAGAGTGAGAAATAAAAAGCAAACGTATTATTGTTATTCAGAGGAAGAAAAACGAAATGCTATTAAAAAATTGAAAGGGAAACCTGAAATTACTAGATTTAAAGGCCTTGGTGAAATTTCTCCTAATGAGTTTGTTCATTTTATAGGTGATGACATTCGATTAGATCCGGTAATGTTAGATAAAGAAATGTCTATAGATCAAATGTTGCAGTTCTACATGGGAAAAAACACTCCAGATAGACAGAAGTTTATTATTGAAAATTTAAAAGTTGAATTAGATATCGTTGAGGAAGTATAAAAGATGAGTGAAGAAATTAACGACTACGAAGAAGATAAAGAATCTGCAGAAAATCAAATCGATTCTAATGAATCTACAGAAACTATTACAAGAGTTACTGGGATGTATAAGGAGTGGTTCTTGGATTATGCTTCCTATGTAATACTAGAAAGAGCAGTTCCCGGAATTAATGATGGTTTTAAGCCTGTACAACGAAGAATCATGCATTCCATGAAAGATTTAGATGATGGTCGCTACAATAAAGTTGCCAACATAGTAGGTCATACCATGCAATATCACCCTCATGGTGATGCTTCAATTGCAGACGCAATGGTGCAAATGGGTCAAAAAGAATTGTTAATTGATATGCAGGGTAACTGGGGTAATATACTCACAGGAGACCGTGCTGCAGCCTCTCGTTACATAGAAGCTCGTTTATCTAAATTTGCCTTAGATGTAGTTTTTAATCCAAAAACTACTGAATGGCAAGCCTCTTATGACGGACGTAAAAAAGAACCTGTTAATCTGCCGGTTAAGTTTCCTTTGCTATTAGCTCAAGGAGCAGAAGGTATAGCTGTAGGATTATCTACTAAAATATTACCTCACAATTTCATAGAGTTAATAGAGGCTTCAATAAAATATTTAAAGGGAAGAAGTTTTAAAATTCTTCCAGATTTTCTGACTGGTGGTATTGCTGATTTTTCTAATTACAATGATGGTAAACGAGGAGGGAAAGTTCGCGTACGAGCTAAAATTTCACAATTAGATAAAAAAACGCTGGTAATTACAGAAATTCCTTTTGCAACAACAACATCATCGCTAATAGATAGTATTATTAAGGCTAATGACAAGGGTAAAATTAAAATCAAGAAAATTGAGGATAATACAGCTGCTAATGTTGAAATATTAGTTCATTTACCAGCAAATATATCTCCTGATAAAACCATAGATGCACTGTATGCATTTACCACTTGTGAAAATTCAATTTCTCCATTGTGTTGTATTATTGAAGACAATAAGCCCAAATTTATTGGGGTCACTGAAATGCTTAAAAGTTCAACTGATTACACGGTATATTTACTTAAAAGAGAGTTGGAAATTCAACTTCATGAATTAGAGGAACAATGGCATTTTGCATCTTTAGAACGAATTTTTATAGAAAATCGTATCTATCGAGACATAGAAGATGAAGAAACATGGCAAGGTGTTATTAAAGCAATAGACTTAGGATTAAAACCGCATGTTAAACACTTAAAACGAGCTATTACTGAGGAGGATATTGTTCGTTTAACTGAAATTAGAATCAAGAAAATCTCAAAATTTGATATTGATAAAGCTAAACAGTTTATAGAAGGCTTAGAAGAAAAAATAGCTCAAGTAAAAGAATACTTAAATAACCTGATCGTTTATGCAATTGATTACTTTAAACGTTTAAAAACCACCTATGGAAAAGACAAAGGGCGTAAAACTGAAATAAGAAGTTTTGAAGATATTGTTGCCACAAAAGTTGTTATAAGAAATACAAAGCTTTATGTAAATAGAGAAGAAGGTTTTGTAGGTACTTCTCTGCGAAAAAACGAGTATGTTACTGATTGTTCAGATATTGATGATATCATCATTTTCAAGAAAGATGGAAAGATGATTGTTACTAAAGTAGCCTCAAAAACCTTTGTAGGAAAAGATATTATTCATTTAGCAGTATTTAAAAAGAAAGATACTCGAACTGTTTATAACATGATGTACAGAGATGGTAAAGGAGGAGCTAGTTATATGAAACGTTTTTCTGTGACAGGAGTAACTCGTGATAAAGACTATGATCTTACTCCTGGGAAATCTAATACAATGGTTCACTATTTTACTGCAAATCCCAACGGAGAGGCAGAAGTTGTTACCGTCTTGCTACGTGCTGTTGGAAGCATAAAAAAATTAAAATGGGATATAGATTTTGCTGACTTAGCTGTAAAAGGTAGAGGAGTAAGAGGGAATACTATTACAAAATTTGCCATTAGAAAAGTTGAATTTAAATCTTCGGGAGTTTCTACATTAAAACCAAGAAAGATATGGTTTGATGATACTGTGCAAAGACTTAATGTAGACGCTAGAGGAGAACTTCTTGGTGAGTTTAGAGCTGAAGATAAGATATTAATAGCTACTCAATCTGGAAAAATTAAAGCTGTAACACCAGATTTACAGATGCATTTTGAGGATGATATGATTGTTCTTGAAAAATGGAAACCAAAAAAGCCAGTATCAGTTATTTATTATGATGGTGAAAAAGAACGTTATTATGTAAAGCGTTTTTTAATTGAAACTGAAGAAAAGGAGGAAGTTTTTATATCTGAACATTCAAAATCACAACTAGAAATTATTGTTGTTGACTATAGACCTGTAGCTGAGGTTATTTTTTCTAAGCGATCACTTGATAAAAAAGAAATAAACTTTGAGGAGTTTATTGCTGTAAAAGGAATAAAAGCACAAGGAAATCAACTCACTACCGATAAAATAAAACAAGTAAATTTATTGGCTTCTTTACCTTTTGAAGAACCTGAAGAGCCGGTGGTTGAAGAAGTAGAAGTAGTAGAAGAGGAGGTAATTTCAACTTCTGAAAACACACATCCATCAACTACAATAAATAAAGGCACTACAGATGAAGAAAAAAACGCTTCAGATGATGGGCAAATCACACTATTTTAATTAGTTTTTTTAAGTAAATTATAAACTATATGAAACGTAAATACATCTTTCTTGTCATTTCTATCATTGGTATTAGTTATACCTGGTTTTACAATATTCAGTATTTTATGACTTATGAAGAGGCTTCCCTAGTTCATTTCTTTGAGTTGGCTCAATCTAATTTTGCAGGGAAATCTTTTGGTGCAGATTTAACTGTAGTTGTTTTAACGTTTTTTGTATGGTTTATTCCAGATGCAAGAAAATTAAAAGTAAAGGCTTGGTGGGTTATTATCCCCCTTACATTCTTAATTGCAGTAGCTTTTTCTTTTCCGTTTTACTTGTATTTAAGAGAGAGAGCACTAGAAAAAAAAGAATAAAATTTATCATTTCATTTGCTCAAAAAATGTCAATTCATAATTGGGTAATAGTTCAGGGTTTGTAATTTTAATGATGTCTTGTAAAATTAAATCTGGTCTAGTTGGTCCTAATTCATAATACACAACTCCTCCTGTTACACCTCTTTTAGTAGAGGCCGTGAAGATACTATTGTTTTTAAAAGCAGTGAAGTTCTTGTAATGAGAATTATTTTCAAGTAACTGTGCTTTACTAGAGAAATAACCCGGAGCAATCCAATACTCAGCATGCTGAGCCTTATCTAGTACACTTTCAAAGCTTAGCTGTAAGCTTCCTTTCCCTTTAGTGTCTTTCCAAAGATAATTCACATTGGCATCTAGTAAAAATTGAGAAACAAAACTTTCTCCCGCGGGTAAGCTCCAAATATCATTTCTCATGATCGCTCCTGAAAGAATGGAAGGGAATTTTGTGTTTTCTTTTGCAATACGTTTAGCTGCTAAATAATCTACTTCAATAGCATTAAATATACTATCAGCTAACCTTTCTTTGTTAAATAAGACCCCAAAAAATTTAATCCATTCTGCTCTTCCAAGGGGTGTTTCTTCGCGCCAATCTCCATTTATAAGTACTGGAATTCCATGCTTTTCTATTAAATTAAAGGTTTTATTATAATTATCCATAGTAAAACCAATAACAGCGTCTGGCTTTAATTCGAGTACACTTTCGGTGTTTAATGCAGCTTCATTTCCTAACTCCTTAACAAACCCAGCATCTATTCTATTTCGAGTTTTAGTTGAAGAAATATAGTCTGTATTTTGAAACCCAACCAAGGCTTTCTCTTCACCTAATAATTCTAGCATTGGAATATGCGTTGTAGAGGTAACTACTATTTTTTTAATGGGTGTATTAATAACATTTAAGTTTTTACTAATCCCTTTTTTAATAATGTATTCAAAATTACTTGAGGTATTTGAATACGGGTTTTTAATAATTAATTTTTTTTCATTTTTAGTGCTTATAATATCAAATCCTTTTGCATATCTTATAGTACTTTCATGGATTAGACCAGTATTGGTTATTTTTTTTGAAATTTCTTTTTTGCATGAAGCAACCAGAATAAAAATGAGAATAATGCTAGAAAAATGATAAAGTAAAGATTTCATTTAAATATACTTGATGGAGGATATAAATTTCAAAATGAAGATGTTAAATGATTTTTTTTACTTCATTTTTTAAAAATGCAACAGCAGTATCTGTAGCAGGTGCTTTTGTAGAATATTCTAAAAATACTTTTTCTCTAAAATCAGTTGCAGAATCAGAAGCATTAAAAACTTTTTTTAGGTTGTTTATTACAGCTATTTTGGCGGTAATAACTACATTCCAGCAGTCATCAGAAATATACAATTGTTGCACCATATTGTGTTGGAACTCTTGTTCTATACTAGCGAGCAATAATTGTAAATATGCCTCAGAAGAATCTCCTATTGGCTTTATGCGAACTAACATTTTAACAGGGTTTATACGTTCACAGAATAACAATATGCGTTCGTAGGCTTGGAGACGAATGGGCAATGATTCTTTTTTCTTTTGTGCTAAAAGATCTAATTTCTTTTCATTAGTTTCTTGGTTTCTTAAGCCACTCATTACAAAATAGGCCACCGCACCTGTAACTAGTGCAGGAATTGCATATCCAATGCCTTGTAAAATACTTTCTTCCATAAACCAAAAATAGAAGATTTAAGTTGGGAAGCAAAAAGAAGGGGAGTAATATTTTTGATCAACCTTTATTAAACCCATTTTACATCTAATTTTTTTAACTCATCTCTTAATTCTGCAAGTGAGCTTTTTTCAATCGAGCCAATGTCAATCCTCATCTTTCTTTTATCGGTTCTTAAAATATATTCTCCAGCAAAATGTTTAATAGATTTAATCTCAGACAAATCCATTTTCTTTCCAAAAATATAATTTTGTTTAAGTACACCTTTTTCTATGATTAAATAGTATTTAACTTTAATATAACGATATAGAGAAATCAATCCCAATGGCATATACAAATAAATAAATATGTGGTTTGTTTCGCTAAAAAACAAACTTAATATACCAATTAGCAAACAAAATATAGTATAAAATAAATCATATTTACGCCTTTTTTTACTGTATAAAATTTTCATAGTAGCTTATTTTTAGGGATTTATTTTACTCAAAAATACTAAAAAAATTGTGAACAAATTTTCTTGTCTTACTCCTGCTAGAATGGTATTTTTGATAAATACTAATACTTACTTTGGCAAACTATTTAGATTCCTTAAATCCGGCTCAAAAAGAAGCAGTTTTACAGAAAAACGGCCCTATGATTATCATAGCAGGTGCAGGTTCTGGTAAAACACGCGTGCTTACCTACAGAATAGCACATTTAATGCAGCAAGGCGTAGATGCTTTTAATATTTTATCGCTTACTTTTACGAATAAGGCTGCACGTGAAATGAAAGAGCGTATTGCCGCAGTTGTTGGTCCTAGTGAATCTAAAAACTTGTGGATGGGTACTTTCCATTCTGTTTTTGCAAGAATTTTAAGATCTGAAGCAGATAAATTAGGGTACCCTTCTAATTTTACTATTTATGACACTCAAGATTCTGTTCGTTTAATAGGAGCCATCATCAAAGAAATGGGCTTGGATAAAGAAAGGTACAAAGCTAAACAGATTCTAAATCGCATTTCTTCTTTTAAAAATAGTTTGATTACTGTAAGAGCCTATTTCAATAATTCAGATCTACAAGAAGCAGATTTAATGGCAAGCAGACCAAAGGTAGGGGATGTCTACCAAGAATACGTTGATCGCTGCTTCAAATCTGGAGCTATGGATTTTGATGATTTATTGTTGAGAACCAATGAGTTATTAGCTCGTTTTCCTGAAGTATTGGCAAAATATCAAGATCGTTTTCGTTACATCATGGTAGATGAGTATCAAGATACCAACCATTCGCAATACATTATTGTAAAGGCATTGGCAGATCGTTTTCAAAACATTTGTGTAGTTGGAGACGATTCGCAGAGTATTTATAGTTTTAGAGGTGCTAACATTCAAAATATATTGAGTTTTCAGAAAGACTATCCAGATACTAAAATGTTTAAGTTAGAACAGAATTATCGTTCTACTCAAAATATCGTGAATGCAGCCAATTCTGTTATTGAAAAAAATAAAACCAAATTAGATAAAGAAGTTTGGACAACTAATGCCAAAGGAGAACAAATTAAAGTAATGTGTTCTATCTCAGATGGTGAAGAAGGGCGTTTTGTGGCGCAGTCTATTTTTGATTACAAAATGAATTTACAACTGCATAATAATCAGTTTGCAGTACTATACAGAACAAACTCTCAATCTAGAGCCATTGAAGATGCATTGAGGAAAAAAAGTATTGCATATAAAATTTATGGAGGAATTTCTTTTTATGGCAGAAAAGAAATAAAGGATTTACTGTCTTATTTAAGAATGATTATCAATCCTAATGATGAGGAGGCATTAAAAAGGGTTATTAATTATCCAGCCAGAGGAATAGGTGCAACTACCATAGACAAGCTTACTATTGCAGCAAACCATTATAAAAAATCAATTTTTGAGGTATTAAAACACTTAGAAAAAATTAATTTAAAATTAAATTCTGGCACAAAAACTAAACTTCAGAATTTTTTAAATATGATACTGCGCCTGCAGATAGACGCACAAAAACTGAATGCTTTTGAAATTACTGAACAGGTTGTAAAACAAACACAACTTGTTAAAGATTTAGAAAAGGAGGGAACACCAGAAGCGATTAGTAAAGTTGAAAATGTTCAAGAATTATTAAACGGAGTTAAGGATTTTATAACTGATAAAATTGAAAGTGGTGAAGATGCATCATTACCTGTGTTTTTAGAAGAAGTAGCCTTAGCTACAGATTTAGATGCAGATAAAAAAGATGACAAACCTAAGGTTTCTCTTATGAGTATTC
>Ga0209119_1003373_pt1 | contig 13781 bp, 7 predicted proteins | sample COG_03_FD_184747 | JGI IMG/M metagenome (GOLD analysis project Ga0209119, IMG submission 184747) | Pelagic Microbial community sample from North Sea - COGITO 998_met_03 (SPAdes) (version 2) | ecosystem: Environmental > Aquatic > Marine > Neritic zone/Coastal water | place: Helgoland, sampling... | reverse complement strand
GGCTACGACGGCTACGGCTACGACGGCTACGGCTACGACGGCTACGGCTACGACGACAACGACGACCACGGCGTCGATGACAACAAATACACACCCGCTACAATGCGAAAGCGCGGTGGTGGCAATAAAAAAATTAATGTATTACAGAATTTATCTTGTCAAACTGGTAGACATCAAAGGAATCCACACGACTTGGATGTCAGCATTAGTTCAACAAATGATAGCTTCTTCATTAATACATCTAATATTTGTTTGTTAGTCGAAAATGATAATTATAAACAATCCCTGTATAGGATGTTGCGATGTATTAGAAATGATTTATTAAGCGATCATATGCACTTTGGCACTAGAAGCACACTGCAAATTTATAATATATTAGATATGAATATTGTCCCTATTAATTTTCACGCACTACAGCGAGAACTTCCTTTAATTAATTTATATAATTATTCATATACATTTGATCAGTTGATCAAAGAATCCTTTGCAGATGTGTTAAAAGGCGCAACAAATGAAGACATAAAGTACCCAACTAGCAATACAATCAAAACACTAATGGTAGAAGACACATTGGCTCGAATATTGATACATCCTTTAGGTGAAAGAACTAAGCGAGAGTATATTAACAATGTTTGGACTTTAATGGCGGGTGGTGGTGTGTCTCTTAACACACCTAAATATCTAAGCGATCAATTATGGAATAAAGTATTATTGAACAGTCTGGCAGGGTACTCCTCTGCCAAATATGACGACATAAATTTCCAAGAAACCAACAGAGAATATGACGCCCAACACAAGCAACGCGGGGACCTTATTATTAATGATAGCATAGCTGATAGCAACTTACGAGCATCGCTGATAGATGGAGTTACCTACAGAAAGGAAAGGGGAAACACACCAAACAGGCATGACATAAATGACGTAGAATATATCCAAGTCAGGGGTGAGAGCAATTGGTCAAATATTGGTTACAATCGATATAACACTGTTATTGTAAGATATATCGAATGGTTTGTTCATGTACAGCGAGTTATGCGATTACTCATGCGTAGTCAATTAGAATGGGTTAATGACCCGATTGTTCATAAAAGTAATGCCATTAGCACCGATATCACAGAGTATGACAGCAACCGTCGGTTTGATATCAAAGATTTTGAATAAGCATTATTCAACTAATTCAAGCATTTTAATTAAAATATTTATACCAAATGGTAAAATACTATATATGTATTTTTCGTAGGTTGAAATTTTGAAGAAGTTACTGACATATCATTCATTTCAAACCAGCCATTCTTTCTACGGCATATTGCCCAGTAGTGACCCCCATGTCGACCGCCTACATGTTCGATTTGAGCGACTGCCTCATATTTCATAATACATCGAGTTCCTTTAAATTCCATTTTATCAGGAAACTCTGTATAAATATCTAATTTATTTTTTTTATTATATTTTTTTGACAACACGACTAAAATTTCCGGAGCCATAACTAAAACATTCATTCGATATTTTTCATCTGTGCTTTTACATTTAGCACATGTAAATCCTTCTACATAACTGGATTGCCTTGATAAATAGTCATTCATATTTGTTGATTTTATATGTAATTTCTGAAATTTATCGATTTGTGCCGACTGTAAATCAGATTCAACTTCAAATAAACTATATGAGCATTCTACATCAGAAATACATTTATTACATTTATGGCAATAAATTAATGATTTATATCTATGTATAAACAAGTTTTCTATTTCGTGGAACTCATCCATAGATTCTAATAAATACTGAAATCCTTCGGCGGCACACTGTTGTCCTTGCATGAACATATGAGTCGGTATTTCTTTCTTTTTACATAATTTATTAATCATTTGTTCCCATATTTGCGATGAATATTTATTTATTTTATTTTTTATTTCATTAATATCAGATATCACTGATGATTCGGCACTGTCCATTTTTTGAGTTAAATCGATATTAGTTTTCGCTAATTCAATAAATAACTTAGTCACTGGATTGTCAATTTTAGCATAATTAGTTTTTAATATTATATCTATGAATGATGTACAACTAAGCATGGACTGACAAACCGCATTAAAATAACATGTTGAACCTAAATTACAAAATCCAATCTGATAAAATGACAAATTCGAATTGTAGTGTATTAATGCCATTTTAAATTCAGAAGTTTATATAATTAGATATATTCATTTATATCATATTTTTAAGAAAATGAAAAAAAAAACAAAGTATAATGAAAAAAAAACAAAGTATAATGAAAAAAAAGTATAATGAAAAAAAAGTATACTGAAAACAAAGTATAATGAAAACAAAGTATAATGAAATATGGTAGTTGCGATTTTATCACACAATTTCACAAAAAACAATTTCACAAAAACAATTTCACAAAAACAATTTGTTTTTTTTGTAAATTAATCAACATATTTAATATAAGAACATTAATTTAGTCATTGTTGATTCTATATACTAGTGGATTACATTTCTAATAACTTCATTTTAATAATATTAATATTCCACCCATTTATTACATTTCCCATTTTGGCAAAATAATATTTTTTTATTTCCACATCTAATTCTACTTTATGTTGTTTTAAATCAGCCAGTGCGACTGGCTGATTATTTATGAATCCGACTGCGATTTTTCCACACTTGGCATTGAAACATTTATTACCGTCGGTAATTGGGTTTTTGCCATTTTTTGGATTTGATTTTTTAATCATATAACTTTTTGTAAAACTTATTTTTTTACCAGTTGAATTTGTGATTAAGCTGGTATTATCTTCATTACATTCGTAATCATCGAGAAACATAATTTTTATTCGGTTATACTTGTCACAACTAATAAAAAAACCTTGTAGCACTAATCGAGTCATTTTTTTGAAAGATTTTACTGTGTAAATAATTCGAGTATATTATGATTACTATAGATCTTTATACTAAAAAATATTTTTTAACAAAATTAAATCATAATAAATTAAACAAGCTCATTTTCATCTATTGAGCACCATTCTTTAATAGTTTCGGTGGGAACAACACGGGAATCGGGCGCTGGCGATGCCAATTGCCTAGCTTTACACCACTTTCGCTGAGTAAGCCCGACAAAATCGGCAGTTCCATATGATCGACCAGTTTCTTCAAGTGTAGTTTCGTGACTTGATCCAGTTGGCAACCCAGCAAATTCCAATCCGTTGATATAATCTTGCTGTGAATTTATTACACTTGGCTCAAGTGCCATTTTTTGAACAGTATCTCCCGAGTAATTCCCATCATATTCAACAATTTTAGGTTCATATCCAGGCGTTCCGAGTTGTTTATTTTCTGACCCATGCATAGTCTCCCTGCCATTCGTTTGCCCGTTGTTTAATCTTTGACACATACAGTTTGGCCCGCATACACATCTATTAGGCGGACAGCCACATTGACATCGTCTACCACCACTACATCCACGTCTTGGGGTAGATATCCGAGCGGACCCCCTACATTTACATCGACCATTTTTACATCCACATGCTAATATCATAGTACTTTCATCACAGGATCCATGTCCCTTTAACCATTTCCAAATTACGGCGATTAATAATAATATTATTACACCAGATAAAACAATGTCAATTAATTCACCAGACATTTTTAAATTATTAATAAAGTTAATATATTATATAATTTAAAAAAAAATATAATTATTAATAAAGGCAATAATTGTGTATTTTTGATATTTATGAAATATTTTTAAGATTTATAAAGTATTTTTACAAATCTTTCAATATTTCACTGACATTGTCATTTATATATTTTTTTGCATTAAAAGCATTAGGTTTAACTACAATTCCGAGTGTTTTATTTCTAAACGATTTAAGGTAATCTACAACAGACCGAGTTTTGTGAATAAAGTTATAATTACTTAACATATTTATATAGATACATCTTAATTTATTTAATGATGTATATAGGGTTTCATTTTCCATCAATTTTTCAATCTCGTATGTCGCGGTTCTATTAAGTTCTTGCATGTCTATATTCTGTACTTCGTGAATTGCGTCAAATAACGGCACTTGATCATCAGGATTATTAAATTCATTGTCAATATTAATGATAGATTTAATTTTTTCAGATACTTTGCTAATTATACCCGTGTTGTAATTTAATATTAGTATAATACCACTAATATTATCACGAATTTGTCGCTGTAATAATGTGTGCCGTTCTTTAAATGCCCTTTCTTGTAATATAAGTAAATTATTTTTCTTATTCGCGAAATACACATCTTGTAATTCTTTTATTTTTTTTCTTTTTTCAGGTTTTTCCAAATTACATATCATTGTACTAACGTGCTCTTTACCATATCCCTTGATACACTTAAGAGCATTTTTTTCAGCTTTTTTAGTAAGCCATTCTTCTAAATTTTCAATATCATAATTACTATCCAATATTGATACAGTGTCGTGGCAACAATGTTGTTCAAGATTGCTGACTACTATGTTGTTAGCCATTCGAAATATTTTCTGATATATCTTACCCTTGCTCTGATAATTTGTATAATATTTACCACAATATTTCTCAATATGCTTACATGCGTTTTGATAGGTTTTATCTTCCGCTATTTTTAAGTCATCTAATTCATCACCTACTGGTTCTACATGGAATGTATAGTCATATGTAATTAGTCTGGACAATTGCCCATTGATACTTCCTTTCATGTAGTAATCTAGATCGATTTCCATTTTTTTTTCAGATGCCCTTTCAGACAATTCCATTTTCTCACCAATTTGTAATGTCTTCTTTCGCCCACGTTCATCATATTTAAACGGATTCTTTTTTGTGATGACATGCGAGAATCGTTCATATGGTTTAATAATAACTCCCTCATGTAGCATACGTGCTACGAAAGTCTGTACTTTTACATTTTTCTTAAGTGGTTTATATACATCAGTCATAACGAAATCACTAAAGTCCCATTCAGTCGCATAGATTTCATCAATCTTTTTCTCGACTAATTGCATTAACGTATATATATTTAATATATTCACGGAGTTCCACATAATATTCATACATACTTTTCTGAGAAACTCTGAAACACCCCTCTTTTTAACTTCCAACCCTCGAATAAATATGCTCTTCGGTTGAAAGTTTGGTACTGAAATATGCGGTATTCCATAATACTTTTTCTTGGCAAGAAACGCAACCGGAAACAAAGCCTCCTCGAATGACATCTTTAAGAACCAAGTTCCGTTATCCTCATAGAGCATATTATTTACGGCATCTTTTAGATGTGTAATTGTATTGAGGGTGATATTGACTAATTCATTCCAATAATCTAATTTGGCCAATCCTCCGGTAAAATATCTTTTATCCAAGTCCACAAAGTATTTTTCAGGCATTGAAAAATACAATGAGTCCGTGTTGAAGCATGTCAGAGCACCAATGCCACCATTAAACGAACCTTTGGTTGTTTCAATATCATAAACAAATGTTTCCTGATTGGTGTCATGTAATCGCATGATTTTTTTAACTGATTTTGGATTTTTATTAAATTGATTTACATGAGTTAATTTATACATATATACTCCAGTTTCAGCATCTTTAAATGAATCTACTAAAATATTATATCCTTTTAATCTAAGCATGTAATATCCTTTTTGAGCACTTAACTTATCGCAGAAATACTGTGTCTGTATTTTGGGTAAATTGTAATTTATATTTACGATCGGAAAGGAGTGCATAAGCATATCACCGACTTTCAATTCACCAGGCTTTATTTTAGTTCTATCGGGAGTCATAAGTGAATGATCTTCAGTAACATCAATACAACCTGTATATGTTTGTACTCGATACATTTTTTTATTTGTTTTATGTCGAATTACTCGACGAATATCATACCAGTCTCCTTCAGTCCATATTTGAAGATTACATTCAGCCTGTTGCTTACAGATCCTGTTGGGCGACCCCGGTTTAAACTGGTCATAAGATTTCCATTCATTTTCAACAGCCAAGTCATCAATTGTTTTAATCAATACTTGTTTTGTTACACGATTGCGTAATATTAAGGGAGTATCTCCAGTAACTGAATCTCCATAATACAATTCACAAGACTCTTTTTCAACGAACTTTTGAACCATTTTAATACTATCTTGACCCGATGTCGTAATAGCACCCGCTAATTGTAGCACAAAGAATGGCGATCGTTTGTTTCCCGATTCCCCATAGAATGTATTCATAAATACTTTTAATGCCCTTTGTTTTGAATCGATATATCTGTGGTTGAAGCATACATTCGCATACTCTGTTTGAATTTCAGGTTTCGCAAATTCTTCACGTGGAAGAGTTTCTAATTTCTCTTTTTCGCTTTCCCATTTATGTAATCCTTTTTTCATTTGATTTCTTGCGTCAAACAATTCCTTAAGAATCATAGGATACACACCAAACTTACAATCTTTTTCTTCAGGATCTAATTTATTATCATGACGTATAGACCACCCGCGAACTATAGCCCCATTAAACATAAACTTAATTTTATATAAATTATGCCCTTCATCTTGTGCTTGCCTTGCCTCTTTTTGATTTATAATAATGTATTCAGGTGATAGATTATATGTCATAATCAACGATGGGTATAAACTTGAAAAGTCTAATGCCGGTATCGGCCGCCCAGTTGGTTCTAATAAGAAATCAATGAAGCATTTTCTAATATTATAAGAATCTTGAATTATATTAATACTTTCTTGAGTACAATATGCGCCATATTCATCAATGATTTTCTTATATGTAATTAATTCATCAGGTGTTACTTCAATCCATTCTTCGTAATTTTTCATTAATGTTGCGTGATCAATACGCTCTTGTATTGTGGGCTTACTCGTCACTAACCCCTTTTTAGGAGGGAATACATAAGCACCAGGGTACTTACCGTCTCCCATTTCTCCATTATTGGTAATATTTGAAAATTTAATTCCAAATTGTTGACCACGGGCAATTACCAAATTTCGAACTTTCATACCATTTGCTCGATATAATGAATCAAACATAGTTGTGTATGACATAACCGCAACTTCTCGCCGGTCCATAATAATTGAACGAATATTCATTAATTCATGACATCTTTGTGAATCTATAACGCAATATTCGGCAATTTCAGCCATTAAATTCGTAAGATTTTCATAGTCTGTTATATCAACATATTCTAGAATAATATCCATACATTTTGATAACTCACCAAATTGCTTAAACGATTCTTTAATAGTTGTACGACGTAATATCAAGGCATTTAATTCTCGATAAATTCGGAATAACTCCTGATATTCCATATCTTTTTTTCCACCTAGTTTATTCAAAGCCAGATAGAAATTAAGATTGGACTTCTCAGCAGTTGGATATAACTGCCTAAAGATTGTTCTAACATCAATATTAATATATCCTGGAAATACAAGAGAATACCCATCGGCGTATGTGTCCGCCTCAATTTTAACATGCTCCTTCTTAAAATTATATGCTAAAATTTCTTTATCATTATAGTTTTTCCAATGAATTGTAGAATCAAAACACTCTGCCAAAAACGTCAAAACACCCGGATAGTGATTACCTCTCTTAATGAGCCATGGCCAATCATAATCAGAATCGTTAAACCCAATACAGTATTCAGGTTTCATTTTAAAAACGAGTTTTCCAAATGCCTTAATGAGTTTCTTTTCATCACCGCATACGATGGTGATATAATTTGGTCTCGGTTTACACGGATGTTCTACCAAACAAACTCTTAGTAATTGATCGCTAGCATGATGCCATTGAAATGTTAATCCAATCATAAACATCTTATGAGAAAGATCATCAGGTCTTGGCAACTGACCATCTGGACTATACGTTTCTATATCCCAACAAGCAGTCATAATATTATCCTTTGCTAATAATGGATTTTCGGTAATATCTTCATCGCATTTAGTATAACCGCCTGTAGAAATATCAACTGTATATACAGAACCTCGTATAGACGGGTATGTTTTAATAGCATACTTTGACAAATACACCCATGAACTAAATGTTGTAAGATAATCTCTACAAACCATTCGATAATATGAACTTGTATCATCCGAAGTAGTTTCATATCCTTTAGAACGAACTTCTTTAATAGCCTCTTGCCGAAGCTTTAGTTTTTCAAAATAGAATTTAACAAACGTTCGTTTTTCCTTTTGATATCCCTTAAATTTCCTACCCTTAATAACTTCAAATGAGTCGGGACACGTAGAAGGAATTTGCTTTAAGCTATTAAATAACTTCATAGCAATTTCACTAGTATCCTCAGTCATAGGGAGCATAACTTCAAAATATGGCTTGATGCCATTTATAACAACAGTTGCCCGTCGTCCATCTAATAACGCACCAAACAGAACAATATTATATTTAGACTTGTCATACTTTTTTTCTTGTAAATGCATTTCATGTAAATCAGATGGCATAAATAATAATGGGTTGCCGTCCGAAATATCTATATTTACTTGTTCGTATAGATTTTGGTTTAGAAAGGCCTTTCGAGTCGGCAAGTATTTAATATGTGAATAATCAATACTTATACCATGTAACGATTTGACTCTCATTGTTTTTGGCATGATTCCAAATAATAACCGATTGTATATATAAATATTTAGTTCAATTTTTAAATAACAAAATCTTGTGTTATATATAAATAATGGATTCGAGTGATATTATTGCAAGTTTAAATAAATATAAACAAGAGGAGTTTCAAACTAATTTTTTAAATGAAACTATAAAATATTTTCAAAACAATGGAAAAATAACAAAGATTTGTGAAAATGAATGTATGTTGGCCGGCATTAGAATTCATATTCTTTACAATAAATTTTATTGTTATTTATCACCTAATAACCCATCAAATGGGGTCTGTTATCGACAATTGACATTATCTAAAAATCAGGCATTTAATTTACAAAGTCAAATATCAGGGTCTAAAAAAAATACATTTCACATTTGCGACAAAAAGGCATCTAAAGCAGTTAAATGCTTTTTGATTATTAGCTCAGTATCCATTAAAGACGAAGAAGAATATGAAGTATCTTATGATTTAGCGCTTGGGTTAATTGGCATAAATTCTCTTAAATTTTTAGAATACCAAAATTTAGATAATTATTGTAAAATATGGGATAAATCTGAGAAAGTGTTTAAGGAAATGAGCGAATATAAAAAAATTATAAAAAAAATACCATGGCAAGATCAGGACCGGATTTTAATCTCTGATAATGTAATATATAATCTTTTAGGCACTATGTCTTCATCTGATATGAGTATAATATTAGTTTCTAAACCGAATCAAATTCACCAAGATTCAAAGTTAATGACTCAATTTAAAAAATTTAATATAACTCAATTAAATACTAATGACACTGAATCAAATGAATATCATAAAATACGATGGTTTATGTATAAATTACCAAGTTTAGTAGGCGCTCCTGATATTTATACAATGTTAATAAATACAAAATATCATTTTTATTTTATGGGAGTTAAGTGTATTAGTATATTTGCCAATATTGAAAAATCTGTATATAAATCAAATTGGCAATCATTCTTAGATATGTATCTGTTAAAAATAATAAATAATCTTGATTGTCTAAATAGCTTATGTGTAAAAAACATCGCATTTAATAATGGAAAAACAGAAATTAATAATAATAAAAATATAGAAATAATTTATGAAAATATACATAATTTTGCTAAAAAATCATATAACATGGCAATACCAATATCTTATATAAAGGAGCATTTTACTAAATGCTCTGATAAGTTTGATACTATATATAAAAACAAAGTTTCTTATATTGATACATTAATTCGAGACCAAATAGGAATTCATAGAAGGGTTTCCCAGCATTATATTATGAAATATGGTCGAAATAAAGACAACTTATTAGATATGGGTTCTGGTAAACTATCAGGTGCCTATATTTATGAAAAGGCCAATATTAACAATGTTTATGGTGTAGAACCATCCATATATTCTGTACAACAAGCACAAGAAATTGCTAAAAAATACCGCAAAACACATTTCACATTAATTAATGCATTTGCCGACAAGCCTCTAAAGTTGGGCGTAAAATTCGATGTTATTACATTTATTTTTACCATACATTATATGATTAAAAATTTGGATGTTGTTATTAACAATATTAAAAAGGCATCCAAAAGCGGTACAATTATTATAATAACATGTGTAAATGGCGATAAAATATCAGAAAAATTACAAAAAGTTGATTCATATGAAGTTAAGTATTATAATGAAGTATATTGGGGTGTATACAAATTCAATACTCCAGATAAGTTTTTATTTTATATGAAAGATGTTTATGGATTAGAAATGGGATCAGAAGAATACATAGTCCCAGTCGACGAATTGATAAATAAATTTAAACAAAGCAATATTAATTTATTATATTCAAATAATTTTAAAAATGAGTATAATAACACACCAAACTCAAAAAAAATACACAAATTTCAATGTGATATACTAGATTTACAACAGATTTTAATATTTGATTGTGTTTAGTCATAAATATTACCTTTATTACCTCGCTGGGTTCCTTTATTAGTGTACATGGTGCTTTTATTATTTACATTAGACATTTGCTCTAATTTATCTTCATCAATTATATCATATACATTAATATCATGAACTTTACTTAACGGCCTGTGTGTAACAATATTGGTTATTTTTATATAATGTTCTAAATCATGCTGTGATTTATATTTTTTCATATAATCAGTCCATATTGTATTTTCTATCGCACAATCATTACAGTTACAAAAATGTAATGATTTATTAGCATTTTTATTAGTATGATAACACATTCTTAGTATTTTATTGTAATAAAACAGTTTATTTTCAACTTGACTAACTTCATATTTTACAATATTATTAATATTTTTTTTCGTTATATAACCTCTCATTTCCGTGGATGTCGGTCCTTTCCATGCCTGTAAATATAAATCACATTTACTCATTTTAAATACATTATTCTTATAGTTTGCGATAAAATCAGTACCAAACTGTTTCGATATTTTAAAATCATCTTTATAAATATCTTTATATTTATTGAAATCGGACTTGTCTTCATAATACGGAATTCTAAATTTAACCATTGAAAGTTCTGGTTGAAGTGTATTAATCCAATTGTATACCATCGAAGTATTCCATATTATATCAAAATCGGACACCGTCCCTTCAATGCTAGATCTAATATCAGATATAAATGTTGTTTTGCCTAATTTAGATAATATTGTAGAAATTTCTAAATTCATATAGTCTTCTATAATAAAAATTTTGTAATCTGAATTTTTAATAAAATTAACTAATTTAGTGGTATCCTTTCCAGTCATATCTTTCATTTTTTTATTATTTAGGTAAGTATTTGATTCGGTTGGAAATTCATAATAAATATGTGTTATATCAGCATGTTTTTGCTTTCTATGTGTGATTTTTGTGTTATTTGGTATATCTGCCAATACCAAATTAAAAATATTGGGGTCTATTAAAATAAATTTTATGTCTGGAAATAATTTTGATAAAAAGTGTGTTTTATTACCGGGTGCGCTACCGGCATATATACAATATTGTACATTAGTTTTCGTTAAAAATTGTACTTCTGATAATAATAATTTTCTTTGCCCGATGTGTAGGCCCATATTTAATTTTGACATATTTTCTTGATATGGCAATTCATCTTTAATATCATTAAACATTAAAATTGGTTCGTTTTTTTTACCCATATCTCTAATATATAGTTTTTTATATTTGTCAAAGCATTTATACCCCTTTGAAAATTTTTCAAAAATGTGATTTAATTTATCCGACCCTCCATTCTTTTTTGATTTCTTCTTTTTTGATTTCTTCTTTTTTGATTTCTTCTTTTTTGATTGACCTTTATGCAAATTCATTTATATGAAGTTATTGATATTTTTTCATATAATTTATATTAGCATTTAAAATGATATATTGTCATTTAAAATGATATATTAACTAATAATTGTAATGTGTCTTCTTCAACATCATACACTATTTTAATTGGTGGAAATATTTTGCTTTGATTAATGATACTAACAGCCGTGTTAATACTCATGCTATACTCCTGATTAGTCGTGCGCAATATTTTGGTATTATTATTATTATGTAGCACCCCATATATGATGTCATTACATTTATATACATTAACATGATATTTAATTATTTTTTGAAACAATGTATTTGTGGCATTCCTAATAGCATTACTTTGCCTATTTTGTAATATTTCGTTAAGTTCATCCAATTTATGTAAATTAATGTCGGGCCCGTTATATTTCAGCATAATATCATTTATTTCGCACTGGATTGTGTTAGTAATTTTATGTATAGCAATAGGTTTTATTTTTCGACGACATATCTTTTTAAGTAAATACATTATATTATAATCAATATTTTTTAATCAATATTTTTTAATCAACAATTTCAATAGTAATTAATTCATCAGGTCTTTTAATAAATTTAAAGAAATTAATAACATTATCAGAAAATATAGAACTGAATATCCATTTTTCTTTAACCGGATTCAATAAATCGGCAGTTAATATTTCTAGTAATTTTTTTAATGTATTTTTATCTATTATAAGTTTATTATTTTTACAATATTTTTCATTATTTTTATTTTGGCATGTAGTAAACATATTTGGAAATTCGAAATCCTTTAATGATGAAACATCTCCGTGTATAACGAATTTACTAGAAATTTTTTCTAATTCTTTATATATTTTTTCGGTAGGTAATTTTTTTATACATTCAAAAAGTTCTCTATCAAATTTATAAAAACTGTCGTCGATTTCATGAAATAGTAAAAATTTACTATGATGTGAATTAACGAATTCACAAATTTGTGTTTTAATTTTGTCATAGTCGCCATGATCAGTGACTATTTTTGAAATGTCATTCATTAAATCATTAAAATCCTTATTAAAATTGCCTAACAGTTTTTGTTTGATTTTTTTTCTTATGTCAATATTTTTTTGACCGTTAAATACTGTCATAAATTCCAACAAGAGTAATTGATATAAATTACTCTTATATATACTTTTTCCTATGGTTTTACAGCGATTATCAGATATCGCCTTCGATTTAGCGTATATATCTTTATTAATGACATCGGGGTCATAAAATACTTGTATAACAGGCGCATTTTTAATTTTTAAAGCAGCTGATAGTTTAATATTATTTACGTAATAATTAATATTATGTGCCATAAACCCGATTACAATAGAATCATTATTAATAGTTTGATTTACATTTGCCAAGACTAACCAATTGTAAATTTTAATATATGGGTGTATTGGCTGTACTCTTTGTTCTAAGGGAAGTTTTTTATCAACATCTGGCCGCGTCATACAAGCCTTTTCTGATTTTTTTGCTATCCAATAGTTAAACTCATCGACAAAACTCATAAAAACACTTATGTCCATATTGGACTTACTTCTTAAAAACATTTCATATGTTATATTTATTTTACTGCTTGTTACATGGTAAGATAAGTCGATTGGGATATAAATGTTTTTATTTTTTTGTGTAATATGAATATAATAACACATATTAGAACTATTTACAAACAATTTATTTATTTTATAATCGCTGTCTTGTACAAATGACTGGATAACCGCCAATGTAATATTATCCGTTATATTTTGCTTTATTTTTTTATCAAAATGTGCTGAAACTAGTCTACTGATTATAACTATGATTGAAT
>Ga0209119_1003366_pt1 | contig 13797 bp, 10 predicted proteins | sample COG_03_FD_184747 | JGI IMG/M metagenome (GOLD analysis project Ga0209119, IMG submission 184747) | Pelagic Microbial community sample from North Sea - COGITO 998_met_03 (SPAdes) (version 2) | ecosystem: Environmental > Aquatic > Marine > Neritic zone/Coastal water | place: Helgoland, sampling... | reverse complement strand
TTAACCCCTTCTTCAACTTTTATTTTTAGGAATTCTTCAACTCTCCTTCTTCCAAAATCTTGCAAGTTATCAACTTTCTTTTCATCTAAATAACGACAAAAAGACCTAACCGTCGTGTAGATATTTTTATAAGTACCTTTATTAAAAATCCCTATTTCTTTTGAAGTTTCATGAGAATTTACATCTCGATCATCAATTTTAGAAAGCTGATTTCTTGCAGCAGTCACAGCCTCATGTTTTGAAAATCCATATTGGATTATTCCAGACTCTTTGAAGGCATAATTCATCTGCCTTTCAATACGTCCGATCTTTTGTCCCACTGCCGATTAGGGTAAAAATGTGTTGAGCCACCTAGATTTTACAACGTACAACGTGCCCCCGAAGGGTTTTTAAATCAGATTCACGTTCGGTAGACGCTTCTCAGATTGATTTTAACGCTTTTTCGTAGCGGGATTTTCGTATTCTCCACCGGTTTTTTGTTCATCTGACAGGTGATCTTCCTGCAAGCTTTGTCAAAGCTGATGATTTCTTCTCCCTAAATAAACAAGCGTACCCGTAAATAAGTTCTAGAAATGTCCTTTCGGCAGCGTCTCCGCTTTACTCATGGGTGAGACCATGAGATTACCGCCTCCATCGGCAGTTCCTTTTCTAACCTCTCGTTAGATCTTCGGGAAGGCACTCCCGTTCTACTCAAAAACCCTGAGTAGTGAGCAGAATCAATTGAAAGCCCGATTCAAAGAAGGCTTTTTTTCTCCCCTCGTTTTGACATACGAAGTTTGATGAGACCAAGATTTTCTTTAGCTCTTGATCGAAGCTGCACTATTTTAGAAAACAGAGTCTTCTTTTTTGTTCAGCGCAAATAGACGCATTAGACTAACTTTAAAACCACTTAATCGACTCTCATCATTACAAGAATGAGACAGTCGCCTTGAGGGGGAACTACATTAGTCGAGTTCATTTCAGGCCCGAAAGCCCTCTTGTTAGAACCAAAAAAAGGTTCAAAGAGTAGCACCTAAAAGGTGCAAAGTAGATAGAAATCTAAAAAGATTTCCCAATTTACAAGACTAACAGGCTTAAAAACGCCTGTCATTGCAAAATTAAATTTTTGCAATGACAGGCTAAGTTGTCGATTATACCTAACTGGAAGTAAATATTATGCTCAGATTATATCTTAATGATATAATCTTGCGCAACATATTTACTACACTATTATGCAACAAAGTGCGCTAAAGCGCACCTGTTTCATATCGTTCACTCCCTCGCCAAGGCTCGCTCATGACCGATCAAGACCTCCTCGACTTCGTCTCGTCGGTGGCCAACTCCGTTGGCTCCCCCAGTTTCGCCACAGGCGAAACTGAAAAGCAGGCCTTAAACTTTTATGCCTCTCTAACGAGAGGCGAAAAAGTCCAAGTCCACAAGATGCAAAAATCCCTATCAGAAAATCTCAAACATCTTGAAAAGGCTGACTCCCCAGGTTCTCTCGGATATGCCACATTCATTCTTTCCGTCATGGATGCAAAACGCATCCATGACGGAAAAGGAAGTTTCAACGTTAGAAAATTTGCATCATCAGATTCACCAACATCTCACTTACCAGATTTTGAAAAAGCTCGACTCGATGAATTCATGTCATCTAAGCATGCAAAAGGACCTCGAAAATTGACCCGAGAGGCAATTGTATCTCATCAAGGAGTAATCCGTCGGATGATATCAGAAAAGTGCTCCATGCGTCAAATTTCAGTCTTTCTTAAGCAAGAATATGGAGTTAACTTAGCCCATACAACCATTGCTAGAAATGTAGATTTAATATTTAAAGAAACTCAAACTCCAAAAAAACCTAGTGAACAAGCCGTTGTAGATAAAAAAACCAGCCTGTTTTCCAAGCTTTTCAAAAGCACTTAGCCGAAAAGAATAGTTTTTTAAGGACATAAAGTGAGTTATTGGCGAGTTTACCAAGAGTAACTTCACTAACCTAATTTTTCTTTTTTATAGGTTAGGCCGAAGGCCTTTAGGGGTGAATTGATGGAAACCGTAGGTTTTCAGCAAGAGGGGAGATCCGATCCGTGAGGATCTCCCCTGATCAGCTTCAAGCTGATCCTTCCGTCGAAAGGGGTGTCGGCAAAGGGGAAACGTGGCCACGTTTCCCCTACGCTGGAAAGGGGTGAGCCGTAGGCGAGGGGAAAACGTAAGTTTGCCCCTGTTTTTAAGACTCAAAATTCTATTATATTCTTAATAAGGATAAAAAGATAAAGGGAGCTAAATTTCTTTACCACAGCTAGCTTTAAGGGTGGATAGCGTACCCAATTGAACCATATTGACTCCTTAGCGTACCCAATTGAACCATATTTTGACCCTTAGCGTACCCAATTGAACCATATTTTACGATTCAGATTTAATCAAAAAGTATCTAGCGTACCCAATTGAACCATATTTTGACCCTTAGCGTACCCAATTGAACCATATTCAAAACCCTATCGTACCTAATTGAACCATATTTTACGACTCAGGAATCATTAATGGTTCAGCTTCATTTGATAGCTGATTAAATCTTTTCATTGAACTTATGAATGAAATATCTGCTTTTAAGATATACGTAACATCTGAAATTTTTGTGCCTCTAACTCCAGACTTTTCTTCATCAAATACTTCCCAATTCATAAAAATTCTATTTTTAGTGAGCTCTTGTAGTGCCTCCTCCACAGATTGCCTAGCTTTTCTTATTGAACTATATTCCATTCCATAATCTCTTACAATAGAAGACAACTTCCACTTGATTTCATAATTAAATTTTGCCCTAATCCAATCTCGACAAATTCTTTTATATATCCATCGTGGTAAAGATTTTGTTAAAGACAGTGCTTTATCTAAATCATATAATCTCCATGTTTTTCTTCTTAATGACTCAACATGAAGTGAATTAAATTTCAAAAAACATTCAGATGATTTACCTAATTCTTTCCAGTCATCCCAAGTTCTCATGCCCAAGCCACTAATCATTGGCTCTTCCAAAAAGGCTTTAGTACCTTTTGATAACAAATTTACTTTAAGGGTGCATCTGCTCATGATATGCAATGCCTCTTTTATCTTTGGTATATTGTAACTATGGCCTTTAAAGCTAAGTCTTTGCCTAATTTCATATAATGAAAATTTTATTCCATAAGTGCCATTAAATGTTGGTACGCCCTTTTCAAAAGCCATTTTAACAAGCTCCATCTCAATTAATTCTTCTTTCGCACCTGGGTAGTATTCCTTATCTCCTATTCTAGCTGGAATTAATTCCAACTGGTAATCTACGCCCTTATGCTGAAAATCTCTTTTTAAAATAGGTAAGTATTTGCCATACTCTCTTGTCTGGGTTTTCCATACGAAACGAGGTATTGCCTCATAAACATCAGCTTGATAAGATAATTTATCTATGCCCTTAGTCTCTATTCCGCCCAGCATTTCAAATAAAGTTGGTATGTTTTCATTACTCATTTACCAACCTCATTATTTCCAGAATTTACTTCACTTTTATCTTTTTGATCGTTACTTTTCAAATTTAGGTTATTATTTAAACGAGATAATTCTTCAATTTTAGCCTTTAACTCTAGCATCTCATCATTTTTCATCCCTTCTATCTTGTTTATTGATATCTCATAAGCCTTCTTTAGCTCTTCTAATGTATTTTTATGATTGCCCTCAATCTTATCTAAAGCTTGATCTTTAATCAAATTTATGGCCTGTATCTGTTTTTCTTGATTAATGATATGTTTTTCGATTTCACTTTTACTACTTAAGTCGATTTCATTTATTAGATTTTTGGTTTCTTGACGAATATTACTTAATTCAGTCGTGTAGCTATTCCAAACAAAAATTAATGACAATATCATGAATACAACGCTCCCTAACACTCCTAGTATGGCATAACGGACAGTTTTGTTTTGGCTTTCACCAGATTCCAATGACAGTCTTTCTTTAGCTTCTATTTGCGATTGAAATTGAGCTCTTAACTGTTGTTCTCGTTCCAAAAGAGCCATGAGTTTTTCATTATTTATACTTATCTCCCTAGAAAAATTTTGTTCATCTTGGTAATTTTCATCCTTATTACTATTCGATTCATCATTTTTATCTTCAACGAAAACCCACCAACGGTTATTTTCTTTAACCCCCTTCAACTTACTTCTTTTTATCCTATCGACTAAGGTTTGATAAGAAATACCTGTAGATTCAGAATAATCCGTTAGTAAAATTTTTCTTAAATCAGACAATCCATAAACCCATACGATATTATTATGGAATCATAACGAAGACATAACGCAATCAACAAAAACCCTTTATATATAACAAAAAAATACATAAATAAAATATGGTTTTAATTATTGAAAACCATAAAATCATAAAAAAATCCATAATCAAATGAATACGACCCCATCAAAACAGATTCTTTCCAACTATATAATCCATAAAATACCATAATTCACTTTACGATACTACTTAGTCCTATAATAGACTGTGTGAAAGAAAAAGTATGACATCGTCACATAAAAAAACTTGAATTATGTGACAATGTCATATAATTTAAAAGTGCCAAATGAACCAACGATAATAGAGTTATCTCCTTTTAATAAAAACAGAGAAGCCCATCTGGACGATAATTCTTTTCGAGAATTACAGGCAATGTTAATTGCTGATCCAGAGAGGGGAGATGTTATTGAAGGTACAGGAGGCGTAAGAAAACTTAGATATTCAACAAAAAAAAGGAATTCTGGAAAAAGTGGTGGCATTAGAATTATTTATTTTTACGTGACTGAAAAAGGTAAAATCTATTTAGTTTCAATTATTGATAAAGTAAAGAAAGAAAACATCACTAAAGAAGAAGCCAATCTCATGAGGAAATTAACTAAAGCCTTAAAATTAGAGGAACAGTAAGATGGATAAGAATGATTTTAACAATATCATGGAAGGCCTTAAAGAAATGGTTGCTATTGAAAGAGGAGAAGTCGCTCCTCCTCCAGAAAGAGTTCATGTTTTTCATGTTCCAGACACAAAATCAATCAGAAAAAAGACTGGCTTATCTCAATCACAATTTTCTAAGAGGTTTGGAATTACCTTGCAAACTCTTCAGTCGTGGGAATCTGGAAGAAGGAATCCCATTGGGCCATCATCTATACTTTTAAAAGTAATTGCTAAAAACCCAAATGCTGTCGCAGAAGTAGTTTCAGAAGAGGATGTGTTAGGGATGTAAATTTGTATTAAGAAATGAAAACCCATCCAAACTCACTCACCTCATCCTTGTAAAAATTGGCTTCTGATAATGGTACTTATGAAACTTTTGCGCATTTTTTACAATTTTTAAGGGTGGCTGGTTTTTGTGCTTTTCACTCAAATTCGAGGTTAAGCTTAAAATGTTTCGATCCCCCAGAATTTAATTTGGACAATCTTGAAATTTCTTAGACTTTCTCCATGAAAAATATCCTAATTGCCTTAATTTTACTCAGTTCAGCCTGCTTTTGCGATGTGCTGAGCACGGATGGGAAGATTCGGTTTGATGTTCAGATGGATGGGCTGCCGGAAATGACCTTGAACTCGACAGGTCTTGGAATTTTGACTTTACCGTCTTCCAACTTGCACGTGAACGGTAATGCGATTATTTCTGAGCAGTTGTTTGTGGGTGGGAGCAGTGGTTCGTCGAATTTGAATGTGAATGGGACGATCGGATATGGCTTTCAGACCGTTAGTGCAAATTCTACTTTAGGTGACAGTTCTGTAGTGTTAGTCGATTCTTCTAGTGATAACATCATACTTACATTGCCATATGCTGGAAATGTTAGTGGCAGAATTTATAACATCAAAAAAACATCTCTGTTAAACTCTGTTTGGATTTCTGGAGCAGGTAATTTAATTGATGACACGAGCCCAATTGAATTAGCGAATTCAACGACAACTCTTCCCTCTGTCAAAGTCATGAGCAATGGAAGTCAGTGGTATGTTATTGAGTCGAAAGATTTATCGGCAACGGTGGCTTCTGATAATTTAGTTGGCTGGTGGAAAATGGATGAGGCAAGCAATGCCGGTAATGTTGTTAGTGATTCAAGTCAAGCAAATAACCATGGTGTTGTCAATAATATTGCCTCAGGAAATATCGGCGTAACAGGAAAGTTTAATCGTGCCCTTGATTTCGATGGCGTTAATGATTCGGTCACCGTTCCAGATGACTCATCCATAGGTGATGGCGTTCAAACAGGTTTGACCGTTTCTTCCTGGTTTAATTCAGCGGTCTCTTTAAATACAACTGCTGTTACTAATCGCATTCTTGAAAAAGGAGATAGCTATTTTCTCTTACAGGGAAATGGTGGAGGAGGAGTTGGAACTGGCGGCATGAATTTTTTGGTCAAAAGATTGAATTCAAATTATGTTGCTGAAATAAATCAATCACTTAATGCGAATCAATGGTACCATATCGTCGGCACTTTTGATGGATCTGACATAAAAGTTTATTTAGATGGAGTCTTGAAAGATACGACAAACGTTGGGGGACCTATTGATGATGATAATTTACCACTCAGAATTGGATCAGATGATGGCGGCACTTATATTAATGCACACATTGATGATCTACGTATTTACAATCGTGCTTTAACCTCATCAGAAATCCAAGCTCTCTACAACCAAGGCCAATAATCCTAAAAACCTGAGTTGAAATGACTGACTCCCTAAAAAAGCAGGTAAAATAAGCGAAAACGGAGGTGAAATGTCTCACCCATTTGGTTTGATTGAACGTGAAGAACACACGAATTCAAAAACAATAAAATGTCTTGACTATCTGAAGGGCACAGTTGAGTTTGAATGGATGGATGATGCAAAAGTTTCTCCACTTGGTTCTTTAGTTTTCTTTGTGCAATTTTTAAATTCTACGGGAGTTTATAAGTCATGGATTGATGAATGCCCTTTATATTACACGAGTAACAATGCTCCTAAAAAAGAAAACGTCATTGGCACAGCTTTTTTGTCGGTACTTTCTGGTCACACTCGATATGCACATGCAACAGCATTGAGAGGAGATAAAGTTAATCCAGAACTTCTTGGCATGACAAAAGTTGTCAGTGAAGATTCATTACGTAATGGGTTACTTCGTATCGATGAAGAATCTGGAAAATATTGGCAACAAAAACATTTGATAAAAACTCTTACTCCAATGTTAAAGGTTCCGTGGATACTTGATATCGACACAACAATCAAAACTGTCTATGGTAGACAAGAAGGTGCAGAAGTTTCTTATAACCCTCATAAACCAGGACGACCATCACATAGCTACCACACTTACATCATGGCTAAAACAAGACTTGTTTTGGATGTTGATGTTCAACCAGGTAATCAACATACATCTAAAGATACGCGCCCAGAGTTATGGAAGCTATTACATGGATTACCGAAAGATCTTTGGCCGACTTTACTTCGCGGAGACTGTGGTTTTGGAAATGAGGAAACTATGGTATGGCCAGAAGAAAAAAAGTTAGATTACTTGTTTAAAGTTAGAAAATCAAAAGGAATTCAATCTATAATCAGTAACTATGAGCATACAAATGACTGGATTGATGCAGGTCAGGGATGGGAGGGGTTGGAAGAGTCCTGTCAGCTGAGTGGTTGGAGCAAAAAAAGGCGTATTCTTATTTTGCGAAGGTTAATTGAGTATAGGAAAAAGAGACTCAAAAAAGGGCAGACTTTGTTGCCTTTTGAGGGGAATGAACTCATAAATGAACCGGTATACGAATATGCTGTTTTAGTAACTTCACTATCAAACTCTATCCTCGAAATAGCTCAGCTTTACAGAGATCGTGCTGATGCTGAGAATGTATTTGATGAACTAAAAAATCAGTGGGGTTGGGCAGGCTACACTACTAAAGATATGAAGAGATGTCAGTTCATCACAAGGTTGATTGCTCAGGTTTATAATTGGTGGAGTTTGTTTGTACGCCTTGCTGATAATGACCATCACAGAGAGGCAATTACGTCACGTCCAGCGTTACTTCATTCAGTAGCAAAGGTAGTGAAACATAGTAGTAAAACAATTTTCCAGATAACACACTTGCATGCCAATGCTAAAAATGTAAAAAAGTTTTTAGAAAAATTAACTAATTTTTTAAATGGTTTTTCAACAACTGCGGAGCAGTTGAAGCAAGAAGAACGTTGGGATTACATCATTCGAATGATTTTTAGGAAAATTTTTGGATCAATGGCCCCAACTTAGCTTTTTTAACGTGCGACCCAACATTATTTCTTATTTTTTTAGTGGATTTTTTGAAGCGAGGAGTCTTCAACTGAGTTTTTTAGGTTAATTTACCCATTTCCTACCTTGATGGTCAATTTCCATTGAATTTACTTGGTGAGCACGAGAGAAACAAGAGAGCACTCGCGCCATGATCCAAAGCAAAATGCACAACTTTTTTTTGCGCATCCCTATCAATGGATTGGTCTTTTTTAAAAAGGGTGGGTATAACGGGAAACACCCATTAATACGTTTTGATGATTTGGCATAGGTATGATTTATTTTGTTTTAAAGATATCGCTCTCGACCAATCGATAGAATAGATCCTTAAACCCATTCCCCTTTTCTTTATTCTCTTTCACCAATTTAGCAATCTCTTTTCTCTCACGATAATTGAGCTCTCGACCCGTCGCATAAATGAGAAGTTTTTCACTGAGGCATTGAGAAAAAATATCAACATTATCTACTAGCCAGGTTTTAAATTCAAGCGCATTATTCACTTTCGCTCCGTGGAATAATTGAACGGCTGAATCAATTTTCTTATTTGTTTTTGGCCACATTTCACGCCATTTTCCTACTGGGTCATAATTCTCTAACATCAGTCCGAGCGGATCGATACGAACGTGACAACTCATACACTCGGGAGCTTTGGTATGCTGTGACAATAGATCTCTTGGACTGGTTGGGTTTTTAACATCTGGAGTTAAAGGAGGAACACTTTTAGGAGGTGGAGGGATTTTTTGACCCAATATATTTTCCGCTAGCCATACCCCTCGAAGCACGGGTTGAGTATCGACTCCGTTGGCCGTTGCAATCATCACGGAGGCTTGCCCCAACAAACCCCCATGTCGACCACCGCGTGTGATAGATAGTCTTTGCATATCCTGATCTTTTAATTTCGGATTGGCATTTGTCTTCACTTTGTAGTGCCCTTTCATAAAAAAAGGTGTTGAAAAGGTAAAATCGGGATCGATAAAATCGCTCATGGGTTTATTTTCTGACAACATGGTGCTGAAGAAAAATAGGGTTTCTTGCTCTGCCCAATCCATTCTTTTTTCAATAAAATTAAATTCAGGCGCAGGAGTGATGTCTTGCAATTTATCCAAACTCAACCATTGGCTAACAAAACTTTCGACCATTGGATGGTGTAGGTTCCTATTAATGGCGTTCTGATCAATTTTCCTTGGCATCATTCTCGTGACTTCTGATCTATAGACTTTTGGATCGCTCAGTTTACCACTATCAGCGAGAGCACTGAGCTTGGCGTCGGGTGGGCCTTGAGTTAAAAAATAGGAAAGCCGCGTTGCCAAGTCTTGGTTGTCCAAAACTCCCGGTGTTAAAGATCGAAATAAAAACCTTGGGGAAACGAGAACGTTTCTAATCAATAGATGGAAACATTCATCATAACTCAAACCAGCTTTTAAGTTAGCTTGAAAATTTTGAACATAATCCTCGACCAACTTCTCATCAACTGATCTTCTAAATGCTTTTGAGGTAAATACCTGAATTGCCTGTCTGGCATAATCCAAATCCGATTGTTTCTCATCCCTTTTTCCAAAACAATGCTCTCGTGTGCTATAACGTCGCTTATCTAGTGGTCCGTCCACCAAGTACAGGGGTCCTTGAACTGACACTTCGTGTAGCTCTAATGCTGGCCCATGTTCAAAATAATCAAAGGTCAGAGAATCGGCAATAGACATGGTGGCGTTCCAGGTTCTCGCGAACTTCATAAAAGCTTTGTTTTGAGCAGAATTTTCATTTGCAATCGTTAAATCCAAATTGTCATCTAGCATTCTGGCTCTCACTTTATTGTAACCATTTTCACCTCTTAAAATAGAATGGCTAAGCTTTGGATTACCTTTTGCATCGTACATGACATCTAGCCATGCAGCATGAAAGCGTTTGTCTTTTTTAAAGCGTTTTAGAAATAAGTCAGCTAGCGCATTGAACTCATGATCCATCTCGGCATTTTTCCAGCGAAATAGTAGGGTTTGTCCCTGATACAAATCCGCTTCAAACTCGGTTGATTCTGGCGAACCAGAATTCACCTCGATGTCTTTTAAATGTCGAAAATGTTTAACACTGGTTCTATCCGAAGCAGATAAGTCTCTGGCTCTAACCTCCAATATCATGGGCTCCGTTGTGACAGGCAAAAACTTTGAGGCTTGAATCTTAATGCGATAGTGTCCCGAATGTATAATTTCAATACGACTAGGCCAAGTGGTCGCTCGCATAGTCGTCTCTCCTCTAGAGGCCAGACGAAGTGCACCATCCCTAACACTGGCAGCAGAAAAACTCAGCACCATGTCCTCGGGCTTTGCCACCCTGAGCATAGATTTGGGTGTTGCTTCAACTCGGGGAAATAACTCTTCAGCTAACTCTGTCGCAACATTGGCGTAGGCTTCCAGCAATGGTGGCGACAGTCGCAACCCTTCGCCGTGATTGTCAAAACCGTGTTTTTTAGAATCACGTGGAAAACCGACGGGCAATTTAAAATTTCGTTTATTAAAAAGTGAGGCAATGGTATTTTTATATTCATCGCGATTCAATCTTCTCGCCATGGTACCTCCGATGGCCAAATGCTCCAAAGCTTTTGACTCAACCCAGCTTATAAAAGCTTTCTTTTCCTTAGGGTCGGGTTGTTTTTCATCGACAGGTGGCATAAGATCATCTTCAGTCATCCAGAGAACGTCTTGCCACAAGCCTTGAAAATTCGAACTATCCCAATTTATAATCATCGCCTCTAAATCGACATCGCCTTTTTCCGTATCCGTGTCGTGACATTCTAAACAATACTTTGACAAGTAAGACTGAATCGGCTTAGGTAATTCTTCTGCTAAACCTATTTGAGATAAGCCGACAAGGCTTAGTGTTAAAAAAAAATTTAAAGAAAGGAATCATTAGCAAAACCTCTCGCCAAGGTTACCTCTGGCATTGGAGAAGTGATCTATTTCAAGGCCAAGTTTATTTAGAATACTCACATATACATTACCAAGCTTAGCTGCATTGGGAGCTTGGCGGTCTTCATGAATATGATAACCGTGTTTAAACCCGCCACCAGCGACAATGGTAGGTAAATCACCATTGTAATGACGACTGGCATCCCCCATGCCCGTTCCCATCAAAACGATGGTTTTATCCAAAAGACTTTTCCCCTGAGTGTCTTTTTTTTCTTCCAACTGTTTTAAGAAACGGCTCAAGCAGCGGACGTGGCCTTTATCAACCGTCATTAAATCATTCACCAGAACAGGGTCGTTGCCATGGTGAGACAAACCATGATAACCTGTGCTAAGCGTCCTGCCGTCGATTGTAAAAACTTGTCCTAGTCCGTGGATAAAGAGCGACAGGACCTTGGTGGATTTGGTATCCAACGCCAAAGTCATTAAATCGTACATCAAATCCTCTGCCTCTAATTGCAAGTTTGGAGTAAGAGGATCAAACGCGGGAAGCTTGTAAGTCGTTTTAGGGATAGGTTTATCGAAAGAAGCCAAACTTTGTTTCATGCGTTTTTCAACACCTCGCAATGAACTGAAATACTCATCCATTTTTTGACGGTCACGTGCCGTTAAGTTGTTAGCCAGACTTTTGGCATCCTGATACACAAAATCAAGCGAACTTTGACCTGTCTCTAAAATATACTTCGCGTATTTCACATCTTGCTTTGACATAAATAGTTTTTTGTAAAAAACACTTGGTCTCTGAATCATCGGTAAAGCAATGCCCTCTTTGATAAAACTCATTTCAGATGAAGACTCACCTGCACCCGCACTCAGTTCAATCGATGGATAACGCGTGCCTTGTCCAATTTCATCGGCGATGAGTTGATCTAACGAATAGGTTTTGTGGAATTGTCCACATAGAAAATTGGTCCAACTATCATGCCCGTTGGTGGCGCGATGGTCAAAGCCTGAAAAAACAGTGAATTTGTGTTTCAGGTCATTCAGCGGCTCCAATGTTTTGGATAACTTATCCAACTTCCCCACTTTTTCGGGGTAGAATCCTTTTGCATAATACCCAAGGTAGGTGCCAACGGCGACAAAGTTTTCAGCACCCTCTTTTTCTACATTAGCTTCTCCAAAAGATTCCATAGCTGGGAGAGCCATCATCACAGAAGAAGACTTTAAAAAGAAGCGACGATTCAATCGATTTGAAATAGGTTTTTTAGGCATCATAGGTTCTTTTGTAGCATGAACGTAACAACCTATAAATAGTTGAATTACATGACAAATCAAGCAAAAATAAAAACTTTCGCTAACTTTTTAAATTTATAAAAATAAATGTGTCAGAGTCAAATTTAAAAACATCTAATGGGGTTACGATCACCTTAAAGAGGAGCTAATCACTCCTCTTTATCATCAAATAGCTATACACGTCTCAAAAGGAAATCCTTTAGTCATGTGCTAAAATTTTAGTCTCTTTTTTGAAAATTTCAAATCCGCGAATTGCCAATTCTTCACTCACCCTTTCAGGATTTTCAATTTCGATCAATTGCCAACCCTCATTTTTAATGTCTAAATCAGAAAGTCTTAGTTCTTCATCGTGATGATTATTCACCTCTAGAGCTCCGTCTAAAGAGAGATTAGCTATGCGAATATGTTCACCATCGATCACTAAAGTAGAATTAGCACTGATGCGGAGCCCCTGCGATCGGTGGGATCCTCACGAATCGGATCCCCCCTTCTTTAATCAAGCTAATAGCTTGATTAAAATCACCCCCATTGGCCTACGGCCTACCTATAAAAAATAAAATTAGGTTCTTAAGTAATGTTTCGTAATGTCCTCTCTAAAATGCCCCATCTCAAGACTGACTTGAGTTAAAGCAACTCGATGTCCCATTCCATTAGCCTCTAATTCAGCCATTCTATTTTGAGCAAAGTTATGACGCAAGCCATGAGACCCCGTGTATTTTTGACCTGTTTCTTTAGCCGCCTCTTTAATGGCAGCTCGATATTCATCACGCTGCCCACCTCTTGGAATGTGCAGTTTACCATTTTCAACAACATAAGAAGAAACCCTTTCATAAGTTTCTCTTGGTAAATACAGATCTCTAGCGAGTCCACCTTTCGCATCCCCTGACTGAAGATGGATTACGCCAACTTCACGCCCGAGATGCTCTTTAATTCCACCTAAGCGTTTCTCATCAATCAATGAGGCCTCATTGATTCTTGCCCCAGCCTCTAATTGAATGGTTGCGACTAACTTATGATCATCTCTATGAATGTTATCAATAATTGCTTTTGAATCCTGATAAGATCTAGCCTCAACCCCTTTTTCTAAATGCTCCTTAGCATAATCACGTGAATAAGCTTTAGCTCTATCAATAAATTTAAGGTCTCTTTCAATGTGATGCTTTTCAAAATAAATTCTTAAAATCCCTTCCATTTTAGTTAAATGCCCTTCAATATTTTTATAATGCTCAAGCTTAACCCCTTCTTCAACTTTTATTTTTAGGAATTCTTCAACTCTCCTTCTTCCAAAATCTTGCAAGTTATCAACTTTCTTTTCATCTAAATAACGACAAAAAGACCTAACCGTCGTGTAGATATTTT
>Ga0209119_1003357_pt1 | contig 13816 bp, 14 predicted proteins | sample COG_03_FD_184747 | JGI IMG/M metagenome (GOLD analysis project Ga0209119, IMG submission 184747) | Pelagic Microbial community sample from North Sea - COGITO 998_met_03 (SPAdes) (version 2) | ecosystem: Environmental > Aquatic > Marine > Neritic zone/Coastal water | place: Helgoland, sampling... | reverse complement strand
TCAAAGGATGTGTGTTTGTCGACGAAATTGTCCCTTATGCGACTGAGCAAGATTTGGAAGATATTTTGCGTTCTTTTAAATTGGATGTGCGCATCATTGGAGACGAGTATGCCGACAAAAATTTTACTGGAAGAGCTTACTGTGAAGAGAAAGGCATCGCTTTGTATTTTAACAAAAGAGAACACCGTTTTTCAAGTAGTGGCCTTCGCAAAGAAGTCCACGAAAAAGAGGTCACGAAAAACAAGTAACTATTCATCCCTGTTCAATGCACTTTTTTGGGTGTAGCAACCTTTATTTTTTCTTCTTTTTACCATTTTTTTATTTGTTGCCAAGGCCATTGCTGAAGGAAGTACCACCAAGGTGTTTGACAAAGGGCATATGAATCGTGATTTTATCTATATCGATGATATTGTCTGTGGAGTTCAGGTTTATTTATAAAAACAGAGCAAAAATTGAAGCTTACGATCCAAAAGCAATAAATGAAGCTAAAGAGTTTTATTTTAAAGGTGTTGAGGGTTTTTCATATGTAGCTGAAAAATATGATATTGAAAAATGCAGATGCTTTAATTCTATTAACCGAATGTAAAGAATTCCGTTCTCCAGATTTCGAAGAAATAAAAACACAATTAGTGGCACCAGTTATTTTTGATGGTAGAAACCAATACAACGCATTTCATTCAGAGGATAAGGGATTTGAACACTACCAAATAGGAAAAAATTAAATGAAAACATTAGTTACAGGAGCCGCAGGATTTATTGGATTTCAGTTATCAAAATCATTGTTAGCCAAAGGACAAGAGGTAGGAATTGATAATGGTAATGACTATTATGATGTAATTTTAAAATACTTTCGTTTAAATGAAATAGGTGTTTTTACCAGAGCAGGCAGATGATGTACCTCAAACCTGGGACGATGTTTACGAAATTGAAAAGCAAGGCTAAACAAGTGAAACTTTTATTGAAAATGGAGTTTCAAAAATTGTGATCTGCATTAAAGATAATATTTAATCAATTATATGTTGTAAAATGAAAAAGAAAAATTTAATCATTTTTGGGACAAGACCAGAAGCTATAAAAATGGCCCCGCTAGTAAAAGAGTTTGTGAAAAATGACAATTTTGAAACAAAGGTATGTGTAACTGCACAGCACAGAGAAATGCTAGATCAGGTATTGTCGTTTTTTGAGATTACACCTGATTATGATTTAGACTTGATGAAACCAAATCAAAACTTGTATTCTTTGACAGGTGATATTATTAATGGATTGAAACCTGTATTAGAGTCTTTTCAGCCTGACTATGTATATGTACATGGTGATACTACTACAACAATGGCGGCAAGTATCGCAGCATTTTATTCAGGTGCAAAGGTTTGTCATGTTGAGGCTGGTTTGAGGACTTTTAATAAAAGAGCTCCTTTTCCAGAAGAGATAAACAGAAGTATCGCCGGTAGGGTGTGCGATTATCATTTTGCACCTACTAGTATTTCAAAAGAAAACCTCATACGCGAAAATATTGCGGATAAAGATGTGTTAATAACAGGAAATACGGTAATTGACGCCTTGCAAGCAAGCGTTGAGAAGGTAGAGAGGTTGGACGATAGTGAAATAAATAACTTAAAGGAAATAGTAGACCTTGCTAAGAAAGTTATTTTAGTCACGGGACACCGTAGAGAAAATCACGGACAAGGGTTTATCAATATTTGTGCTGCGTTAAAAAAAATCGCCACTGAAAATCCTGAAGTAGAAATAATTTACCCTGTGCATTTAAACCCAAATGTACAAAAGCCAGTATACGAATTATTAGGTGAAATAAAGAATATCAAATTAATCGATCCATTGTCCTATCCAGCATTTGTTTGGTTAATGAATAAATCATTTCTTATCATTACGGATAGTGGAGGTGTACAGGAAGAAGCACCAAGTTTAGGAAAACCTGTTTTAGTGATGAGAGATACTACGGAAAGACCAGAGGCAGTAGATGCTGGAACGGTTATTTTAGTAGGGACAAATACAGAGAAAATTGTCTCGGAAGCTTCTTTATTATTGAATGATGAGAAAAGGTATAATATGATGAGTGCTTTACATAATCCATATGGAGATGGTTTGGCATGTGAAAGAATAGTTGAATTTATAGAGAAGTTGTAGTATATGAGAATGGTGAAATGGTGAAGCCGTGAAATTGTGAGAATATAAATACTCCGATTCCAAATTTCCCGAAATCACGTTCTCATGAAATCACAAAAAAAAATAAAAATGAAGAATCCAGAAGTAGTAATGATTGGCCTAGGTTATATTGGGCTACCCACAGCAGCTTTAATAGCGAGTGGAGGAACAAGTGTACATGGTGTAGATATCAATCAAACTGTAGTTGATACAATCAACGCAGGAAAAATTCATATTGTAGAACCATCCTTAGATGAGGCCGTTGCAGGTGCTGTTGAAAAAGGGTTTTTAAAAGCAGCGACTAAACCTGTGGAGGCAAACAATTACTTAATAGTTGTTCCTACGCCTTTTAAAGGGAAAAATGAGCCTGATATTTCTTTTGTAGAAGCTGCTACACGGGCTATACTTCCTCTACTAAAAGAAGGAGATTTGTACATCATAGAATCGACTTCGCCAATTGGTACAACTGAGAAAATGATGAATTTGATCTATGGAGAACGATCTGAATTAAAGGATAAGCTATTTGTAGCTTATTGTCCTGAAAGAGTTCTCCCAGGAAATGTAATGCATGAGTTGGTGCACAATGATCGTGTTATCGGTGGAGTGGATACTGCATCTACTGAAAAAGCAATCGCTTTTTATGCAAAACATGTACAAGGAGAATTACATGCTACCAATGCAAGAACTGCAGAGATGTGTAAGTTGGTAGAGAATTCTTCTAGAGATGTACAAATTGCTTTTGCAAATGAACTGTCCTTAATTTGTGACAAGGCAGATATCAATATATGGGAGTTGATTGCTTTAGCAAATAAACATCCTAGGGTTAATATCTTACAGCCTGGTTGTGGTGTTGGAGGTCATTGTATTGCGGTTGATCCATATTTTATTGTTTCTGATTATCCAATGGAATCAAAAATTATTGGTACGGCAAGAGAAGTTAATAATTACAAATCTTTTTGGTGTGCAGAAAAAGTACAAACTACCAAATTAAAGTTTGAGTTAAAACATGGTCGTAAGCCTAGCATCGCATTAATGGGATTGGCATTTAAACCTAATATAGATGATTTGCGAGAGTCACCTGCGAAATATATTGCTCAAAAAGTATTACAAAATGATAATAATGGGGAGTATTTTATTGTAGAGCCAAATATTGTAGAGCATAATGTTTTTAAGTTGACAGATTATAAAGAAGCTGCTGAAAAAGCGGATATTATTGTTTTCTTAGTGGCACATCATGAGTTTAAAAACTTGAACATTGGAGAAGAGAAAGTGGTTCTAGATTTTTGTGGGGTTATCAAATAATTTAGTTAAAATTATAGTTAGATGGGGTCTCTAAAAAAGGAAATGGTTTCAGGTGTTGCTTGGCTAACTATTAGCAAGTATTCTGCTTTGATAGTGCAGTTTGTTGTAACTATTATTATTTCAAGAATTTTGAGTCCTGAAGATTATGGGATTATTGGTTTTTTATATGTATTTCTAGCTATTGGGAGTATATTGTTAGACTCTGGATTTGGACAGGCATTAATTCAGAAAGGCAAAGAAGTTAAGAATATTGATTATTGTTCTGTCTTCTATGTCAATGTTTTTATTGGGTTTTTATTATATTTGGTGTTGTATTTTTCAGCACCATTTATAGCTGGGTTTTATGAGCTTCCTGAAATAGTGACTTTAGGAAGGCTAATATTTTTAATTATTCCAGTTACTTCTTTTGGAGTTATACATAACACAATGTTAACAAAAGAATTAAAATTTAAAGACATTTCTGTAATTGGTTTGATTTCAGGCTTAGTTTCAGGAGTATTAGGAGTTTTTTTAGCTTATAATGGTTATGGAATCTATTCTTTGGTATTACAAGTGTTATCATTAAATATAATTAGAACGCTACTATTAATTTTCATAAACAAGTGGTTGCCTTCATTAGAGTTTTCTAAAAACTCAATACGTGCATTGTTGCCTTTGAGTATATCGTTGTTAGGTGAAGGAAGTCTGATTGTTGTTTTTAATAATATCTATATAATAATAATTGGAAAGTTTTACAATATTATTGATGTGGGATATTACAACCAAGCTAAACGTTTTGCTGAGTTATCTAGTACCTCTTTAACAGGAGTTATTTTTTCTGTATCTTTCCCGGCATTAGTAAAAATAAAACATGACTTGAACGGACTTAAAGATGCATACACGCGTATCATTACTATGACAGTTTTTATTCTTGTGCCTGTAATGTTGTTATTAATTGTTATTGGAGATGATTTGTTTGGTATATTATTAACAGATAAGTGGTTGCCTGCGGTGCCTTATTTTAGGTTGCTGTGTTTGTATGGGATAACCTTTCCATTACATCAGATTAATACAAATATTTTTAAAGTTCTTGGTAAAGGAAAAAAAATATTACTCATTGAAATTATAAGAAGAGTATTGTTAGTCGTATCTATTATTTGTTCTATTAATTTATCTATATCCTATTTGTTAATAGGACAAATAATTGCAATGTTAGTTATAGTAGTTGTCAATATGTGTTTTTCTGGAAAAGAAATTAACTACCCTATTTTTCATCAGTTTAAGGATGTGCTTCCTTATTATTTGATAGGACTTTTAACTTCTATATTTGTTTATTATGTCCCTTTTCCAAATGGGCATGTGATTTTTAAATTATTGATAAGTGGTTTTCTGTTTGGAGTCTTGTATTTATTTTTGAATAGAGTGTTCAAGACCTCTGCATATTCAGAATTTACTGGAATTATAAAATTGAAATTTGTAAACTAAAAATGATGTTTAAATTCTTAAAGAAAGTTAGATATGGTTGGGGTAGTTCATTACAATGGTATTTTGTAAATGGGATTTTGTCCAAATTTCCGAGTAGACATATAAGATTCTTTTTTCTTAGAAAGCTTGGTGCGAAAATAGGGATAAATGTTTCGTTGTTTTCCGGTTTTCATATAAGGAATCCTAAAGGTATTGTAATTGGTAATGGTTGTTCAATTGGTCCTAAAGTATTACTTGACGGGAGAAAAGGGTTAGAGATAGGTAATAATGTTACTATTGCTTATGAAGCAATTATATGGTCTTTGAATCATGATTATAATGATCCTAAATTTAGAGGTGTTGGGGAAAAAGTAATTATTGAAGAATATGCTTGGGTCTGTAGTAGATCAATAATCTTACCAGGTATTAAAATAGGTAAGGGAGCTATAGTTGCTTCTGGCGCGGTTGTCACAAAAAACATTGGAGATTTTGAGATATGGGGTGGTGTACCCGCAAAATTTTTAGGATATAGAGAAAAGAGTGATTATAGCTATGTTCCGGGGAAAAGTTACGCACATATAATTTAAAATATAATAAATGAAAATAGGAATTATTACATATCATGCGGTTTACAATTTTGGAGCCAACTTACAAATATTATCTACTGTTGGTTATTTAAAGAAACATGGTTATGAACCAAGGGTAATAGATTGGATGCCAGTAGATTTAGAGCGTAAATACGACAAAGGAACTCCACAGGAGCAAGTTGAGGCTCATAAAAATTTTCAGAAAGAGTATTTACCGCTTACTAAAAGGTGTAGGAACTCTAAAGAAATAAGCGCTTGTGTTTTAGAAGAAGGAATTGAAGGGATAATTATTGGAAGTGATTCGTTATTTAATTTGATGAAACCAAGTTTTAATTGGTTCAAACTAAAAAGAAATTATCCGTCATCAGATCACGTTTTTTCTAATCCATTTTGGGGGGATTTTAATAAATATATACCAAATATTCCAATTGCAGGTTTGTCTATTTCATCTCAAAATTCAAAATATTTTGATTTTGCAAAAGATAAATCAGTTATAGGTGAGGCATTAGCAAAATTTAAGTATATTTCAGTACGAGATAATTGGACCCAAGATTTGGTTAATTATTATACAGATGGGAAAATTATTCCTGAGATTACTCCAGATCCTGTTTTTTCTTTTAATTCTAATATCCCTGTAATTAGAACCAAACAAGAAATATTGAAAAAATTTAATTTACCAAAAGATTATTTTCTTCTTTCTTTTACAGGTGGTAAAAGAACATCGGCTAATAAAGAATGGATAACAGAATTTGAAACAAAAGCTATGGAGAGTAATATTGCTTGCGTGCAATTAGCAAGAACTACTGGTGGTCAAGATTTAGGTTTGAAATATAAAATTGAACGTCCTTTGTGTCCTATAGATTGGTATTATTTAATTAAATACTCTAAAGGCTTTGTTGGTGTGTTGATGCATCCTATCGTTTCTGCATTACATAATTCTGTGCCATTTTTTAGTTTTGATCATTACGGAGTGAAAAAAGGATTTAAGTTGGATAAAAAATCAAGTAAGACTTATCATATTGTAACAAAATCAGGTTTTAAGAGTCAGCATTTTTCTTTGGATTTATTTAGAAAGTATCCAAGGGTATCTGTAATTGTTGATAGTTTGATTAATTTTGACAAGGATAAATGTAAAGTTTTTTCTGTTACTCAGGAAAACAACTACAACACCAATATGGATAGAATTTTGAGTTGCTTTAAATAGAATGATTAATGTCAACATCAAGAGCCAGAATTAATTATTTCATATTAACACTTTTATTGATTTCTTTTTCTTTCTATGGAATTATTTCAATGCAAAGTGCCTTTGATGCCTCTAAAGGAGGTAATAGAACAATTAGTTCAATTATTACCTTGTTTATTGAGGTGTTTTATATTATTAATATCCTTAATAATATAAAATATATTGGTAAGTCTGGATTAACTAAACTAGTATATGTTTGGATGTTTTTTATGTTTATTTCGGTACTTGTAACGAGTAAAAGTTTAGATAGGTTATTTAAAGATATTGTATATACCCAGTTTTGGTGTTTGAGCTATCTTTACGTTTTCGTTATGACTAAAAAGAAAAACTTTGGTATTTATTTGATGAAAAAATATTTTTTGAAAATATTTATTGTTAATCTTTTACTTTTTTTTTACGTTTTTAGATTGAAATTTGGAATTACTTCAAATTTTGAAGGGTCGAATCAAATTTATTATCCTCTTCTATTGCTACCATGGGTTTTTCTTTTAAAAGAAGGGAAATTAAAGTTTTTATTGTTAATAGTTTTGTTGTGTGGTGTTATTTACTCGTTTAAAAGAAATACCATGATGTTGTATTCGTTGTGTATATTAATATATATACATCATACCTATATTAAATCTGACAAATCATCAACTTTAATTAAGGGTGTTTTTATTATTATTTCTCTAGTTTTGACTTTGTCATATATAGGTGCGAGTAGTATAGAATCTCAGTATATTTTAGATAGATTTACTTTTGAAGATCTAGATAAAGCGACTGGACGAAAAGCAATTTGGTATGAAGTGATAGAATTACTTAAATATAATACTACGAGTACGGAATTAGTTTTTGGACATGGGCATAATAGTGTCAAGGATAATGTGAAGATATTCGGTTATAACTTATCAGCTCATAATGATTTTCTAGAAGTGTTGTTTGATTATGGTTTGATATTATTACTATTTTATATCATATTATACTTACTTTTAATTAAGAGACTATTTTATCTTAAAAATAACTTGAAAAAGTATTATGTTCCTTATGCAGTGTCACTTGTTTTGTTTGGAGGAATGTCAATGGTTAGTCATTTAGTCTTGTATCCTACGTTTTTTATTTTTACAGCTTGTTTTTGGGGTGCTATTGAAAGTGAAATAGGTTTGTTTAAAAGAAAAAAATATTCACAGTTTCTTGTAAAGTAATTTTGTAGTCAGTAATGAAAAAAATTTTATATATAGATCCTTTTTCTTCTCATAGTCATATAAATTTTAATAAAATTTATATTGATGCGTTAAAAAATCACAAAGTAGAATTAGATTTTGCTTTTAAAGAGGATTATGCCAAGAAGATCGGAATTACAGAGAGATGTTATGATATACCCAGTAAGTTTTTTCTGAAAGGGAATAATGGATGGAAAAATAGAATTTCTCAGATTAGAATGTTAATTTTTTTAAATAGAAAATTGAAGTTTAAAAAATATGATATGATTTTGTTATCATCATTTGATGAGATTTCATTATTCTTTAGTTTTGTTAATGCTAATTTTGTTTTAATTAATCATAATAATTTGATCGGATTAGGTAGTTTCGTTAAACGTTTTTTTTATAAATTAATTTCTAAAGATAATATTCAAATAGTATTTGAACATTTTATGAAGGAGTATCTTTTTTCATTAGGTATTAAAAATGTTATGGAAATCAAACATGGTTTTTTGGAAAAGTTTGATGAAAACATTTTGGTTGAAAATGATTTTGTAAATGGATTAAATCTTACGAGGTTTAGAAAAATAATTTTTGCTCCTTCCAGCTCTAGTGGCGACAAATCATTTTTTATGGAATTATTAACAGATGCAAATATTCAAAAAAAATTAGAGGAGAATAGTATTTTGCTAATTTTAAAGGGCGATTTTGTTATTGGTCAAAACGGAAATATTAAAGTTATTTCGGAATATTTAAGTGAAAATCAATATCGATATTTATTCATTCATTCTGACATAATTCTTATAAAGTATAAAGATTCATTTCAATATAGAACAAGTGGAGTTTTCTGGGAATGTGTTGCAAATAATAAATTATTTTTACTTTCTAGGATTGAGGCGTTTATAGATTTTCAAAAATTTGTAAGATTTGATCCTTTTTTTAATGGTAAACATGATTTTATTGATAAAATATTGGAATTGTATAAATTAAATGAAGATTTGACTGAAAACCCTTTTATAAATAAAGATAAACTTAGACCGAATTTTGAAGAATTATTAATTACTAATTGAAAATGGTAAATTAAATTTGTTAAATATGAGAAAAAATATTCTAATTGCATGCAATCTTTATCATTACAGAAAACAATTGTATAATCTTTTGGGAAGAGATTATAACCTTACAATACTACATTCAGGGGAAAAAACTTTAAGTGAAGATGAAAAGTATGAGGAATTTGTTGTGCCAAAATATGTACAGAAATTTGATATTGATTTAAAAGAAATTATAGAATAATGAAATATCAAATTTTTATAACTCCTACTTCAACTCAACCAAGGTTTAGAAAAAGAATTGATGGTTTTAGAGAAGCAGGTATTAGTGTAAAGGTATTTTCATTTAGAAGAAAGCATCAATCTGTTAATGATTTCGGCAGAGATTTTAATACAAATTATATAGGAAATATTGATGACGGTAAATACTTTAAAAGAATTTTTACGTTAATAAATTCTTTTTTTAGTTTAAGAAAAAAAATTAATTCTAATCAAAAAATATATGTATTTGGATTAGATTTAGCTTTATTCACAATAGTTTTTCTTAAAAAAAGCAATATATCTCTAGAAATAGGAGATATTAGGATCCCTAAAAATTTTTTACTAAAATTTTTGGTATCAAGAGTTGAAATGTATGTTTTTTCTAAAATAGATAAGTTAATTGTAACTTCTTCTGCATTTAAAGGATATTACATTCAAAAGAATTACAATTTGAAAATAGATGTAATAGAGAATAAAATTGATAAAAAAGATGAAAAGTATTTTAAATTCAATTCAAATTTAGAATTGAAACAAATTTGTTCTAGTAAAATTACAATTGGAGTAATAGGTATGTTAAGATATAATTCTCTAATACAATTTTTAAATTATTATTTAAATTCAAAAATTTATAACATTTTAATCATTGGTGATGGTAAATTAGTTGATGAAATAAAAAAAATTGCAATTAATAGTGATAATATTACCTACTACGGAGCATTTGAAAATCCATATGATTTAAAAAATATATATGAGGCTATCGATGTTAGTTTTGTAGTATATGACAGTAGTGATTTAAATGTTAGGTTAGCATTACCCAATAAGCTTTATGAATCAATTTATTTTAAAGTACCACTGATAGTCTCTAAAAATACTTTTTTATGGGATGAAGTTAATGATAAAGGAATAGGAATTGGACTAGGTTTAAATATAGAAGGTGAATTGATGTTTAATTTAGAAGAAAATTTAACGCTAAATAAATTAAAATCTTTTAAAGATAATATGGCTACAATTAATAGATCATATTACATAAATAATTAAGATGTGGAATAAACAGGTAATCTTATTATTTCACACAATAAAGTATTTAAAGCCTATACAAATATATTATAGGCTTTACTATTTTGTTAGAAATCGTTTTTTTAAAAAATCCTATAGTAAAAAGCTCTCAGGTAATATCATCCCTTTAGTTTGGGATGATATTATTTTTAGTAACCATAGTTATAATAAAAAGAATACTTTTAAATTCTTGAATATCAATCAAGAATTTAAAAGTAACATTGACTGGAACTATAAATATTATGGGAAGCTATGGGCTTATAATTTAAATTATTTTGATTTTTTAAATCAAAAGGAAATGTCCTCTAAGGAAGGAGTTGGTTTGATTTTGAATTATATTGAGAATGACAAGACTTTGTTAGATGGTAAAGAGCCTTATCCAATATCTTTAAGAGGTATTAATTGGATAAAATTTTTATCAAAACATAAGGTTAAAAATCACTTAATAAATCAAGGGCTTTATAACCACTATCAAATTTTATTAAAGAATTTAGAATATCATTTACTAGGGAATCATTTGTTAGAAAATGGACTTTCGTTACTATTCGGAGCTTTCTATTTTAAAGACGAGCTTTTGTACAAGCAAGCCCTCAAAATTCTAAAAACAGAACTAATAGAGCAAACGTTAAAGGATGGTGGTCATTTTGAATTATCACCAATGTATCATCAAACGATGCTTTTCAGAGTTTTGGATTGTATTCAATTGATAAAACTAAATCTTTGGAAAAATGATGATTTGTTATTGTTTTTAGAAAGTATCGCCTCAAGAATGACATCATGGTTAAAAGAGGTCACTTTTGACAATGGAGACATTCCTATGGTAAATGACAGCTCATTTGGTATAGCTCCATCAACCGAGGAATTGTTACATTATGGTGAAAGATTGAGGATACAACCAAAGGATACAAAGTTATCAGATTCGGGATATCGAATGTTCAAAAATCAAAAATTTGAACTTTTTATTGATGTTGGATATGTTGGAGCATCTTATCAACCAGCTCATTCACATTCAGATACATTCAATTTTATATTATATGTAGATAAACAACCTGTATTTGTTGATACAGGAGTTTCAACTTATGAAAAAAACGCATTGCGACAGTCTGAAAGAAGTACATCATCTCACAATACCGTACAGATTGGAAATGCCGAACAAACTCAGGTCTGGGGAGGATTTAGAGTAGCGAAAAGAGCTAAAATTATTTCTTTATGTGAAGAAGATGGTTTAGAAGCAACACACGATGGTTATAAGAGCATAGGTGTTGAACATACAAGGAAGTTTGATATGCATACAAATACGATTTTTATAAAAGATACTTTTTCAAAAAAAACAAAGGAGCAGCAAATTGCCTATTTCCATTTGCATCCAGCAATTAATGATATTTTAATTGAAAATTCTAAGGTTTCTATTAAAGATAAAAAAATAGAACTCAATTTTACAGGGGAAAATGTTTTGGTTGAAAGAGTTAATTATAGATTTGCAGCAGGTTTTAATAAAACCCAAGTAGGAATAAAATTGAAAGTTTTATTTCAATCAACTTTAGAGACAGCAATACAATTATGAAAGTATTATTCTTAACCTATTATTTTGAACCCGATTTATGTGCGGGTTCTTTTAGAAACACTTCATTATTGAAAGCTTTGAACTGTAAATTGGAGGAGAGTACAGACAAAATAGATGTCATAACCACACATCCAAACAGGTATGATTCTTATAAAGTAACTGCAGAGAATGTTGAAAAAAGAGGAGAGAATGTTACGATAAATAGAATTCGAATTCCAGATCATAATAGTGGACTTCTTGGTCAGATAAAATCATTTAAAGTATTTTATACAGAAGCTTTAAAAATTGCGTATCAAGGCAATTATGATTTAGTATATGCCTCTTCTTCGAGATTGTTTACTGCTTTTTTAGGTGCTAAATTAGCAAGAAACCACAACGCGAAATTGTATTTAGATATTCGTGATATTTTTAGAGAAAGTATCGTTGAAATATTTAAAAACACATTTGTTAAAAGGAGTCTGGATTTTTTTTTAAGACCTATTGAAAGATATACGTTTAAAAAAGCAACTCATATCAATTTAGTTTCCAAAGGTTTTGAAAGTTACTTTTCAAAATATAAACAAGCTACCTATTCTTATTTTACAAATGGTATTGATGACGTTTTTTTAGAATCTAAATCAGAAGTTACCTCTCAAACTGATAAAATTAAAACGATTGTTTACGCAGGGAATATTGGAGAAGGACAAGGGTTGCATATTATTCTTCCAGATGTTGCAAAAGCATTCCAAAATACATTAAAATTTGTTATTTATGGAGATGGTGGTGCGAAACAGAAATTAGTGACTGAAATTGAAGAAAAAGAAGTTGAGAATATAGAAATCAGAAATCCAATTAACAGAGAGTTGTTAATTGAAGAATATCAAAAGGCAGATTATTTGTTTTTGCATTTAAATAAATACAAAGCTTTTGAAAGAGTTTTGCCTTCTAAACTTTTTGAATATGGCGCTTTTGACAAACCTATTATCGCTGGAGTTGGTGGATATGCAGCAGAGTTTTTAATAGAACATATGTCAAATACGATATTATTTGATCCTGGAGATGTAAAAGAATGTATAAGTCAATTAGAGGATTATTCATATTCAAAAGGGATTAGAAAAGATTTTGTGAATAAGTTCTCGAGAAGATCCATCAATGCTCTGATGGCTGAATCTATAATTAAAAGTTATTGATGGAAAAATTATTAGTTACAGGTATCACTGGTTTCGTAGGTCAAAACCTAAAAAAATATACAGAGATATCTTCTTTATACAATCTCATCGGCATCTCTAGAAAAGCTGAGGGGAAACAAACAAAAAGCTATCAAGATTTAACTCCTGATTTCTGGAATCAAACAAGTGCTTTTATCCATCTTGCTGGAAAAGCACACGATTTAAAAAACACCTCAGAAGATGAGGACTATTTTGAAGTCAATACAGAGTTGACAAAAAAACTTTTCGATCAATTTTTAGGGAGTACTTGTGAAACATTTATTTATATGAGTTCAGTAAAGGCTGTTGCTGATGAAGTAGCAGGAGTATTGGACGAATCTGTGATTCCATACCCAGTTACGGCTTATGGAAAATCGAAGTTGGCAGCTGAAGAATATATTTTGAGTCAAAAATTACCGAATGGTAAACGAGTTTATATTCTAAGACCCTGCATGATTCACGGGCCGAATAACAAAGGAAACTTGAATTTGTTGTACAGTTTTGTAAAAAAAAACATTCCCTATCCATTTGGTAGTTTTGAAAACAAACGTTCTTTTGTTTCCATAGACAATTTGTGTTTTGTCATCAAAGAATTGATTGAGAATAAGGACATTCCTTCAGGAGTTTATAACATATCAGACGACCAGACTTTGTCCACCAACGAATTGGTGAAAACGATGGGCGAAGTGCTTCAAAAACCCGTGACAATCTTAAAAATACCTAAACTTCTTGTGAGAGGAATCACAAAAATAGGAGATTTCTTACCCTTGCCTGTCAACTCAG
>Ga0209119_1003347_pt1 | contig 13840 bp, 10 predicted proteins | sample COG_03_FD_184747 | JGI IMG/M metagenome (GOLD analysis project Ga0209119, IMG submission 184747) | Pelagic Microbial community sample from North Sea - COGITO 998_met_03 (SPAdes) (version 2) | ecosystem: Environmental > Aquatic > Marine > Neritic zone/Coastal water | place: Helgoland, sampling... | reverse complement strand
CCGGAATAATAAATGCTAAAGTTCTGCTACAGTAATTGTTTTGATACACTTTTCTTTGCCGATTAAAATCTCAGATGGATCACCACGGTTTATCTTCAGGTAACATTGATAATGGAGGTGCCGATTAAAATTAGTGAAGGATCACCAAGTGCCCCCCTGCAGGACTGCCCCCAGGTATCCCCCCTTATTTACCTGTATTTTAGATGTTACAGATATGGGGTCAATACCGAAAGAAAAAATTTTTGATTTTTTTTAGAAATTTAACTTTGTTCCAAATTAATTTAATTCTTACGGGTCTTTATGGTCATATAAAATTAAACTTGCCATAAATTTTATTTAATAAATTAAAGTTAATACTTTAGTTAAAAAATTTTTCAGTTGACAAATAATAATTTAAATTATTTTGACAATGCATCAACCACAAAAGTAGACGATCGTGTTGTTGCAGAAATGTTGCCATATTTCACAGAATATTTTGGGAATGCCTCTAGTAATCATTCCTATGGGAAAAAAGCAAAAGATGCGATAGAAAATGCTAGAATACAGGTTTCAAATATCATTAATTGTGACAGTAATCAGATAACTTTCACCTCTGGTGCTACAGAGTCAATCAATCTTGGTATTAAAGGATATGTTGAAGCTAATTCTAACAAAGGCAATCATATAATTACGGTAAAGACTGAACATAAAGCTGTACTCGCTACCTGCGAATATTTAGAAACTAAAGGCTATGAGGTTACTTATCTTGACGTAGATGAAAACGGATTACTTAATTTAGAGGAACTAGCCAATAGCGTCTCAGAGAACACGCTTCTAATTTGCGTTATGTATGTGAATAATGAAATAGGAGTTATACAACCTATTAAAGAAATAGGGCATATTGCAAGAGACAAAAACATTGCATTTTTCTGCGATGCTACGCAAGCAGTTGGAAAAGTAGATGTAGATGTAGAAGAAGATCACATAGATATGCTTTGTTTTTCTGGCCATAAATTAAATGGACCTAAGGGAATTGGTGTTTTGTTCAAAAGAGATGGCATAGAATTAACTCCTCTGATACATGGTGGAGGTCAAGAAAAAGGACTTAGAGGTGGCACTTACAATACTCCATTAATTGTTGGGATTGGTAAGGCTTGTGAAATAGCCCTGAATGAGTTTGAAAACAGTTTGCATGCTCTGTTAAAAAGACGAGCAGAGCTACAGGAACATTATGAAGCCAATGATATTGGGCAAGTTAACTTTAGAGAAGTAGCTACTGCGCCTCACATACTAAGCATCACTTTAAAAAACCAAGAAGCAGAAAAGTATTTAATATTAAATAGTGAAAAATTTGTGGCTTCCACAGGGAGTGCTTGTAACGCTGAAATCATTGAGACTTCCCATGTATTGAGAGCCACTGGAATAACAAACAAACAAACTATACGGATATCTATATGAAGCTAAGCCCTCACAACAAACATATTAAAAAACTTATTGACGATGGTTTCTCTGATAGAGAAATACAAACTGAAATCAGGAAGGTTTTCGGTATGTCCTTTAAGGTATCAGATATTCAAAATAAGAGAACTAGTGGGCTAGCCACTTTAATAAAACCTTTTAAGGAGGATTCAATTGAACTTCTATATCCAATTTTGTATAAGGGATTTCCTAAAAAAAATGATATTACAGATAAATTAGATCAAATAATAAATTACTTACTTGACGCAGTCAATACTCTAAATAATTTCCCCTCTGAAAATATACTAATTGATTTACTTCTAGTATTTGAAAGTAAATTAAACACTTTTAAACATGATGCGTTTTTGTATCATTTAATATACAAGTACAAAAAAGAAAAAAAACACACTATTGATGATAGTTTTTATGTTAATCAATTAAAAGAATTATTAACTAATCCATATAAAAATTACTTTAGCTTGAGTAATATGAACATGGGGCATATCTCATTTAAGGACGACAGCGTTGAATTTGATAAAATTATCAGAGAGGTTTGTAGAGATAACATTATAACAGACAATGAAAAAAAATTTATTGAAGAGAAGGCATCCGAATATTTTATTAACCCAGAAAAGCTTAAACGATATTTAGATAATCCGTTTTTTGGATATGAATCATTTAAAATATTCATTGATCAAATATGTGAAGATGGTATAATAACAGATACTGAAAGAGAATATATTGTTGAAAAAGCTAAGCAATATAATGTTTCGGAAGAGAAAATGGAGGAAATGATAAATATTGGTTTAGTCAGATCTTCTTTACTAAAAAAACTAAGTAAATCTGAAGAGTTTTATGAAATTGTACTTACATACTTAGTTTCACATTCATTTGACATAAAAAGTACAAAAAATATAATTTTTGAAGCAATTCAAGACGGTCGATTTAACAAAATAGACAATCTATCGTCTATTCATTTTATTGTCATCGAAGATCTTAAACAAAAACTATCGATTAAATTCAAGAGTCTATCAGGGTGGGTCAACATAAAAAAACTTATTGAAAAACTCAATATAAATTTCATTGACAACTCGAAAGCCCTGTTCATTTACGAAAACTATGAAAATGAGCAAAGTAAATTAACAATTGAACAAAAAAAATCATCATTTGATACCATTCAAGAAAAAATATATATTGACAGTTTAAAAATTGAAGATGTAGAAATTAAAAAAAGTAACAAGCTTGTTAGACCTTTTGATGTAAAATTTTTAGGCTCAAAAATATGTATAGAGTACAGTGATGAAATTGACGAAATTATTTTAGTAAAAGCACTTTCTGTTTTTTACTTGAAAAATTCAAAAACAATAAGTAAAACAAATTTATTAAAACAATTAAATCGAATTTTAGAACAATTATTAAATGAACGAAATTAAAAAACTTGTTTCTGGAATTCCAGATGGAAAAAAAATAGAAGCTCTTGGCAGTCTATATTTTAAAGGACTAACGAATTATTATGATGCTTACGGGAATGAAGAAATTGACCTTGATGAGTTAGTTGTGAAAAACTTTAAAAGTTTAATTCAGAGAGATACAATAATAGGTCACATGATTCTTTTTGCTTCTGACAAAATTAAATCTATTACAAATTACCCAGTAGAACCCTCATTAAGTGATAAAAATAACATCAAAACACACCTTATTGATTATTTTGAGATTACTTATGAAGAAGATGTAACAGAACAACGTATTATTCAAGAGGGATCTAATTGTCAAATTAAATTACATGATTTTCAAGATAGAATAAGACGAAAAGTAATCAATCTTATTTTTAATGATCAAAAAAGATTTTTAATTCATATGCCAACAGGTTCGGGAAAGACAAGAACTGCTGCGGAAATATTGATTGATTTTATTAGATTATCTTCGAGTCGAGCTCTACTTAATGATAAATTAAAAATACTTTGGATAGCACAATCTAGCGAATTATGCTTTCAAGCCTACGAGACAGTTAAATGGTTGTTTGAACAGAAAGGTACACAAGATATCAAAATTGGCCATTTTTATGATAGCCAATCATTGCCAGAGGGAATCGAAAACGAACCAGCCATTATATTTTGTGGTATACAACAACTATTACTTCATTACAAAGAGCCTATTTGGCAACAAATAAAAAATGATAATTATCTAGTTGTTGTTGATGAAGCGCATAGATCTGTAGCTAAACAATGGGTACAAGCGCTTGACAATTTTGTGTCCAATTCAAGTGTGTATTTGTTGGGCCTAACTGCCACACCTGGCATAGGGCTGAGTGATGATGATAGAAGCTACTCTCTATCCACGTACTATCACAGTAACAAAATATCTATCACGGATGAAAAGTATACTGAGATACCAAATCCAATTACTCATTTGGTAGAAAGAAAGTTCTTGGCAAGAATTAAAAGAATAGATATTGATTCAGAAATAGTTTCTCCAGACAATGCAACTGAAGCAAATGGTGAATTTAAATTCACAAAAAAAACATTAAAATATTTAAGCACACAAGCATCTAGAAACTCTTCAATACTCAACATTATTAAGAACAATCACCAAGATAATAAAATATTAGTTTTCACCTGTGGCTTAGAACATAATAGAATTTTAAAAACTCTCCTGACAGAAGCTGGAATAGTGACAGAAACAGTAGACCAAGGAACTAATAACAGAAATTCAATCATCAATAGATTTAAAGAAGGTAATCTCAATATACTTTTAAACTTTGGTGTATTAACAACAGGGTTTGATGCTCCAAAAACAAATATTTGTATTATTGCAAGACCTATCTCATCCATAGTGATGTATTCACAAATGGTAGGAAGAATTTTAAGAGGACCTGAAAATACAGGTAATTACGAGAACACGCTTTACACAATAAAAGATAATTTAGGACATGGTGGATATGATGACCTGTTCAACTCATTTAATGATTTTTATAAATAACAGACTATGACTACAAAAAAAAACAGACCTTTAATGGGGGTAGACAATATTTTATCAAAACAAGACAATGGTTATAAAAATACGGTTTCTGCGATATCAGAGGTGATTGATAATAGTATACAAGCAAACGCAACAATTGTAGACGTAGTAATTATAAGAAATACCACTCGTAGTAAAAATGAAATAGACGAATTACTCATCATTGATAATGGCGATGGCATGAATGAAGAAGTTTTTGACAAGGCCCTGATGATGAGCTCTGGAACGAGAGGTACAGCAAAAAGTGGACTTGGAAAATATGGACAAGGACTACCTAATGCCTCTATATCTCAAACAAAGAGAGTTGAAGTTTATACTTATCAAAATAATAATATACTGTTTAATCATATAGACCTTGATGAAATTTATGAAAGTGGAGAGGCAATTCTTCCTGATACAGAGAGAGTTAATAAAATTAATATACCACTATTTGAGAAAGGTAAAATTAGACCTAATAACAACGGAACTATTGTCCGTTGGTGTAACCCAAATAAAATTCGACCAAAAACCGCCAAGGTCTTGAGTGAACATATTGAAATGCTTGCAGGAAGAATATTTAGATACTTTTTAAAAGGCTATGATGATGGTGTTAATGGACTGCGAAAGTGTAAAATAAATGTACTAGTTTATGATTATAATGGCTCAAATTATGAAATAAATTTAAATCAATCTAGAAAAGATATTTTACCGTTTGACCCAATGTTCTTAATGGAAAATACTCAAATGAATAGACTTTTCCCTAAAAACTCGCATCCCACAAGCGATAAATGGCCACATTCAACAACAGAGATTTTCGAAGTTGATTATAATGGTAAAAAGGAAAAATCAAAGGTTGAAATTATATTTTCATATTGTAGAAGAAAAGAAAGAGATGTACATGGAAGAAATGCTGGTACCGAACCTTTTGGAAAAAAATATCTTAAAAGAAATTTATTCAGATCTTCGGGTTATGATAATATTTCAATTATTAGATCAGGAAGAGAGATAGATGCGGGGAACTTTGGTTTTATTGGAGATGTTAGTGATAATAGAAATAGATGGTGGTCTGCAGAAATACATATAGAGCCGATTATTGATTCTATTGTCGGAGTTGATGATAAAAAACAACAAGCCTCTGAAATTAAATTTTTAGACAGCGAGGATTATAGTGATGAAGATACTCATGAAATCATAAGGTGGATATCGTCATTTACTGACGAGAATATCAAAGAGGTTAAGAAAAAAATGAATCTATTAGACATAGATGGTTCTGGTGGAAATAGTGTTGTAGGTCAAGGAAAACCATCTTTACCCCCTGGCGGTCAAACTGAGCCAGGAGAACCTGGTACGGAAGAAGACATTGATGCTATTGAATTAAAAAAAATAAAAAAAGAGTTTTTCAACTGGATTAAAGAAAGATATGATAATCTCAAAGATTCAGAAATTACTAAAATGGTAGACTATGCCTTAAGCATAAGAGATAATCATATTTTTATAAAATCAGATTTAGGAGATTCTGCACTTTATAGCTATAGTGTCTTTGGAACTAAAGTGCTTATAGAGATTAACCACACACATAGTTTCTACGAGAGGTTTATGAAACAATTTGAACAGGACCCAACACAAGAAAAATCACTTAGATCTTTAAGATTATTAATAGGTTCTCTAGTAAATGCTGAAATACTAAATAAAACACAAGAGAAATCTTTAATAAAAGATAGACGTAACTTAAAAAGTAGAATGGCCGAATCTTTAGACGATTATATAGATGATCTTTATAGTAGTTAAAAATAGTGATTGAATATTTTAAAACATAAACGAGGACTAACCATGCTATTCAGAAGTGATGAAAATTTAGAAAAGGGAGCAATCGCATTTACGAAAAATAATGATGAAATTATTTTATTCTCAGCCTACCTTAAACTGGAAGCTTTAAAACGTTTAAATCAAAGTAATAATATTAAACAAATCATTGTTCGATGGGAAGTTCAAGATTTATGCCTTGGAGTGTCTGATATTGAACTTTACAAATACTGCCTCGAGCATAACATCACCCTTTTTAGAAATACTAGAATACATTTAAAAACTTTTTGGAATGGCAAGAAAAGTGTGTTTTTCGGCTCAGCTAACATAACAGGCCGAGGGATCGGAGAAAAGGGTGATTTTAATTATGAATTAAATGGTACTTTGGATTCTATTACCTATGAAGATGTAATATATTTTAATAAAATTATATCAAATAGTGAATATGTAACTTCTAGTCTCTACGATCATCTAAAGAAATTAGTAGAACAAACTAAACTACCGGTCATAAAATTCCCAAAACTAAAGACAATAAAAAAATTGGATGACTATTTTTTAATATCAAATTTACCAATGACTGAAAGTGTTGAAGATTTTTTTAAGGGATATAAATATCCTGAAGAATTAGTAAATGAGGAGATTAATTATATAACACACGACTTAGCTTTATATGATGTTCCTATGAATCTCAATGAAAAAGAGTTTTATAATTATCTACAAAAACAATTCAACAATCATCCTTTTGTACTTAAACTTAAAAATCATATAGCAAAATCTCCAAGAAGATCATTGAGTTATGGCAGTGTTGTAAGATGGATTCAGGAAAACACGACAACTGTTCCAACTCCTAGGTCGTGGGAAATTAAGCAAGAAATAATTGTAAACATTTTATATGATTGGATTTGTACTTTTGATAAAAACTACTCATGGAATAGACCTAATCACTCACAAGTAATATTTTACAAACCATCTATTATTGATTAAATGAAACAACTAGCACAACCCTCGCCCTCTGCTTCAAGTATATCATCTTGCCATGATTGACCAGTTCGTAAATTATTTTTTTTCCTTTGCATTCTGAGGAAATGCTCTTTTTTAATTGAAGCAACTCGTTCAGGTTTATTCAAATCTGTCAATGACTCTTCCATCCATGTATACCCCTCTTTTTCATAAGTTATTGCTTTTTGATACAACTGCGGGTGTTGTTCTAATAACCAGACCCACTCAATTTTTTGCTGATAAAAACAGAAAAAACACCCAGATCTACTTCTTGAGTAGGTCCCCTTTTTTATTTCTCCATTAATCTCAACTTGATATTCAATTGGCTTATAATACGCCGGAACTCCCACACCTGACTCTTCAAGAATCTGAAAAACCTCATTTAACCCAATAATTTCAATATTATCAATCAATGGGAACTCATCTAGCTTTCCAATTGGATAATCAGTCGTTTTCAAAAACTCAAATACAACTTTATTAAATAACTTTAAATCTACATCCATTAAAGCATTTAATTTTTGTGTTTGTGTGAATTTTGGAGAAATAGGCTGTTCAACATATTGTAGAGCATTTTTCAAAGAGTTTTTTGTAGAATACTCCTCGTAATATTTCTGAACGATTGTGATATTTGAGTTCGATAATAGTTTTTTTATGACATCTTCACTCCAAATATTTTTTCTAAAAGGAAAAATTGTTTGGATGTTTTCTCTTTTGGAGATATATCCTTCTCTATTTTCATCACCACGAATTCCAACATATGATATTGTTGGTTGATCACCAACATATTTTTCGAAGGGTTGTAGTTTCATTTTATTAGTGCACCACCTTGATGTTGCTGAAGGTAAATACCCCCCATACATTGCCAAAAAATGATCAAATGGATTTTTCATTGGAGAATTATCTTCATCCATTGATTTGTATAATTCTATGTCTTTACCAAGAACAGAGTTCAAACGACCAATCAAATCATACGTCTCTTTGAGTTCTTTTCCAGTATCACAGGTATAATACTCAATATCTAGTGTGGGATAGGTTTGACTCATATAAATTGATAGTGCAGCACTATCTTTTCCACCAGAAATACCCAATAAATGTTTTACTTTTTCCATTTTAAATATTCATTTCTTTTGAGAGCAACTCTACAAGTAGTTCTTTTCTCTGTTGTTTTTCTAAACTATTTAAAGTATCAGTGAGTTCTTTTTTTAACGTTGATAATTCTTTGGATACTTTTGATTTTACAATAGCAGTATCATCAACAAACTCTCCATTTTCACGAAAGAATCCAAAAGAAATCAATGTTTCATTATTTGATGTAGAATTAAAGTTATGAATTTTGGAGGCTTTAATTAACCCTAAAGATAAATCTTTAATATTACTCATTAATAAGGGCTCCTCTTCATCTAGTAACTCATCTATACTTTTACTCCCTATAGCGACATCAGCTACCGACTTTATCCAACTAGTTCTATCATCCAAAGGAGAAACCAATCTCTTGTAAAATACATTTTGAGCTTTTCCTAGAATAGATGAATCTATATCTAGAGTTTTAGAAATTATTTCAGATTTATATGTACTAAATTCATTACTAGAACAATAAAATGAAGAAATAATCTGCTGTTCTATTCTATTTAATAACTCATCGTAGGAATTTCTAATTTCTCTTATGGCTACTTGAATATGATTTGTAAAGGTCCCAAGAACCTCAAGATCCTCTTTAATTGCAAGAGAATGGAATCCTAGAGCTGATGGAAATAAATTAAACAAAGCGTCTTCAGGGTCTTTAGAGGCCGAAATAGCTTCTCTTAATTTAATTGCCTGAGTAGACAACTTATTAGTCTTCAGTGAATATTTTTTTAACCCTCTTTGAAATTTAAGAAAATTACCAAAAATGGATAAAAATGTAGATTGAGTCCCATTAATTCCTGCATCTCCAATCTGAACAAGTTCTTTATAACTCTCTAGTAGATTAACTTTTAGACCTGTTACGTCATAACTTTTTATTAAAAAATCGTGTGGTTTTCTGTGAATTAGGTCAATAGTATCTTCTGTGATAAAGGGTACAAACCCACCATTGGTATGGAATAAAGCAAAATCTTCTTTTTTAGCAATTAAAAAAACTGGAATCCAAAAGTCAATAAATCCTTTTTTTAATTTGTATGGAGGGGAACTTAGTAAATCATAAAGTTCAGATAAATTTCTCTTATTTGATAATGAAGATTTTAAGAAACTCTCAGATTCGTCCCATAATTGAATTAAATTAGAATTTACAGCAGGCCTATTTAATTCAAAATAACCAAGTTTACTGTTTTTTTGATGTATGCCAGATTGCTTTAAAAGACTAATATATATTGCCTTTTGCGGTGGGAATTTCTCTTTATCAAATCCTAAATCTTCTTTATGTTCATTTGACAATAAAGCTCGAATTAAGTGTTTTCTTGCTGTACTTATTGGAGTACTAATAAATTGTTTATTAATCAACTCATTGTTAAACTTTGGGGTAAACTTATATATTCTGTAACATATAATTGTTAACCACTCGTATAGCTTGTTCTTGTTGTGAATTGATTCTTTTTTCCCATCATTAATCCATATATTTTTACTATTGTTAAATAATTTATTGATTACTAAATTTTCTAGTTGTTGTAGATGAAATTGTCGCTCTTCACTCAAAAGTTTAATTGCATTTACATCTTGTTGATGGTCATGCAATAATTTATCATATTTAAGAATCATTAACACCTCTTTTCTTATTTGAGAAGAATTTTTGTACTGCACAAAAATATTTGAAGGATTATTCTTAGATTTCTTTATGAGCTCGGAAGTTTTAATTTCATCAAAAACTAGATTAATATATCCATCTAGGACTCCTTCAGCAGTTGATACACTATTAAAGTCCTCAAAAATTCTATATTCAAAAAAACGTCTCGTACCTGTTTCATATGAATATCTTTTCACAAGCATAACAGGTAAATCCACTAGGTTTTGGATTTCGTTAGCTATCGAAAAATCTTGATTTATTTCTTTATTAACTCTGATTAATTCTTGCTCAAGATCTAAATCTGTACCTTCCAAGAAATTAATTTTATTACTATGTTTATAAAATCTAATAATTCCAGAAATTTCAAGTTTGCTTATAATTGAACTTATATCAAAACTTCGAGTTAGATTAAAATATTTTACTAAAAATTCCTCGTTGAAACAACCACCAGATTTTGAAAATATATTTACTAGACCAATAGTTTTAATCACTTCTGAAGCCATTGAATAATTCTCATCAAATATTAACTCTGCTCTTTCTAAAGCTCTAAACGTAGTTAGCCATTGGGCTCTATGTGGGTTGTCTCCGCTATTTATTTCAGTTGCCAATGAGTTAACTAAGTAATCATAAACATTTGTGACAGAATAAAAATAATTATTGAGTTTTTTAATAGAAAAATCTGTATCATCACTTAAAAAAGAGAATAATGATCTCTCATTTTGACCATATCTTTGGAGCGAGTTCACTAGAACATGTGAGGAAAGCCAATCAAGAGGAAATAGTGCATTACTTAAATCTTGATTAATAATTTTATTGTGGCTAACTAATTTAGATGACTGAATAAGTGTTATTAAATCTTTAAAATTACTCTCAAGTGAATCTGGTATTAAAAACTCTTGCAATTTTTTACTTGCAAAATAGATTAACTGCTCTACAGGTTCGTTAAAAGTCAAATCTACAAATCTACCTTTTATCTTTTCCCATTCAAGCTTGTCTTGATTTGACAAGTTTTTACCATAACTAGCAAAATTCTGATGAAGAGTAATTATGAAATATGTTTTATTAGAATCATCATTAGCCCATTCTGATATTTGTTGGATTAAATACAATTCATCAGTTGATTTCTGATTTGAAGCGTGTTCTAAATACTTACCAAATTCATCAGCAATCAAAACAAGACCTTTATTTTTTTTGGACGATTTGATTCGTTTTTTCTCTAAAGCATTTATTAATTTTGAGCCATCAAAACCCTCTTTAAGTTTTAACTCTTTAGATAAAGAATCTAATAATGAACTATTTTCCCCTACTATCTTAATAAAATCATAACCTGTAACTTCTTCTTGACCAGAATCTAAACTATTGAAAAATAATTTTTCTTTATTCAGATTCTTTTCTAGAGCCCATAGAAATGTTGACTTTCCAGTACCATAATTTCCAATAAGACTAAAAGACTTATTAGCTCCAAAATTATTTACAAAAATCCTATCAAAAATCTCTTTCGTGTTGGGAGTGACAACATAATCTATTTGTTTTGAGTCGTCTCTTATTATGTTGGTAGAAATATTATTACTATAATTCATAGTGTGTTTTCAGCATATTAATTTTAGATTCAGCTGTTAAGTTTTTAAATTGAACTTGTTTAATACCTGCATCATTTTTAAATACAAACTCTTTATTATTTAAACATAATTCATCAATTAATAATTCTAATCCCTCGTTAGAAAGACATAAATAAGATCCAAGAGTTTGCTTTATTTTTTCATAACTCACAGAGTTTTCTGAGCTAAATTCTTCCAATAAACAATATCCAAATATTTCCGCAGAGATACTTTCCTGAATACCTCTATTAAGTCTATATACGGGTTGATTAGCACTATTTCTCCTTCCAGTATCAGAAACAAGATTTAAACCTATCAAAGGAACACTAAAGTCATCCTCTACAGTCTTTTCATTTTTAAAAGGGAGTACATAAGTCCGCGTAAATACCTTAAAATCACTATTTAATGTTTTTTCCGCTACACCCTTTTGACCTTTATCTAATATTAGTCTGTTAATAAAATTAGTAATTTGATATTCTGAAAATTCGAGAGTAGCTTTATCAGAAAAGTAGCTTGAAAAAATTAATTTAAATATTGAAGAGTAGTTAGTACTACATAAATAATATTGCAATAACCATAACGAACCTTCATTTTCAAGATATAAATCAAACTTATTGACAAGAAATAATAAATTAGCAAACTCACTTATTTCGTTTTCTTTATCAATTAGGCCGAATGCTTTTAACCAATGATTAATTGATCTTACCATATTCTTACCTACTCCCAACATAGGAATTGCGTCATTTTGCTTAAAAACATCCGTAGACCCTTGTTTTTCAGTTAATTGAATTCCTTTTAATATCCACTGTTCTTTACAATGAAAAGTATCATGCCCGGAAAACCTCAGTATATCATCACTTATATTCATTATTTTCTAAAAATCTTTGAAATCTAGTGCAATTTAAGCAATTGGATGATTTAATCCATAGAGAATTATTTATTTTTTAAATTGTTTTTACAAAAATATATAAATATCTGACTTATAGTATTTTAACTAAAAACAGAATACAAATTATAATTATATCTAATTTTTTATTAAGTTTAAGAAAATATAAAATTCATATGCGATCTAAACGGACCTTTTCGACTTTGTACCTGTAGTGATGATGTAGACTACACAAAACCTCATTGGATATTACGAATGAATAGTATTAATGATGTCGTGGAGACAATGGTCACTATCGGGATGATGACTCCAATCAATCTGATTGATAAAATCGAAAGAAGAAAAATTCTAAGAAGACTCAACACTGTTAATGTCTTTGACTTTAAATATACACCCTCTGAAAATGATCAATTAGAATTGAATTTAGATGAGGATGATGGATATACGTTCAATTTTAAAAAAGGGAAGTGGGTTTTTGAAGAATGGTATGGTGATCATCAAGAATTTGAATATAAAAATCAGAAAGAAGGGATTATTGAGTCACTTCCTTCACAATTAAAGGAAGTTTACAATCGTTACCTAAATGTTCTTAATGAAGGAGAAATGGATATTGTTCAGTGCGGTTGGACTAACCTTAGAATATCTGAAAAGAAATTGATAGAATTATTGGAGAAAAGAATTAGAAGTGAAAAAATAGAATTACCCGAAGGATATTAATCCTGTGATTGAAAAAAAAATATAATTTTGGCATATGTCAACTACTGAATCAAAAAACAAAGATAAACCGTCAAAAAGAATAGAATATAGAGGGAAAAATGTCCGAGTTTCAAGAACAGGTGGTGTTTCTGCTACCAAAACATTTAAGGGTGATGGAGTTGGCGCTACTATAAACACCAAACACGGACTTCGACTTCACAAACGATTATTTAAGGGTGCAAGAATGGGTTTACAAAATGGTAACTTTCAGTTTATTGGAAGATACAACAATGGTCCATTTAATTTCAATGTTTCAAAAAATGGAGTTAGTACTTCCCTTAAAAATAAACGAGGTTCCTATAACATCTTTAAACCAAATTATTCAAGTTTCAAATTAGGAGGTGTTCAAGTTAGAGGAAAAAACGCTGCTTCGTTTCAAATGATCTACATGGTGATCATTCTCTTTGTTAATTTCATTAAATTCTTTTGGCACATTTTCATCTCTATTTTGTGGTTCGGACTTTTAACTCTAAAATGGGTTGTAGATTTTACAATTGGATTTTTCAAAGGTGTTAGACTTAATTCTTAAAGGGTTGCTTTTGTTTGAGAATTAAAAAAACAGATAATGAGTCTGTGTTAGATTTTTGTGCCACAAAATCCTATGAA
>Ga0209119_1003345_pt1 | contig 13840 bp, 16 predicted proteins | sample COG_03_FD_184747 | JGI IMG/M metagenome (GOLD analysis project Ga0209119, IMG submission 184747) | Pelagic Microbial community sample from North Sea - COGITO 998_met_03 (SPAdes) (version 2) | ecosystem: Environmental > Aquatic > Marine > Neritic zone/Coastal water | place: Helgoland, sampling... | reverse complement strand
TGCTATTCGAGAGCAATAGTTTCAAAACTCTACACAAAGTAATAGTAGTAAACAGCCCTATAGAAACTAGGATAGAGCGAATCATAAAAAGAGATCACGTAAAGCGTGAAGACATTCTAAAACGAATACAAAATCAAACTACCGATAGGCAGAGAATGAGTATGGCTGATTGGATAATATACAATGACGGTGTACGTTCTCTCATTGAGCAAACTATGAAAGTGCACAATGAAATTTTAGAAATCAAAAATCAAGGAGTTGTTCCTTTTAAAGTATAATACTATGGCTACCACTATACTAACACACGAAGAAATATCTCTAAAATTGGACCGAATAGCTTGGCAAATTTTAGAAAACCACCACCAAGAGAAAAAAATAATCTTAGTGGGGTTAGATAAACGAGGTGCTAGTGTAGCTTCTAAAATTTGTGATAGACTAAAAAAGTTTGGTACCTTGGAGGTACAAAACATTATAATATCGGTAAATAAAAATGACCCTCTGGGTTCACCGGTTGAACTTGCTGACTCTGCGATCCTATCAAACCAAGCTATAGTTCTGGTAGATGATGTGCTTAACTCTGGAAAAACTATGGCTGCGGCTCTCAAAGAAATTCTAAACCACAATCCTAAGAGTATCAAAACCGTAGTCTTAGCTAATAGAGATCATCATGTATATCCTATACAGGCAAATTATGTTGGGATATCGCTGGCTACTACCCTAATGGAGCACATTACCTATAGCGAGATAGATGGTAAAATGTCAGTAGAGCTTAGCTAAAGGATTCTCCTATTAGCCAGCTGGTTGCTCCCCAGTATTTCTTATATCCTATAAAAATTATTTATTATCAATACATTCGCATTGTTATAAAATGAAAGAACTTAAAGAGACCATATTAGCCGCTTGGGAAAACCGAGATTTACTAAAAGAAGACAAAACTATAGCAGCCATAAGAGAACTTATAGAGCTTATAGACAAGGGTCAACTTAGATGTGCAGAACCCACAGCAACTGGGTGGCAAGTAAACGATTGGGTAAAAAAAGGCGTAATCCTCTACTTCCCTATTCAGCAAATGAAGACTATTGAAGTAGGTCCTTTTGAATTTCATGACAAAATGGAACTTAAAAAAGACTACGCTAGTCAAGGAGTGAGAGTAGTACCTCATGCCATTGCAAGATATGGAGCTTATTTAGCCAGAGGTGTAGTGATGATGCCTAGTTATGTGAACATAGGTGCTTTTGTAGATTCGGGTACTATGGTAGATACTTGGGCCACTGTAGGCAGCTGTGCTCAGATAGGGAAAAACGTTCATTTGAGCGGAGGTGTAGGTATAGGTGGGGTTTTAGAACCTGTGCAAGCAGCACCCGTGATAATAGAAGATAATTGTTTCATAGGTAGTAGATGTATCATAGTAGAAGGTGTACATATAGAATCCGAAGCCGTAATAGGTGCAGGTGTTACGCTTACTATGAGTACCAAAATAATAGACGTATCAGGTGCAGAGCCGATCACCTATAAAGGTAGAGTGCCAGCTCGTAGTGTTGTGATTCCTGGTAGTATTCAAAAAGATTTTCCTGCCGGATCATACGGAGTCAATTGTGCTCTTATAATAGGTACTAGAAAAGAATCTACTGATAAAAAGACATCGTTAAATGATGTACTTCGTGATTTTCAAGTACCTGTATAGATGAAAATCGGTTTCGATGCTAAGCGTTATTTCAATAATCAAACTGGTTTAGGAAACTATGCACGCTGGTTAGTAAATAATTTAGCCCTAAACCAAAGCAATGAATATGTACTCTATCAACCTAAACTAGTAGAGACCACCCAAACTAATATAAAGTATCCTGCGGGTATTTTTTCACTCCTTACCTCTTTATGGAGGAGCAGGTTTATATGCAGAGATTTAGTTCGAGATAAGATTGAAGTCTATCACGGATTAAGTAATGAACTGCCCTTTGGTATTCACAAAACCAATATTAAGACCGTAGTCACCATTCACGATCTAATAAACAAGAGATACCCGCACTATTACTCTAAAATAGATGGCTACATTTATGATAGAAAACTAAGATACACGCAGCGAGTAGCCACACAAATAGTAGTACCGAGCAAGCAAACTAAAGATGACCTTATCTCATTTTACAATACTGATAGTGATAAGGTAATAATCATTCCGCTTAGCTTAAAGGCCAAAGACTTAGGACATGAGACATTCAATATGGATAAGCCTTATGTATTGTGCGTCAGCGGATTTAGCAAAAGAAAGAATCTGCTCAACTTAGTACAAGCGTATCAGTCAGCTAATCTTGAACTAAATCTCGTAATAGCAGGACGCAAAGGGGACACCTATGCTCAGATAGAGCAGCTAGCTAAAAATGACGACCGTGTTTTGCTGTATCCCAATGTCACAGACAAGACACTTTCTTGCTTGTATCAAGGGGCTACATTCTGTGTTTACCCATCAGAATTTGAAGGGTTTGGTATCCCTATCTTAGAAGCCTTCAGCTATGGTAAAACCGTAGCTACATCTAATTGTAGTAGCATGCCAGAAGTAGGTGGAGATGCTGCAGAATACTTCGACCCGCTCATACAAGAGTCTATAAAACAAGCACTTGAGCATTTAAGTGTAGATTCATATAGGCACCAAAGAGAAGCTAATATAAGTAAGCAGTTGTCGCTATTCCAATCAGATATATTAGTAGAGCAGTATCTTAATCTGTATCAGTCCATTTAGGTATGCCATAAATCGATGTTAGCTAAAATGACTACATCGTGACACGCTACGACTTTTAATATTTTTAACTTTGTGATATGTTATTGTTTGAAACATCAAGCAATAACAATATTTCAGTTTTAGTTTTTGGTTTCGAAAGGAGGGTTTTGCCCTCCTTTCGTTTGTTATACAAGGTGAGATATTCTAGAATCTATTTGTATGCATTCTAAACATATTTTAGAATGTGGAATATTTGGTAAAACTCTGTTACTTTAATACAAAAAGGTAGGTATTTTTGTCGCACCAAAATATAACTCAATAGAACAGAGTATAGATGAATCAAATATTCCTAAAACACACCAAATGGTTTTTCCTAGCAATAGGCTTATTCCTATTAAACACTTCATTTTCAGCTGAGTACAAAAGCAAGATTACTACACCAGTAAATGGGCAGGAAGCAACCGATGCACGAATAGGCGAAGGAAGTGAATTGTTCAAAGCAAATTGTACTTCTTGCCATGCCTTAAACAAAAAAGTTGTAGGTCCTGCACTCTCTGGAGTTGTAAGCAAATATGATGGCGACTATGAGTGGTTATTAAGTTGGATCAAAAACAATCAAAAACTTGTAAAAAGCGGAGATGAAAGAGCAAATGCTATCTACTCTGAATATAATGGTGCTGCGATGAACATCTTTGAAAATCTTTCAGATGATGAAATCACTTCAATGATCATGTGGATGGAGAATGACGGAGATGGTGTAGTAGCTGCTGGAGCAGAGACAGCAATAGCTGAAGCTCCTGTAGTTAGCGATTCCCTTTTTAATAGTATAAACTGGGGGGTAGTCGTAATGACAATCTTAGTGTTTGTTATTATTCTTATGATCTTCGGAATCTTAGAATTAGTGAAGAATATCACAGGAAAAGAAATAATAAACTGGAATAACATCAACGCTTATATGATGCTAATCTTCCTTTTTGGTTTCTTTGCCTTGGTTATATATGAGTATACTATACACAATCAGTATAACCTTGCACACTTCGGATCTGCTTCAGAACACGGTATAGAAATGGATAAAATGATGAATTGGACTTGGCTAGCTACGCTGCCTGTTTTCTTTATCACTCAGTTCCTATTATTCTATTTCTCTTTCAAGTACAGACAAAAACCAGGAAGAAAAGCTTACTTCTTGTCTCATAACAATAACTTAGAATATGTTTGGACACTTATACCTGCTGTGGTTTTAGCCATATTGGTATCAGGAGGTTTCAAAATGTGGAACAAGATATTAAGATCTGATGCTGGTAAAGATGCTCAACAAATAGAGGTGTTTGCATATCAGTTTGGTTGGAACGCAAGATATCCTGGTATAGATAATACACTAGGGAAGGCTAACTTTAATCTTATAAACGGAATGAATCCATTAGGTGTAGCTAACAGAGAACATGCTACTGAACTAATTAATGAGCTAGCTGCTGATACTATTTCTTATAACGAAGCAATCGCTAGGCTACCAAAAGAAGAGTCTGAACTGCGTTCTAAGCTTGGTGGATTAGTAGATGAGGATAGAGAAGATCACCTCAGAAAAATAGCTGCATACTCAAACGGTGAAAAACGTGATGAGTTAGATATGCTTATAAGTGCCAGAACTACTCAGATAGAACGTTTAAAAAGAGCACTTGCAGTGACAGAAGGTTCTATGTTTACAGGAACTGGAGATGACGATATGGTGGTGCAAGAGATTCACTTGGTAAAAGACCAACCAATAACAATGAAATTTAGAGCTAGGGATGTTATTCATTCTGCCTATTTACCTTATTTTAGAACACAGATGAACGTGGTACCTGGATTACCTACAGAGTTTACCTTTAAGCCCATTAAATCTACAAAAGAGATGCAGGCTATAAAAGGTGATCCTGAATTTGATTACTACATAGTATGTAATAAAATATGTGGTAATGCCCACTTTAATATGAAGATGAAAGTAGTAGTAGAAGACCAAGCATCTTATGATAAATGGATAGCAGAACAAGCTGTTTTATTTGCCAAAAAGACGGATGAAAAAGAAACTACTACACCAGAGATAGAAGAAGTTACACCAGAAGCAGTAGCTTCTAACTAAGTCAAACCAAAAAAGTTATTTAGAATGAGCACAATAGCACACGCAGAACACGACGATCACGGCCATCATAAAGAAAGTTTCATTTCGAAATACGTCTTTAGTATGGATCACAAGATGATCTCTAAGCAATTTTTAATTACAGGTATCATAATGGGAGTTATCGGAATGGGGATGTCTATCGCCTTCCGTTTACAACTTGCGTATCCTGACACTAGTTTTCCAATACTCGAGTGGTTATTTGGCAGTAAATGGGCTCCAGGAGGAGTGCTAGATGCTGGATACTATATGGCCCTAGTAACTATGCACGGTACTATAATGGTATTCTACGTACTTACAGCAGGACTAAGTGGTACGTTTGCTAATCTTCTACTCCCGTTACAGATCGGAGCCAGAGATATGGCATCTCCATTTATGAATATGCTTTCATACTGGTTCTTCTTTTTGAGTAGTGTAGTACTCCTATCTTCTCTCTTTGTAGAGACAGGACCTGCATCTGGAGGATGGACAATATACCCACCACTAAGTGCATTGCCTAAAGCTATGCCTGGCTCTGGTGCTGGTATGACTCTATGGCTTTCTGCTATTGTTTTATTCATTGCTTCGTCTTTACTAGGTGGTATTAACTATATAAGTACCGTATTAAATATGCGTACTAAAGGAATGTCTATGACTAGACTTCCGCTTACCGTTTGGGCATTATTCCTTACGGCTGTTTTAGGACTTTTATCTTTCCCAGTATTACTTGGTGGAGGATTACTACTTCTGTTTGACAGAGGATTTGGAACTAGTTTCTACCTTTCTGATATTTATCTGGGCTCTGCAGGTGCTCTAGAGCACACTGGAGGTAGCCCTGTTTTATTTCAGCATTTATTTTGGTTCCTAGGTCACCCAGAGGTTTATATTATTATAATGCCAGCTCTAGGTATCACTTCAGAAGTTATAGCTGTTAACTCTCGTAAACCAATCTTTGGTTACACTGCAATGGTTATATCTCTTCTAGGTATTGCGTTCTTATCATTTATCGTATGGGGACACCATATGTTTATTACAGGTATGAATCCTTTACTTGGGGCAGTATTCTTGGTTACTACGTTAATCATCGCTGTACCGTCTGCAGTTAAAACATTTAATTATTTAGCTACTCTTTGGAGGGGAAATATACGATTTACAAATGCAATGATGTTTGCCATTGGTCTTGTATCTTTCTTTATCTCTGGTGGTTTAACAGGTATTTTCTTAGGAAATGCTACTTTAGATATTCAGCTTCACGATACTTATTTCGTAGTAGGTCACTTCCATATTGTAATGGGTTGTGCTGCTATATTTGGTATGCTAGCAGGAATCTATCACTGGTTCCCTAAGCAATTTGGCAGAATGCTAAATAAACCTTTAGGATACATTCACTTTTGGCTAACCTTCATATCTGCATACTTGGTATTCTTCCCGATGCACTTTATGGGATTAGCTGGTGTACCACGTAGATACTATGCTTTCACGCTACTTCCTGAGTACGGTGTTTGGTGTGATGTAAACGTAGTAATGACAATGGCAGCTATAATGGGTGGTATTGCTCAACTTATATTCATATACAATTTCTTTACAAGTATATTCTTTGGGAAAAAAGCTACTCAAAATCCTTGGGAAGCAAATACACTAGAATGGACTACTCCTGTAGAGCGTATACACGGTAACTGGCCAGGTGAAATACCTACTGTTTACAGATGGGCGTATGACTATAGTAATCCTGCATATGAGAGTGACTTTATGCCACAAAATATACCAGACGAAACTAGTGATGTAGAGCTATTTGAAACGACTCATGGAAATGGTTCTTCATTCAAAGAGTTACCTACTTATGAGAATGCTACATTCTTCACAATGATCAAAAATTGGTTTAGACCAAGTACTATATAAACAGAAAAAACGAAAAAGAAGTCATCCACAACGGGTGGCTTTTTTTATGCAAGAATAAAACCGATGGCAAATATTAAAAACGCATATTCAAGGCTTAATTGGCTTTCTATATTTTTCATATTTATGCTTTTTGTAATAGGTGGTCTGGTACGGAGTACGGGCAGTGGAATGGGTTGTCCAGATTGGCCCAAATGCTTTGGAGAGTACGTCCCTCCTACTTCTGAAGATAAATTACCAGACGATTATCAAGAAATTTTCAAAGAGCAAAGGATCAACAAAACAGAGCGATTCATAAACGTTTTGAACTTGCTAGGTTTTACCGAAAAAGCCGAAGAAATGGCTGCCATTAATTCCCAAAACGATACGCACAGTTTCAATGTAATAAAAGCTTACGTTGAGTATATCAACAGGCTGTGGGGAGCCGTAACAGGGCTTATCGTATTTTTATGTTTCCTAGCTTCTCTCTCCTATTTCAAAGCGAATAAGTATGTATTTATCTATTCTCTATTAGGCTTTTTGGCTGTATTTATTAATGCATTATTAGGAGCAGTCGTAGTCAATTCTAATTTGATAGGTGGAATAGTAACCGCACATTTCATTGCCGCTTTTGCTTCAATCTTTTTCTTCATTCTAGCCAGGAATAAGCTAAAATCAGAAATAAAGCACCACTACGAATCCAAAGTGAAGATATTAGCATTACTTCTCTTATTTATACTGCTAATACAAGTCGTATTAGGTGCTGAACTTAGAGAATTATACGACCTACTTATAGGTTCTAAATCATTTCAAGAAAAATCTGAAGCTTTTGCTCCTACTTTTCAAATTCATGGTATGGTAGGATTGCTTACTTTGGTACTCAGTATCTACCAATGGATAATACATCCAAAAGACTCACTACTAAGTAAATACACAAAGTGGATTCTTGTTTTATCCGTAGGCCAAGTATTGTTTGGTCCTTTGGCATTAATAGATGAAACAGAAGCCATTTCAAAACTGTTCCATATTAGTCTAGGGTCGGGAATATTCGTGTTACAATTTTATATTTGCACCCTATTATTCAAGCGATAAATACTTTAAACATCTAATCATTGAACACAGAGGTTTTGCATACCAAAAGCATTGGCTTAAAAGCCAAATTAGCTGACTACAATCAGCTAATCAAATTTAGACTAACCTTCACTGTAGTTCTGTCTTCAGTCTTGGGATATCTTATTGGATTTTCTGGAGAATTGAATTGGACAGAATTATGGGCACTTATACTAGGAGGATTTCTGGTAGTTTCATCCTCTAATGGTTTAAACCAAATAGTTGAGAAAAACTTTGATATACTAATGACTCGGACAGAGAATAGACCTTTAGCTCAAAACAGAATGAGTGTATTAGAAGCGGCTATTTTTTGCACCGTTACGGGCTTACTTGGCGTCTATCTTCTTGCTCAATACCTCAATACATATGCGGCCATACTGGGTGTGGCTTCCTTAGTGAGCTATGCGTTTATCTATACTCCCTTAAAAAGAGTTTCTAGCATTGCTGTTTTTATGGGTGCTTTTCCAGGAGCTATTCCACCACTATTAGGTTGGGTAGCGGCTACAGGGGAGTTTTCTCAGGTTGCAGGTATATTATTCTTAATTCAATTTGTATGGCAATTTCCACATTTTTGGGCAATAGCTTGGATACTCGACGATGATTACAAAAAAGCTGGATATAGGCTACTGCCATTCAAATCTGGTAGATCTAAGTCTTCTGCCATGCTCACTATAATTTCAACATTAGTATTATTTGCTATAGGCCTAGTGCCCTATTTTATTGGTATGTGCGGCCTTGTTGGGTTATCAGTCATTACTATTAGTTCACTAGCCCTTACTTATTTAAGTATACAACTTTACAAATCGTTAGACATCAAAGATGCAAAGAGCCTGATGTTTGCTTCGATCATTTACAATCCTTTGGTTCTTATAGTTTTACTACTAGACAAAATTTAATATGACTACAGATATAACTTCCAAAACGGGAGTACACCCTACTAAGTTTAGCCTCTGGCTACTCTGTCTAGGTATTTTAATGCTTTTCGCAGGACTTACTAGTGCTTACATAGTACGCAGGGGCGATGGCAATTGGTTCGACTTTGCTTTGCCAGTTGAATTTCTATACTCTACTATTTTAGTATTGCTTAGTTCTGTCACGATGATTTACGCTTTTAGATCTGCTAAAAATGACAATTTACAAGGCGTTAACATAGGACTATTTGCCACTATATTACTTGGAATTGGTTTCATCGTTTCTCAATACATGGGATGGAGTGCTATGGAACAAAATGATTTACATTTTGTAGACCCAAAAAACGGAGATAAAGTTTCTGCTTCCTTTCTTATAGCTATAGCAGCGGTACACTTACTGCACATAGTGGCTGGTATTTTATTCCTTTTTACAGTATTAATAAAAGCCTTACAATCAAAAGTTCACAAGAAAAATATATTGTCAATAGATATGTGTAATACTTATTGGCACTTTGTAGGCCTGTTGTGGGTTTATTTGTATTTGTTTTTATATTTTGCACCCGATTTATAACCAATGTCAACACAAACAATATCAAAATCAAGCATTTGGCGAGGAGGTAACTCGCCATTTAATGTAAGTTACGGCAAGCTGATGATGTGGGTATTCCTGCTATCGGATGCCTTTACTTTTTCTTCTCTATTAATAGGATACGGAGCTATACGCTATAGCTATCCTGCTACAGAAGTAAGTCAAATAGAAAGTTTAGAGCTTTCTTTTGGAGAAAATATTCAAGAAAAATTTGCCGCTCCAGGAGTAGATGCACACCACGGTGAGCATTTTATACCTGCACTAAGAGAAGCTGGAATCTTTAATGAACTTCAATGGCCATCACCAGATTTGGTTTTTAATCACTTTCCTTTTGCTCATGGACTGCACTTACCCTTAATATTTGTAAGTTTAATGACGCTAATACTTATTCTCAGCAGTGTCACTATGGTGCTAGCTGTAGAGGCAGGTCAGCGTGCAGACAAAAAAGCTGTTGGCAAATGGATGTTTTGGACTATAGTAGGTGGGTTTATGTTCCTCAGCTGTCAAGCTTGGGAGTGGACTAACTTCATTACAGCAGGAGCAGAACCCATGTCTAATCCATTCGGTCCCCCTGCATTTGCAGCTCTATTCTTCTTAGTAACAGGATTTCACGGTTTTCACGTATTCTCGGGAGTAGTTTTGAATGTAATTATATATATCAACAACAAAAAAGGAACATATGAAGCTCGCGGTCACTACGAAATGGTAGAGAAAGTGGGTTTATACTGGCACTTTGTGGACCTAGTTTGGGTATTTGTATTCACCTTCTTCTATTTGATATAACGCAATCATTTTAATTAAAAAAAAATTATGTCTTCACACGCAAATAAAAACGTAGATATACACGACGAGGAGAATTACGACCCAACTGTATGGGTACCTAAGGTACATAGCCACGGTACTTCTGATATATGGAATAGATTTTGGATTCTTCTAGGCCTTACAATAGTTGACGTAGGTTTCTACTTCATTTTAGCACCGGGTATGATCAGGAATGTAATATTCATTGTACTGGGAATAGTAAAAGCTTGGTTTATCGTAGGTACTTTCATGCACATGAAACATGAGAAGAAAGGCCTAAGTTATATGATCATATTACCCATGAGTCTTATCATCTTCTTCTTAGCATGGATGATGTACGAAGGGCACTTTTGGGAATCCTTTAAGTAGAAAATTTAAAAGCCTTTATGAAAAACGCTGGAGGCAAACTAATACTTCTTGGTTTACTGGCTATACCCGCTATCTGGGTCATTCTGTGGAAGGTCTCCACTTTTGAGTCCAATCCACTTCCTATAGTTCGTCAACTTTCGGATAGTACATATCTATCTAAAAGTCCTTTACAAACTAGTTATGGAGATACGTATTACTTTAAAAGTAAACCCACTAACATTACTCTAGTTTCATTCTTTAGCACATCGTGCAAAGACAAGTGCCCTGTAGTATGTGGCCATGTGAAAATACTAAGTCAAAAACTGGCTAATAGTACAGATATTAAGTTTCTATCTATCAGCTTAGATCCAGCGATAGATTCACTCATAAAACTGCAGCAGTTTGCTACAACTTACGAAGTAGATTCAAGTCAATGGACCTTAGTTACCGGAGCTCAAGATGAGTTGCAGAATATTGCAATAAATGCGTTCGATGTTCCCGAAAAAGAAGCTATAAAAGACGGTTCTGTAGCCCACAGTACTACTTTATATTTATTAGATAAAAACGGTCTGATTCGTGGCACATACAATGGACTTCGTATAGAAGAGGTTTTAGAGATGGAGACAGATGCTAGATATTTACTTCGGAACAGCAGAATAGATGAAGCGAATGAAAAGTAAAATAAAACCTCTATTTCTTATTCTCATACTAGCGGTAGTTTTCGTGGTGATATATGCTAGTATAAATAGTCTCGTAAGCAAAGGATCGGATACTCTTCACGTCTATTCATCAGACGAAATGGGCGAACAAGTTCCTTTCCTAATAGAAGACTTTTCACTTCTAGATCAAAACGGGGAGGCCTTTACAAGAGCAGATATTGGCAATAGAATAGTGATAAGCAACTTTTTCTTCGCTTCATGCCCAAAGATATGTCCTACTATTAATGGAAATATTAAAGAAATCACAAAGAACTTTTCTGCAGCAGATGACGTCCTATTCTTATCTCATACTGTAGATCCATATAATGATACCGTAAGTGTGCTCAGGAATTATGCAGATGAACTCGGTGTTAATGACGCTCAGTGGAGATTTTTAACTGGGAAAAAGAGCACTATCTACCATCTAGCCATAGACAACTATAAAGCTGTAATACAAGAAGTGCCTGATACTTCAGATTTCATACATAGTGAAAAAGTAATGCTCGTAGATCGTGATTTCCATATTAGGGGAATTTACAACGGATTAGATAAGAGTGAACTAAAACAACTTTCTAAAGACGCCCATAGATTATTAGCCACATATAAAGAAGATGAAAACCATTAGCGATAAAACATTTTTTAGGATAGCCATGGCTATTTCTATAGTCGTATTTTTACTTGTAGTTTTGTTAAACAAGCGAGTTCTTAGTCCTCCAGATACGTTTCCAGCCTTCATCTATAAACTGCCATTGTTTCATGCCCTTATCAATGGAACGTGTGCCGTATTACTTATATTTTCACTAAGAGCTATAAAGGCAGGTAAAGTTGATTTACATAAAAAAATAAACCTGACTACCTTTGGTTTATCTGCGGTATTCTTGATTAGCTATGTCACGTATCACTTTTTTGTGCCAGAGACAAGCTACGGAGGCGAGGGAATACTAAAAACCTTTTATTACATCGTGCTTTTTACACATATCCCTTTAGCTGCAGCAGTTCTACCTTTAATTCTACTTTCATTCTGGTATGCTCTTACCGGTAAAATAGACAAGCATAAAAAAATAGTACGTTTCACCTACCCTATCTGGTTGTATGTAGCGGTGACAGGCGTTATCGTTTATCTTATGATTTCACCCTACTACCAGTTTGCATAGTATGAAAGCTTTAATCCAACGCATTTTACAAAACATGCTGGGCTACGATAGATACTTGTGGTACTTTACACTGTACAAGCTCCGTACGCTAAAAATGGATAAACATGAAAATGATTTTTTCCATTTTTTGACTCTAATTAAAGGGCACAGCACTGTGCTAGACATAGGTGCTAACTTAGGCCTAATGTCGTTTCATATGGCTAAAAAATCTAAGCTTTGCTATGCATTTGAACCTATGCCTAATAATATTGGCATAATAGAACGAGTAAAGAATAAGTACAACCTCACCAATCTGCATCTATTACAAAATGCTCTTGGCAACAAGGACCGTGAAATAGAGCTAGTTCTACCTATAGTAGATGGAGTGAAAAAACAAGGATTGAGCCACGTGGTGGATGAAAAGATGACCGAGTTTAATGATGGAACTATTCATAAGACTATGTGCTACACGCTCGATACCCAAAAAGAATTAGAAGGGCTACAGATAGATGCTATAAAGATAGACGTAGAAAACTTTGAGTATGAAGTATTTGTAGGAGGAGAAAAAATGCTAAAACGCTGCAAACCCATAATATACTGTGAGCTGTGGGACAATCAAAACAGAATTAACTCATTTGAATTTCTACGAGGATTAGGTTATGAAATAATGGTTTTACAGAATGGGAAATTAGAAGAAATCCAAAGTAACCCTAGTCACATTCAAAACTTCTTTTTCATACCTACTCACGCATAATCTTATGCTATCTTTGAAGTAATGAAAAAAATAATCTTCGTCTTTTTTCTAGTAGCGGCTACGTCGATAGTTGCAGAAGCTCAATGTCCTATGTGCAAAGCATCTGTAGAAAGTGGCATAGAAGGAGGCGATGCCAATGCAAAGGGGAAAGGCCTAAATGATGGTATCCTATACCTACTAGCTACACCTTACCTCGCAATAGCCGTAGTGGGCGGTGCTTGGTATTACAAAAGAAAACAAGTACAATAAGAATGGGCGTAACAAGTGCTTTCCTTGCGGGGAAATGTCCCCAATGTAGAGAAGGAAATGTCTTTACTTATAAAGGTACTAATCTTAAAAAATTCAGAACCATGCATGATAATTGTCCTTCGTGTAAGGTAAAATTCGAATCTGAACCCGGGTTCTTTTGGGGAGCTATGTATTTCAGCTATGCATACAGTGTTGCTTCATTTATTATCATAGGATTTTTTTACTTTACATTCTTTGGAGATACTAGTCTAGGCTGGTACATCGCTGCAGTAATAGCTTTTATGCTCCTTACTTCTACCATATCTTTTAGAATGTCTCGTCTTATGATGATGTACATTGCAGCACCCTACAGAAAATTTCAGGGTAACTATACCGAAAACAGATAATAAAAACCTATGTAGGGTCTGCTGAAATTCTCAGAAGGATGTAATATGGCTTGTTTGCCAATAGAAGACGTATAAGAATACTTCAATATGCAGCAAATAAGTCAGATTGTATTCTTCTGAGAACATATTTTGCCGAAAA
>Ga0209119_1003338_pt1 | contig 13874 bp, 16 predicted proteins | sample COG_03_FD_184747 | JGI IMG/M metagenome (GOLD analysis project Ga0209119, IMG submission 184747) | Pelagic Microbial community sample from North Sea - COGITO 998_met_03 (SPAdes) (version 2) | ecosystem: Environmental > Aquatic > Marine > Neritic zone/Coastal water | place: Helgoland, sampling... | reverse complement strand
GGCGCCTTGAGACGGCCCGCGTCGAGGCCGACGCCCGGCAGCTGGCAAAACAAGCCCACGCAGCAGCCAGTAACGCCGATGGCGACGCGGCCGAGACCATACTGACGCTAGCACGGGGCCTAGACGGGTTGGTGTCTGCCCTGACGCCTACCCGCCGCGTGACACGGTCAATGGCACGAAACTCGCCTTAACCCTGCGCGAGGGTAAAATTGTAAAAGGATGCGATGCAGTCCGTGTACAATTTTGGGTTTGTTGCCACGCTGCCCAACATGAGGCTAAACACAGCCAGGCACATACCCGTGAATACGGACAGTGCGGGGCCCTCGACCGTGTCGCCGTACTCTGCGGCACTGGCGTTGTCAAGGCACAGCCACACGACAAGGCTCGACCCCGATCCATCGCGGACGTGTTTGATCTCGACAGTGGCCTGGAAGTTATTCCAAAGGTCGGCAACAAAGGCCGTTATGGGCATTTCCTCGGGCAGCGACACGGTAATAGAGCGTTGGCCGATGGCACCAACCTCGACGCCAAACGCACTGTAGTGCTTTCGGATGTAAGTAGCAATTGCATCGATTGTCATAATGCGCTATGTTTATTGGGTATTGTATAAGGCTTATAGGTGGACGAGATTATAGACTATGATATGGGCCACGCTAACCAAGAACACGATGGCCCCATGGGTGTACGGCGCCGCATGCGTGTATCTGGCCGGCCCGTTGTTGGTCGAATCGCGGGCCAATGCTGATGGGTACAGCGGGTTTTCCGGAACGACGTGGGCCGAGCTGTACCATGAGCCCCCGCTCCGGCGGTGCACGGCCTTGTCGATATTCTTGACGGCCGTGACTATTTTTGTTGTCATCAACACCGACGAACTGTGCGCTAGCGGCAGCAGGGGCCAACGAACAGCGTACAAGACTGTCTTTGTCCACGGCGGTCTGCTGCACATCCTTTGCCACGTGGTCCGTCTGGCCAGTGCAACCCACGCGTCGCTCGATGGCCACACTGTCGTGTCGTTTGGCGTCTGGTACTATGCTAGCCTTCTTCTGCTTGTGCTTCTCCCCCCCATTCTCGTGTACCGCAAGCTGCTTATCCGCATGTCGTTTTATCGCAACGTGGATTCAGATATGGATATATCAAACCCACAAGTGTCCGTTTCGCACAGTCCCGTATAAACCAGAAAGGCACTCGACCCGGAACACACTATGGGGTCAGTCGTGGCATACCTTGAGCACGTTGCACGGACAGAGCATGGGATGCGGCTCGACATGGAGTGCGATGAACCAGCCCTACCGCCGAAATATACAAAGGTAGACGTTCTCGCACGAGCGGCGCCTTTAACTACTTTTGTTGTTAAACCACCAGAATAAAAACATACCTATGCCAGTGTTCTCCACGCAGCGATTGTACTTTCCGCAATGGTCGACTGGGTCATGTCTTGACCTGTGCGGCGCACCGACTGTAACAGTCCGCCAATTGTTTTGGTACATTCCACTACTGCGGCGTCCGCGCCCTTGTACTGTTTAGCCCACGATTCGGCCTCTGCTAAAACGCCAAGATCAAACTCTGCATCCAGTTGGGCGCCGAGTGCGACAATTTCGTTTCCGACCAACATCGCGACCACTTTGTCAATGGCAATGCAGTTATAGCTGTTGGCAAGCAGGCCGGGCGGGAAAGCGGTATTAGTTTGAAGGTGGTCGTGAATAATCAACATTGTTTTTGTAGCGCTTTCAATTTCTGACAATTGGGCTTGCAGGCGGCACAGCGGACTATCAGGCAGGACGGGCGCCACAGCAGTGTCCAGTTCACGCAGCGCCCCCAGCACCGCCGTAGCGGCATCAACTGTAGGGGTTGTTATCAAAGCGTTCCACGCATGCCCCACGGCCGCAATGCATCGCAACTGCGTGTATCCCGAAAACGTGTTGCTGGCCACACCGCCTACAACAAACGGGTGCAGATTGTCGATCGTGTTGTAGCCCGTCATTTTGTCGTAGAATGCCGACACGACGTCGGTGTCCCAGCCCCCGCGGGCGTGTTGGCGAAGAACTGGGTGGGTCTGCCCCGAGATGGAGCAAGCTAGAACAATTTCTGACTCATCTTTCATGTGCGTGCTCTTGTCTGCGGATACAAACCACATTGTGTACATCAGTATCACAGCAGCGTATATATACATAACGGGAAAAACACTGACACTGGATGCAAACCTACGATTTATACCCAGTGTCAGCAAAAATGAAACCCACAAGTCATCGGGATTGCAGGAAAAGACAGAAGAGTATAAATATACGCGTCATAATCGCTGTTCCACTTTTAACCATGAACCCAGCGACGTCGATATCTGACACTGACAAGCGCTTTGTATTGAATGCGCAGAGAATCGACCGGTATTTGCAGCATCTTTTGAAAAATAAATCGCCGTCATCTGCCGTATTTCAAAAAGCAAGGAACTGCATACGGCAACGGGCGCAAAGTATGGCGATACACAAATCGCACGTTCGCGTACAACAATCCAAGACAGCTAAGAAGGATGCCAAATTTCGGCGCAAGCTCGAACGCGCGAGGGGCAAACTGGCGGGGCTCGTGGTCGAGGTTACACCTAAACGGACCAAAAACAAATTATTGCTTGCACTGCTGTCCAGACGGGCGACGAAACTGGCCACATGACAGGCGGGCAAATACTACCGCAAGCTATATACGAGACTAGGCACACGCAATCATACTATCTCTTATGTTTCCGTATAAATTTTATGCGTTATTGCTATGCGTTTATCTTGGGGGTCGGGGGATTATGGGTACAGTGTTTGATACTGCATTGTTTGGGCGGTTTAAACTCGGCTACAAAGTGTCGGCCAACGACTTTCAAAAGTACGGCATGCTCGCACTCCTGCCCTGGTCTCTAAAGCCTGTTATTGGTCTCGTTTCGGATCGGTTTCCTATTTGCGGTCACAAAAAGAGATTCTACGTAATACTGTTTGGTGCGTGTGGCATTGCCGCATCAAGTGCAATGGCGTTTTACAACACTACTTTGAGTATCCATGCGACAATATTTTGTGTCTTTCTTACCAGCTTTCAACTGGCGGGGACTGATTTGCTGACGGAAAGCGAGTATGCAAAAGTAATGGCACTCAATCCAACGTCCTCGGCGTCAATTGTGAGCATTGTATGGATGTTTGTGTTTGCCGGGCAAATTATTGGCGGCACCATCAGTGGGGTAGGTATCAAATTAAACAACGGTGACATTTTATTTTGGTTACTGATACCGTGCTGCGTTCAATTAGTTTTACCAGCTGTCATGGGGTGGTACGACGACTCAACTTGTACCCCATCACGCTGTGATCAAGGCCTAGCAGTTGTTGCTATGTGCATTGCAACCTCTGCAATCACCCTGAGCATTGTCAGCATATACACTACGTGGCAAGTCCGGCTTTGCATCTGCATTATTATTGCACTTGTCATGCTCGCGCTAACAAGGAAATATCTTGCGCCGACGATTGCCGCTAGCAATATGTACATGTTTACAGCGAGTATTTTGAACGTAGAAATTCCTGGGACGCTTAATTATTGGTACACTGCCGACGAGACATGCGTCCCTGGTGGCCCCGGGTTTACAATGGAATTCTTTGTTCTCACCAGCGGAATTGTGGGTGCGGTATCCGGCGCCGCAGCTGTCCTCCTCTTTCGGTATACGCCCATGCAGCACTGGGAGTTTCGAACCTTGTTTTGCACTACAACATTTTTGCGGTGCGCTACAGCATTGATTGACATTGCGATTGTAAATCGATGGAATATACACATTGGGGTGCCCGATCGGATTTTTTTTATTCTTGGAAAAGCATGTGTGCAGTCGGCTGTCACTATGTTGGAACAAACGCCCGCGGTGATACTGACATCTAAGCTGTGCACTGCAGGCAACGAGTCGACCATCTACGCTATTTTAGCAGGGTTCCAGAACCTGGGAATGGCCATATCCCTCGTCGTGGGCACGGTTCTGGCCGATTCATTTGGTGTGCACTTGACACCAGGTGTCTGCACCTACTCGAACTTGCCGTACTTAATTAGCGTCGCAAACATTCTGCTGCCCATGCTATCTGCGCCGCTAAGCTATTGGTTGGTGCCCCCCGGAACATCAAGTAGTGAAAGCAGTCTTATCCAGAACATCCGTTAATATAGTAACTGGGTTCGCAGTTGGTTCAAAATAGTGTAAGTCACCATTAAAAAACGCTTTAAAATATTCCCAGTCTTGTATGGTCTGGATGATGGCGTTCGTGCACTCGCTCTCTGGGTCATTGTCGCAATGTAATAATGCTTCCAGCGTTGCCTGGTCAACAACATCAGCTTTAAGGCGGATGTTTGTCGACCCTGGTGACAGTGTGCACCCAGGTGTGTCGAGCAAAAGGGCACGCTCTGTCGGGGGTGTGTCTAATTGAATTGTATCCACATCCGCCAAAGCTGTGATTTCAGAATGCAATACATCCTTCCACGCATGGCTTTCAGAGTCTGGATTTTTGCATGGCATTGCTACCGATGGGTTTGGATAAGTCCTGGAAAAAGTCGTATAAAGGCTTTGTGACGCCATGAACGACAATGAGCGTAGGCACGCAGTTGCGACATACCTTTACAAATGCACTCGTTTATACTGTCTGCGCTGAAATTGTTCAGAAAACAATTGATGCCTCTAACACATCATCGCTAATAGTTCTAATTGTCTTGTTTGCCATCCTTATTGTGGTGGTTCAGAGCATTTTGGCGTTGCTGTCGGTCAAATCGACGACCAGCAGCCACTCAGTCTTTGGCGTGGGGAATTTTTTGGTTAGTCTTATACTGAACGTAGTGGTGCAATTCGAGTCCACATTGGTTGCTCGTGTGTCGGTCGCTGTCCTGTCGCCGTCGTCGGCGCATACCACATGGATGGTGGCCTACGCCTGCCTGTCCCTCGTGTTAATGTGGCTTTTGGAACAGAGTACGGTGGGCCTGGGTCTGTACAAGGACAGTGACAAAGTGCTGACCGTAAAGGATACTTGATATGACTAATGATACGTGCATCAAGACATGGCTGTCAAAGCTGGGGTCTTGAATACCGAGACACGGATTGTTGTTCACTTGGTTGTCGGTGCAGGCCCACGATTGCCAATTATTATCGTACAACGGGCACAGGCCGTTGGTATACTCTGTGATGGGTTTGTCTTGGTAGCAAGACCACGCGTTTGCATAGTCGGGGTAGATGAGGAGCAAGACGATTATGATAACAATGAAAGCGGCGCGGATAATGCTCTGCGCAATTGCAAAGTACAGCGCAAACGGTGTTCGGCGGGTTGCCAGGATATTCAGGACATAGTTTAAGGGCATTATGGCGCACGCTATAAAGTACAGCGTTGTTGCACGGCGCTTGAGCGGGATTGGTTCTTGTAATAGTGTGATCGCCATCGACAGTGCCAGACATGTTGTCATGACCGCAAAGACAACATAAAATTTGTACACGAACGCCAAGTAGCCCGTATAAAAGAACGCATGCCGAACAGCGGTGAGCGTGGCTTGCCCGCGCAACATTCGCTTGTCATATAAAGCGACACCTAAATTAATAGGAAAAACAAGATTAAATTCGGCCAAAACTTCGACAAGTTGTGTGTTTACCATGTTCAGCCCGGTCACATCAACGATGCAGGGTCAGGCGGTCGCACGATGGTCCTCTACTGAACGTGGAATACTCTCGGTTTATATGCCAACTGGGTCGTCGCCGAACCCAAGCTACAATCAACTTGTTCAGGCGTTCTTGATTGTCTGCGATTCAGTGGCGACAGAACGGCTCCGTGCAGAATTGCGGACAACAAACGCATGGACTAACACCATTGCATCCACGGTAGCACGGGACGCTGAATTTACGCGTATTGATTCCCTCCTTGTGGAACAACTAGAATCTGGGAGCTACACATTGCTGAAGCGGTGCAGGACAGAGGACACTTACAGCGACAAATCGCGGCACAAAATAAAAATTACGCACGGGTACAATAATACAGAATTAAATGGGGGTTCCGATAACTACTATGCAATTGCAGGCGGTGACTTGTACAGTGACAAGACGCATGTGCAGGCATCGTCCAGTTTCAGCTTGAGCGATATTGTAGAGCCGTACAACTCAAACAATGAATCTCAACTTCCGTACGCCCCGCAGACACAGGGGGCACATGAACTAAAATTGCACATGACAAGTGTTGGCCAGGCAATGGTGCATGCAAATACGGGGGAAACCACCGAGCCCGTGTTCATGGACGATCACTTAAACGAATGGAGGTCTTCGCGTCATCGCCGCTCATTGCCAGAGTTGCAGAAGGAGTACAGGGATACGATACGTCTTGTAGCACGCATACTATCCGCGCCCAAAACAAGTAAAGTACAGTGGGTTGTGCAGATTGATGTGGACCATCCTACAATACATGTCGCAGATACAAATGTACCTATCGCAGACAATATAAGTCTAGTCTTAACGAATGATACTGCAAAGTTTTCAGAGACCTATAGCGGACCACTAAAGATCAAGGCGTATTGTATTAACAATCAAATTACAGTGGGTACAGATTATTTTAATATACCTACATTGGATCAGTGGTCCGATTACCGGTACGAGGCGTCCGCTACTGTTGGTATGAAAAATACAGACGGTTCAAAAAAAGTGCATAACATCTTTGAGAATGGTAACACCGATGGGGCCATCACTACACACAAATTAAAACCCGGTCCGGGAAGTCCCTGCGTTTTATACAGCGATGACGGAATGAGTATTGGTACAGACGCCATAATGAACCTTCAAAACAATGATTCTACATTTTTTTCAGATGCCATTTACGAAAAACTTTACAGTTGTGTTAAAAGGGGGAAAAATATTCCCCGCTACTTGGCATCTGAACTTAATATCGCAATGACAGAACTCCTTGATCAAAGAACCCCTACACCATTCGAAGGAAGCCTTAACGATGCAAACCTGACGGAGGATTATATTGTGTTGACACCGGTCCCCCCCGATGAGCGCGATTCCTGCGGCAAAACAATCGCAACCATCCGATTTGAAACTGGCAAGCACGAGGACAACTTTTGTTGGTCTATAGGACATTCACCAATGCCGTGTCTGGACGCAATGTTGGCAGCGATAGCGTGTGTACATACATTAGAGCGTGTTTCCGCTGTCACAGCCGCCGTGGTTGATGCAGCTGCCGCAGCCGCCGCTGCTCCAGCCGCCATGGTTGATACAGCTGTCGCAGCCCCAGGGGGTGCTGCAGCTGCCGGGGTTGTTTCGGCCTTCCGACCACGCAGTAGGTCAACTTAATTTAAACGGCTTGATATTTCCACAAAAAAAAACCCACAAGTCATTTACCACATCAATAAAATATAAGTGTTTACACAATATATGTTTAGTGATACCACACAGAGGGGATGCAAACTCTGAAGCGGCCCCGGGGCCGACCACCCAAGAATGGGAAATGCAAGTGTGGCCTTCGTGTTGCATTTTCTGGGACTGAAACAGAGCTTGATAAATTGGCTCTGTTCCACGGCGGTGCCAAGTGCGACGACTGGCCGAACTGTGCGGACGGACTGCGGTCGAAGCGCTGTCGCCACGAGGACGACGGCCCGGAGCTGTGGACGAACGATACCTTTCTGAACAGCCTTATGCTCGATCGGTCGGCATCGTACTTGATGGCGTGCATGGACACGGCGATGCGGTCGAGCGGGCACGTTGCGTGCGAAACGTGCAGTGGTGGGTTGGGCACAACTGTCTGCGACGCATGCGACAAGCTCCGAATGGAAAATCGCCGTTTGCGAACTGTCATTGTCTTTCAAGCACACACATTGATGCGTGCGGGCGGTATTGACGTTGTGTCTACACGTGTGTACCGCCTGAGCGTGGGGTCGGTTTATTCAGTTGGGCCAGCTTGGGCGAGACATTTTGTGATGGACGATGCCGCGCAGCAACCGCTGTTTACCGCCATTTCAGGCACACGAATCCGGGCACTGGCGACGCTCTGTGTGTATGTGTGCGGGTCCTCCTTTTCCGTACACTTGAACCGTGCGGGGTCTGGGTGCACATTCGTGGCGACCATCTTGATACAACGGTGGTGGCGGAGATGCCGGCGACGGGCGACCATGCTGCTTGTGTACGGACGTGTACGTTCTGGCAATTGCACTCTCTGTGGGGGGCGATTCGGGCCTGCCGCGGCGATAATTGGCGGTCCGAGCCGTGTCTATACCACTGCGGTAAAGGCGGTTCGCAACAGCGTGAGAGCCCTTGTGACTGAAAGTGAACCCCTTGGTGACGCAAACGACATTATATACACACCCGATACACCAACTGGACTGGCACCTGCGGTGGCCGCTGTGGTGGAGAAGTACTGGTTTGCGATGCGGTTGCAGCGTTCCGTGTGCTATTCGAACTACCACCGCGGGAGGCGGGTATATTGCACCAATACGTACACGGCACTCAATGTGTGCCACATAACAATTATAAAGGGGCGCGCGATGTTGGTGGGCACTGGCTCTCAATTTAGCCTTCTTGGGGTTGTGCGGACAATTACCAAGTGCACTCGAACCGATACCACACTAAAGGCAGAGTTCAGTCCCAGTGCACTCCCGGATCAGCGTATTGATCCAGAGTTGATGGTGACCGTGTACAACCACCCCACTGCGCTGGTACGGTCAGGCCCTGTACACGCCACTCTTACACCATTGTTGTCGTCTGTTGCCGAAAAGCTTAACGACCAAAATCCACATTTATTGATTCTTTAAATATACTTAAAATAAAACCATATGAGACTATTTTGTGCGACAACGTACAAAAACAAGCCGCCGGTCACAACAAACGTCTGCTGCCGGTGGTGCCATTTCTTTGGTGGGTGTGTATGTCTAGCAGAGCCATTTGCAGGGCAAAGCCGCAAGTGCGACGACTCGTACGCTTCCTTTAATTGCGTGTCGCACGTCGCAAACAACTGGTAGACGTGGGTTGCCCATCGACCGCCGGCGGAACTGCATTTGTCTGCTGTTTGAAGATCAGTTAAAAGGCGAATCCGATTTTCGGCACAACCGAATACGGTGGTGGCGGTGTTACACAATCCCGCTTGAAGGGGCGTGCATTGTGCAGCGCGTGCGTCGCGTGCAAGGCACACAGCCAAGCAAAAAAGGATACCACTTGGATACATTGCTCGGGTGTCATACAATGGTTAACGGCAGCTTGTCACCAGTGACTCACGTTTCTACCCGCAGGAACAACCACAAATACGACAACGGCCTGTATGTTCCCCCGACGACATCGGCCGTCTGGAGTTCTGTATTGAACAAATCAATTAAAAGCACACGCCGAAAGCATGCATTTGAGGCCGCGGGGTTTCGAGTAAAGGTAATCCGCTGTGGTGACACGTGCACCGTGGAAGACAATTGCGCCATCCTCGCGGACCGCCAGCCGGTTGACGTGGCTGTCAAGGCAAAGTCGGTCTGTGTCGATTTACGGGAGACATGGTGCAACCACTACGCGCACCGGCAGCGGTTTGCGGTCGTGCTACAATTTGCGGGGGAGCACATTGTATGCACCGAGTCGTGCACAGTGCAATTTGTGCTGCCACTGCTGTCAATTACAATCCGAAGCGTACCGCAGCGATGCGTTTATTGTATAAGTGGCAACGTCAGCACACTCCAGCGCGTCATACGCGCGCAGAATATGTGCAGCATGTCGCAAATGTGGGGCATGAAAATAAACACGGTTGTTCTCGCCGTGACCATCTTCCGACCCAGCACCGGGTGGCACTGCCTCGTCTGCGGGCGTACCTTTGATACTCTATCGGCGGTGCAGGATCACATGCACTTGCCAGGTCCGTTCGTGGCGATGTCGGCCAGCGGCAGTTTCCTGCCTGAGGTTACCCCCCAACGGGCATTTGCGCAGAGTCTGAAGCAGTATTCGGCGCCGGTGAATGCATCCCATCTGCGGGGTCGGCTTGCTCGGGTGAAAGCGCAAATGGGGCAATTATCTTCTCGACGTCGGTAACCACCGTGGCCAACTGTGAGGCCGAGGTGATGCCCGGGATAATTATCATGGACCGTCGGAGGTACAGCTCGGGCGTCACCCCCTTGGCTGATACCGAAATTGCAATGCCGGGGAACTTTGTAGAACAGTTGACGTTAACGGAATCGTCTTTAATTTTTGGGGAAATACGACACGCGAGTTGGCCAGTGATGACACTGTTGGGTGCCGCCTGCGCCGCCGGCCACAGGTTGACCGAATTTTTGCATTGCTGGGACAACACATGCGACATGCGTATGGACGAAAGACACGCCGAGGCATGCGATTTCCGCCCTGCGAGAATGATATTGCCAGTACCAAACATTAAAAATTTGCCGTCGTTTATTGTCCGAATCCGCATGTGTGCATGTTTTCCGCTTGTACGTTCTAGATTTGCAGCGGCAAAGGGTCCGCTCGTCTTGATGTTTGACGGCGGGTGGGTTCGGTACAAACTGGAACGGAGGTGTCGCCCGTACACCGGAAGAATCAGCGACATGTGGTGAACAATATTAGACCGCTTTAAAAACTTAAACCTGCGACCTTTATACTTGTGTTGCCGCCACTTGCTCGCAAACATGGCCTCGGGGTACGGCATCCTTTCGTATACCGCAAAGCGTATATGCCCCGAAGTCTACTGGAACATAATATACCCAACGGCAGTTTTGGATATATTTTAAATCATGTATGGGAAATTTGAGCAGAATCTAAAACTTCTTTTACAGTGCTTGGCTGTGGCCATTACGATAATTGCTTTCGTCGGGTCATCATCGTTCCACGGAAAATTCGAAATTGCAATTGTTTCCCCGGTTGATGTAACTGAGGGCACAGAAACAACTCAGGTTATTGATACTATTGTCCTTGCTAGACACAATCGTATTGCAGTAATTCGCGACCTCGCTAAGTTGCCGTACACAAATTTTAGGGATTTGAAGGTGCCCCTGTGGACTTATGCATTGGATGCAAACATACCAGTAGACGGCGGCAAAAGGGTGATGGGCAAAGATGCAACTCATGAACTTTTTGGCGGCGAAGGCAAAGGCCATGCTGGAAAACGTGGGCGTACATTTGCCGATAATCTGAAGATTGGTGAGGATGGTCGTTCCCCGACTATCGAGATTAATTCAATGAGTCCCATCACGTACGACGGGTTTGACTGGTTTCGTAATCGTTGGCACACCTGGCGTATAAAAACAGGTACTACTACTGCTGCGCATCCGGACTGTTTGAGTAGGGGTACAAAAGTCCCGACAAAAGCCGATGGTACAGCTATGGATACTATCCAGAACCCTGTCTTCACAGAAGTCGACGGGAAAGCCCAAACCTTCCTCTCGACCGCGAATGCACCTTTTTGTAAAAACTTGAAATTTGTGCCAAAATGCCAATGCCCGTTGGCAGACTTCGATCCTAACCTAGGTAGTGCCTCAGATCTTATCACAAGGTGGGTAAAATGGTCGGACAATGCGGGGTTACCGCACACCTCAAAGAAGCCTCCGGCTGGGGAAGTTGCCGACGATACGACGTATTACACCTCGAGCAAGAAAAGTCCATTTGTTGGTAACTCTGCTGCCATTTTTGCGGATACTTATTATCATTGGGTAACATTCCTTGTATATATCGTATTTTTCGTGGGATTTTATTGTCAAGAAACCCCTGAAAAGTGGAGCGCTACTTTCTTCTTAGCGCTTTGGCTATTTGCACTTATTCTCACAGGGGCCTTCCACTTTAATCAATTTGCTCTGAAAAAGGGCTTGGGTCCGTTTTTACTACAAAGCGGTGAAATGGGCGGGACAGCAGCGGATATGAAAATTATTTACGGTCAAACTGCGCATTTGTCGGTCTGGTCTTTCAGCCTTCAGCTTGTCTTCTCTTTATTTTACCTTCCGTACCTTCTGAGGACCAAAACATTCTTTGATGAGATTCCAAAATGCGGTGATTGCTGTTCTTCCGGTGATCCATCATTTGACAAAGATAATACCGGATCCGGCTCCGGCTTCTTTTAATTGGGTTACCCCGTGAATACAAAGCGTCGCTTACGTTTACTCTGCCGAAATTTCTGTGCACCGCGTTTAAAATAGATGTGTTTACGTTCTACACCAGTAAAATTTCGAATTCGTTCATTGGTTTGTATTTCGCTGCTCAGCCCACCAACAATTTTAGTGGATGCTGGGGAGACACGCAGTAGCGTAAACCCATGCGGGCGTATCTTGCAGTCTAGTGATGTGCTTTCCATCAACAGCTGCCGCAGGTTCTCGCTCGTGAGCGTGTCGCATCCAAACTGGCTGTACAGGACGGCCCCGCATTGGTACTCTTTTGCTTGCGGTGTGGGTTTCGGCACCATTGATTCGGGTGTGCACGGGGACAGTGTCTTGGGCTCCATATTGTCGTAGCAATCAATGTACAGTTGATCGGTGCTTGGGATGTTCAAGCGAAAGTTGGCCCGTTTTCCATACGAATGCAAAAGGTGCGTAATTGCACGCCCGCTGATGCCTGCAAACCCTTTCAGACGAACGCCGCCACCCTGGAAAATGGTATGCTCGATTGGCCCATCGCACGGCTTGCGCAATTTCCGAGCAGCGGCAATAAACGTCTTGGTGCGATCTTCCATGGTTTCTTTTGTACCCGCACAGCCTATATACGACGCTTCACAGAAAGAGTAGTGCTTTGATTGCGTCGTCCAGCTCTTGCAAGGATGCCGCACGTCCGACTTTGTCCCGAAATTGGGTCCCGGCATCCATTGACATTGTGTGGTGAACCAAGGTTGACAAGTACACGTTTGCCAACAAGATGGCGTGACCAGTCTTCCAGGTTTCCGCCTTGCTTTCTATGGCTTTAATTGTTACCGGGTCCGTCCATAATGGGTCTATCTGTGTATTGGGTGGTTTGGGACTGTCTCTGTATTCAACTATCCAGGCGGTGGCCGCACACGCCATCTGGAAGTATGCCTTTTGTTTGATAACGTCAAAGAGGGCCGTTTCGGCAATAAAATCATGCACATAGCACAATGTTTCCATACCATTGACACCCGAGCCAGAAACGAGCACAGTTGGGGTTCGCACAAGCCTCAGGCCCTGTTTGGCGTTTGTTTGCAAGGCACTGTAGTACGTTCTATTCGTGTCTGCCAAGCGTACGCACGTTAACGACTCCTTCTCCGCCGCAGTCTCAATTGTGGTCTTAAGCGGACCAACCGCAATTGCACCCACTGTTAAGCCATTGTTTGTATTCGATTGATAATGCCACCCGCCAAACGCATTCTTTAAGATCTCGGCTGTGACAGTGGCGCTGTCAGCCATTCTTGATTAGTGGCGCTGTACACTGTACACAGATGTATATATACAGCGACCAGCAACATTACAAAGTGACAATGTCACAAAAAAAAACAAGACCTGCTCCGCCCCTTTCACCCGGGGATGGCAGCCCCCGGGGTAGTCTTGTCTACAGTACAGAAGAGAGAGAGCATGAAAGAAAATATCTAGCGAGCCTAAGCAATGAAAACCTCAGGGCATATCTAACAACGTATGGCGTATCAACTACTTTAAGTAACCACGTACCAGCGGAAAAAAAGAACGGAAAATTGATAGATAAGTGGGTAATGTACAGAGAAGGCGGTGGAAAGATTAATGATGGCGATACACAAATGACAAACCGTAAACAAAAAAAACATAATGCGCAAGATTCAGGGCGTGGCGGAATAACGAGATCACGTCGGGGTGCGGGTGCGGGTGCGGGTGCGGGTGCGGGTGGGGGTATGTTAACTTACGTGGTAACACCGGATGCAGGTCAACGCGCACTGGGTGCGGCGGCGAATACACTACAGCCGAATGAGGGTTCGCGTGCAGTGCCA
>Ga0209119_1003322_pt1 | contig 13930 bp, 14 predicted proteins | sample COG_03_FD_184747 | JGI IMG/M metagenome (GOLD analysis project Ga0209119, IMG submission 184747) | Pelagic Microbial community sample from North Sea - COGITO 998_met_03 (SPAdes) (version 2) | ecosystem: Environmental > Aquatic > Marine > Neritic zone/Coastal water | place: Helgoland, sampling... | reverse complement strand
CAACACACCGGTAATTGCACCTGTGGGTTGTCCATAAGAAGTGGATAACGCCTGCAAATAAGGTACGTGGTAAGCCCTGAATAAATAAGATGAGCCATCCACTAAAACTAGGGGGTTAGAGAGTGTTTCTGCTTCAGATACCATATAGGAGCCCATATATTTATTTAAGAAAATTGAAATTTTAAGTGAATGTCATAATTGAAGACACTAATCATTAATCCAGAGAGGAATCTGTGGATAACTATGTAGATAATGTATTAGATAAAAAACACATTGGTAGATAATTTTACAGTGGAAAAATATAATTCTTTTAATAAACAGACATTTATCAAATGTTCGTCTATTCAAAAAAGGAATGTTTTATGATAACTGTTCTGTGGATAAAAATTTAAGCGTAACTTACAGTGCTTAAAACTTGCGTAGAAGATACACACTTGTCGAGCGTGAGAAAAGAACATTTTTAAATTATTTTATGTTACGTTTCGAGCTAAATTGTGACAAAAAATTATAAGCCCTTGTTTGCCTATTCTGTAGCCCTGTTTGATAAAAAAACTAACAACAAATGAATTCACATTTTTGTGTGTGAGTGCTTGCAAACTAAATTATCCTTTTTTTGTTTCAAATAAATAAAAATTGTTATTCTCTTTTGTCGGATTGTTTGTCGTATTTGTCGAAAATATTTTCGACCACAACGATCTTTCTGTTATCTTATTAATTGAATTACGTGAACCTAATTACATATGTCTACTTTTTTATATTAGACTTTTGGTTTGGTGCCTAGCAGACCATAATGATAAGAAAAATAGTTAATCCAATGATGTACCTAAAATTAAGCCTCTTTTGTTCAAACTTACCAGTTATATTGTCTGGTAAATCTATTTTGGGTCAAAACTGAAGCATGCAATATCGTACTATCATTCGAATTTTAGGGCTTCTTGTTGCTTTATTCAGTGTCACCATGATCCCTCCGGTAATCGTGTCCGTCATATATGAAGATGGCAGCGGCTTACCATTTATACTGGCATTTCTTCTGTGTTTGTTTACGGGCTTAATTATCTGGTATCCCAATAGAGGTTATAGAAATGACCTAAGGGCCAAAGAAGGTTTCTTAATTGTGGTGCTATTTTGGACCGTTTTGGCAAGTTTTGGTGCATTACCCTTTTTATTATTAGAACAGCCTCAAATGTCTACAACAGACGCTTTCTTTGAAGCATTTTCTGGCCTAACAACAACGGGCGCAACCGTTATTGAAGGTATCAATTATTTGCCTAAAGCCATTCAGTTTTACCGACAACAACTGCAGTGGTTAGGTGGAATGGGAATTATTGTTCTCGCGGTAGCAATATTACCTATATTGGGCGTGGGTGGAATGCAGTTGTATAGAGCTGAAACTCCAGGCCCAGTGAAAGACTCTAAGATGACCCCTAGAATAGCGGATACTGCGAAACATCTCTGGTACATTTATTTATCTCTTACGATTGTTTGTACTTTAGCGTTTTGGATCGTGGGCATGAATTGGTTTGATGCCATTTGCCATGCCTTTTCAACCATAGCTATTGGTGGATTTAGTAACTATGACGCCAGTTTAGGTCACTTTAATAGCGTAGGAGTGAATATAGTTTGTGTTGTTTTTCTATGGATTGCAGCACTGAACTTTGCTTTGCATTATGCGGCGGCAAGTGGTCGTTCTCTAAAAGGATACTTTTATGATCCTGAGCTAAAAGCATTTTTTATCATTCAAATTAGTTTGGTATTGATTTGTTTTGTTGTATTAATTCAATTCAGTTGGTTCGACGATGCTGGGATAGCTTTTGACCAAGCTTTGATTCAGTCTGTTTCTGTCAGTACTACAGCTGGCTTTACCACGACAGACTTCTCCAATTGGCCCTCGTTTTTGCCTATCATGTTAATTTTCTCTAGCTTTATCGGTGGGTGTGCTGGTTCAACTGGAGGCGGCTTAAAAGTTATCCGAGTATTATTGCTATATTTACAAGGCAAACGAGAAGTTGATCGTTTAATCCATCCTAAAGCCGTTTATTCGGTAAAATTGGGTGATAGGGCTCTACCTGACAGAGTTGTCGAAGCAGTGTGGGGATTCTTTTCAGCTTATGCTATGGTCTTTGTTATTATTATGGTAGGTCTTATAGCTACAGGGATGGACGATGTCACCGCTTTTAGTGCAACGGCAGCAACACTCAATAACCTAGGCCCAGGTTTAGGTAAAGTGGCGGCAACCTACGCAGATGTGTCTGATAGTGGTAAATGGCTGTTAATCATAGCAATGCTTTTTGGCCGATTAGAAGTATTCTCATTGCTGGTACTATTTTCACCTACTTTTTGGCGAAGTTAGATAAGTGTAGACATGCCAATATTATATGAAATGAATTGAAACACTCCATTTTATCATCCATCACAGCTTACCCATTTAAATTGATATTTCTATCCGAAGAAAAATGCACTGGGTTGGAATAACTTCTCTACATGACCAATAAATTTCTTATCAACTAGAAAAAGAATAACATGATCATTGGCCTCAATTTTTGTATCGCCGTGGGCAATAATGACCTCTTCGCTACGGACAATGGCACCAATAGTGGTACCTGGAGGCAGTTTTATTTCACGTATTTCTCGCCCCACTACTTTGGATGTGTTTCGATCCCCATGGGCGATCGCTTCAATGGCTTCTGCCGCTCCTCTTCTAAGTGAGTAAACGTTCACTATGTCTCCTCTTCTTATATGTGTGAGGAGTGCTGAAATAGTGGCTTGTTGCGGAGAGAATGCAATATCAATTTCCCCGCCTTGCACTAAATCAACATAAGCACCGCGCTGTATCAACACCATGGCTTTTTTAGCGCCAAGCCGTTTGGCCAGCATAGCTGACATTATGTTGGCCTCGTCATCGTTGGTGACGGCGATAAATGCGTCAACTTGCTCGACATTTTCTTCGGTTAATAATTCATGATCCGAGGCATCACCAGCAAAAACGATGGTTTTATCTAAATGCGCAGATAGATATTTAGCTCTTTGTGGATTGTACTCTATTAGTTTCACATTGTGATTATGTTCAAGTAATTTGGCTAATCCAGCACCTATTAGCCCACCTCCTGCGATCATAATACGTTTGTAATTTGACTCTAGTTTTTGTAGTTCGCTCATGACCGCGCGAATGTGTTTAGTGGCAGCAATAAAAAACACTTCGTCATCAGCTTCAATAATCGTTGTACCAAGAGGACGAATAGGTTTACCTCTTCGGTAAATAGCAGCAACACGAGTTTCTACGTTAGGAATATGTTCTTTGAGAGTGGACAGCGCATGTCCTACTAATAACCCCCCATAATATGCTTTAACCGCCACTAGGCTAGCTTTGCCATCGGCAAACTCAACGACTTGCAATGCACCTGGATAATCAATCAAGCGTTTTATCGCGCGGGTCACTAACTGTTCAGGGGCAATAAGATGATCAACGGGCACATCTTGGTGTTTAAACAATTGTTCTTGGTAAATAATGTATTGTTCAGATCGAACACGAGCGATTTTAGTCGGCGTTTTGAATAAGCTATAAGCAACCTGACAAGCCATCATGTTGCTTTCATCGCTGTTGGTTACTGCAATGAGCATGTCGGCATCTTCTGCCCCTGCTTTTTTAAGCACATCTGGATGCGAGCCCATACCAGCGACAACTTGCAAGTCTAGTCTGTCTTGCAGGTGCCTTAAAGTATCTGGATCTGAATCAATAACGGTGATTTCATTTTTTTCACCGACCAAATTTTCAGCTAAAGTAGCGCCAACTTGACCTGCGCCAAGGATAATTATCTTCATTAGTGGTTTTTAAACCTTATTATTATTACTGGGACTTAAGCAGTCGGGCATAATAGAAACCATCCATTTTTTGATCTCCAGGCAAAACCTGTTTACCTACTTTATCAACAGAGTCGTTGTAAAAAGTATTATCTAACAATGCATCACTAGTACGAGATAAAAAATCATTTATTTGTAGATGGTTTTCTTCGGGCAAAACAGAGCAGGTCGCATAAAGCAACGTTCCACCCGGTTTAACAAGTGGCCATATGGCATCTAATATTAGTTTTTGCAGGTTCACCAGTACATCTATGTCTTTGGCTTTGCGTAGCCACTTTATATCAGGGTGCCGACGAATAATACCAGTGGCAGAGCAGGGCGCATCAAGCAATACTCGGTCGAACAGTTGCCCATCCCACCATTTATCGGGCGTGCTTGCGTCACCAATGACAATATTTGCGTTGTGTCCGAGCCTAACTAAATTCTCTTCTATTCTTATGGCGCGTTTTTCATCTATTTCTAATGCAACCATTTTTGCTATTTTCGGCTGGAATTCGATTAGATGACAGGTTTTACCACCCGGCGCGGCGCAGCAATCTAAGATCGACTCACCTTCTAATGGCAAAAGGTAATGAGCGGCAAGTTGTGCGGCGCCATCTTGCACTGCAAACCACCCCAAATCAAAGCCGGGTAAACCAGTTATGTCGTAACCTTTTGATAATACAATCGCTTCAGGATGTTCTGGGGAATGAGTAAATTCGATACAAGCTTTTTCAAGCGCTTCCGCAAAATGTGTTTGAGATATTTTGCGAGTATTGACCCTAAGCCAAATGGGCGCTTTGACCTGCATATTTGTTATTAAATCAGTAAAGCCATCTTGATACTCGGCCTCAAGTTTTTTGTATAACCATTTAGGTAACCCAGATGCTATTTGTTTATTTGGCGCTTCTTGTTGGGATATTTCTTCTCTGATAAAGGTACGCAAAATGGCATTAACCAAACCTTTCATGGCTAGGGTATTGAGTGGCTGACATGCGGCCACTGTTTCAGAAACTGCAGCATGCTGACTGACCCGGCTAAAAGCCAATTGGTAAAAACCTAACATGATCAATTGCTCTACAATTTTAAAGCGGTTTTTTAGTGGTTTTTCGAGTAGTTGCCTGAGCCAAAATTGTAAAATAGGTAAATTGCGTAAAACGCCATAGACCATCTCTTGTAACCACGCTTTGTCTTGGTCTTTATGCGGTAATTGGGCAATAGGCAAACATTCTCTTGCTGATTTTCCTTCTTCTAATATCTGATGCAGCACGTTAGCGGCATCAGCACGCAAATTAAAGTGCGCGAAATGGGAACCTTTGGACTTAGCTTTCATAATATATATTTCATATTAGCGATACACCTACTGCAAACCAATCTGCTCTACCATTTAAAACATCTGCCGCTGACATTGGTTTTTTACCAGGGAGTTGCAGTTTAGTTAGCAATAAACACCCATTTCCAGTTGTCACTAGAATGCCATCTTTATCCGACTGAACAATCTGCCCTACAGGAATATCAGATGTTTCGTTTTCAACGACAGCAGACGAATACACTTTTACATTGGCGTCGTTAAGGGTAAAAAAAGCGACTGGCCATGGATTAAAAGCACGAATGTTCCTTTCTAATTGTTCAGCAGATAGATCCCAATCAATTTTGGCTTCTTCTTTTGACAGTTTTTTTGCATAACTGGCCAACTCATCATCTTGAGTTTGAGGTGGTAACTCAGTTAGTCTGGTCAACGTTTCAAGAAGTGCCTTAGGGCCGATGTCTGCTAATTTTTGATATAAGCTGGCACTGGTATCATCTTTGTTAATGGCGAGCGAATGTTTAAACAACATAGCACCAGTATCTAAGCCTTCATCCATTTGCATAATAGTCACACCTGTTTTGCTGTCCCCCGCCCATATTGAGCGCTGTATTGGTGCTGCACCTCGCCATTTAGGCAATAAAGAACCATGTACGTTAAGGCAACCCAATTTTGGGGTGTTCAATATTGAGGTTGGCAAAATCAAGCCATAAGCTACCACTATCATAATATCTGCTTGTAATTCAGCTAAGACAAGTTCTGCCTCTGCTGTTTTTAGTGATTGAGGTTGAAAGACTGGAATAGTATGTTCAACTGCCAATTTTTTTACGGCACTGGCTTGTAGTTTTTTACCCCGACCAGCAGGGCGGTCGGGCTGACTGTAGACTGCAATGACATCATGTTCAGAGTCTACAAGAGCTTGCAAATGTAATGCTGCAAACTCAGGCGTTCCAGCAAACACTATTTTTAACGGCTTATTCAATTGTGTTTTAGCCTCTTGTCGCAAGTCGGGCTTCTTTTTCTAACTTGGTTTTAATTCGCTGGCGTTTTAGAGGGGATAAATAATCCACAAATAAAGTGCCTTTTAGATGATCCAACTCATGTTGAATACAAATGGCCATCAAACCATCAGCATCTAAAGTAAAAGGTTCGCCCGTTTTATCAAGTGCAGTCACAGTGATCTTTTCAGCTCTTTCAACTTGCGCATAATTATTAGGTACAGATAAACACCCCTCTTCGCTGATGGTTTTGCCCTCTTTAAAGGTGATCTCAGGGTTGATAAACACCATAGGCGTGTCTTGATTTTCCGACACGTCCATCACCACCAATCGCTTGTGAACGTTGACTTGTGTTGCTGCTAAACCTATACCATTTTCATCACGCATGGTGTCAAACATATCGCTGATAAGCGCAGTAATGGATTTATCAACGTTGTTAACTTTTTTTGCTACTGTGCGCAATCTCTCATCAGGAAAGCGCAGTACATCTAATATTGCCATTGTATTATTCAACTATAATGAGTCTTAGACTCAGGAACTAATGAAACCAATAGTGACTTGACGCTTCTGTGAGAGAGTGACTATGGGTGTGTGTATTATTTACTATACGATCAAATAGAATTGACTATTTAATACTTTTCAAGCTGCGCTATTCTAACGCAAATCGATCCAAAACATAATAGTCACTGCATCAAGGTGTATATAAGAATGACGAGCAAAAAATTAATTAGGTTGCTGATACTGTTGGTGACCATGCCTGTATATTGCTTTGCAGACAGTATTTTAGTCAAAAACACTGCCCCTGAAGTCTATATTGTAAAAAAAGGCGACACCATGTGGGATATATCAAATATGTATTTGGATAAACCTTGGCAATGGCCACATCTTTGGCGCACCAATATACATATCACTAATCCTCATCTTATTTACCCCGGTGATAAATTACGCTTAATAAAGAATGAAAAAGGTGAAATTGTTCTTGAGGTGGTGCGAGAGCCAGCTAAGCCTGAAATAAAATTTTCTCCAGAAGGTGCTAAATCGTTCAAAACTCCAGAAGCTATACCTGCGTTACCATGGTCAGTCATCAGACCCTACATAGAAATCGAAATGATTATGTCGCAACAAGTTTATGATCGTTATCCATACGTGCTGGGTGATCAAGACGGAGCAGTGCGCTATGCAACTGATAACCTTGTGCTTGGAAAGTTTTCCCATCCCAGCAATGAGCACTTAAATATTGTTAGAAAACAAAATGAACTCTATGACATGGACGGAAAATTCATCGGATTACAAATACGCCATTTAGCCACTGCTAAATTAGTGGATGCCGATATAGGTAAACAAAAGCTGATTAAAATATTGCAGGCAAAACGAGAAGTTAAGCGTGGCGATAAAATTATTCCGGCTGTTAAAAATGAACCGAATGAGATGTTACTTAAGGCTGCAGATAGCCAAACTGGTTACATTATTGATGATTTAGAGCAACATAACTTGTTGGGCAAATATAATGTGGTTGTGCTGGATATCGGTGCTGATCAAGTTACTGCTGGCACAATAATGGGCATATACAGCCAAGGGCCGAAAATAATTGACGGTAAACAACCTACATATGAAGGCGAAACTAATATGATCCGTAGCGCTTTTAATAGAGGTGATGAAATTATTCAACCTGCTTTAAAGGTGGGTGAGGTGGTTGTATTTAGAGCTTTTGATACAGCAAGTTATGCACTTATTACTAAATCAGCTAAAGTTATAAAAAGAGGGATGATAGTTGCTAAACCTTAACCTTAGTTAGGGCTAGTTATCTAGGGAGCGAAACATGCAACAGGATGTTGATTTAGATAATAGTAAAAGCGGCGAGTTGAAAAGTTGGTTGATGCTTGCTCAGGTTCCCCATTTTTCCATCGGTAAATTTAAAAAATTAAAACAAAAGTTTAATGTTGAGTTGTCTGAATTATTTTCTGCATCTAAAGCCTCACTAGAAAAATTGGGTTTTAACCAGCAGCAAATAGAAGTGATTTTGTATCCTAACATGAGTTCTATCAACGATAGCTTGCAGTGGCTCAATGCTGCGAATAACCGCTTTTTACTGGACTTCGATCATCCTTGTTACCCTGACTTACTTAAACAAATTTCTAGCCCACCCCCTCTAATATATGGTTATGGCAATCCTAAACATTTAAACAACTATCAAATAGCGATAGTGGGGAGCAGAGTACCCAGCCCCCAGGGCAGAGAAAATGCCAGATTTTTTGCTCGCCGTTTAAGCGAGTGTGGTTGGACAATTACCAGTGGTTTAGCCCTTGGTATTGATGGGCTGTCACATCACGGTGCCTTACTTGGGGGTTTTACAACAATAGCTGTTTTGGGAACTGCTATTGATAAAATGTATCCGCGGCGTCATATCAAGTTAGCGGAGGATATTTTACAAAATGATGGTGTGATTATTTCTGAGTTTTCCCCTAATACACCAGGACGACCAGAATACTTTCCAAGACGAAACCGTATTATTAGTGGTTTGTCTGTTGGCACCCTTATTGTCGAAGCGGCAATAAAGAGTGGCTCGTTAATTACTGCAAGATGTGCTTTAGAACAAAACAGAGAAGTATTTGCACTACCGGGAAATATTCACAACCCCATGTCTGCAGGGTGCCATCATTTGATCCAGCAGGGGGCAAAGTTGGTTACATGTGTAGAAGATATTAATGAAGAGTTTCAACATCTCATTTTGCCTATCACAAGCAAAAATGAGGATAAGTCGGAAAAAAACATGTCACAAAGCTTGGCATCAGACAAATTGTTAGATAGTGTAGATTTCGAAATAACGGCGCTAGATATAGTGGCTCAGCGAAGCGGCATAGAAGTAGCAGATGTAATGTCACAATTATTAGAATATGAATTGCGGGGTTTAGTGACCTCTGTTCCCGGCGGTTATATTAAATTGGGGGAAAAATAGCATGTTCGATATCCTCATGTATTTATTTGAAAATTTTATCCACAGCGATACTGAAATACGCGTCGATCAAGACGAATTGACAGATGAGCTGGTAAGAGCTGGTTTTCATCACGATGAGATATATAAAGCGCTATCTTGGTTAGAAAAGCTTGCTGCATTACAAGAGACTGACATAAAACCCTATTTAGCCAAGGGGCCTACTTCCTTTGTTACTCGTGTGTATACACAAGACGAAGAAATGCGCTTGGATGTTGAGTGTCGCGGTTTTCTAATGTTCCTCGAACAAATTAATGTATTGGATTCATCTACTCGTGAAATGGTGATTGATCGTGTGATGGAGATTGACTCCAAAGAGTTTTGTTTAGAAGACATGAAATGGGTCGTGTTGATGGTCCTATTTAATGTACCAGGAAAAGAAAATGCATACGCGCAAATGGAAGACTTATTGTTTGAAGAGCCAGAAGGGCCTCTACACTGAGCGTTATTATCTATGAACGTAAGAGTGTTCTATTAAATGTCTAAAATTGACCACTCTCTGTTTTCAGCTAGCGCGTCTGAGGAAACTTTCGGACCTTGTCCAAAATGCAATGCCAAGTTAAACGTCAGGCGAGGTAAATCCGGTGCTTTTATTGGTTGCAGCCATTATCCAGAGTGTGACTTTTCAAAACCCTTACATGAATACGAAAATGCCGAAATCAAAACCATTGAAGGTTCTGTCTGCCCGGCATGCCAATCTCAGTTGGTCATAAAAAAGGGGCGATTTGGGTTATTTATTGGCTGTAGCGATTTTCCTGAATGTGATTATATTGAATCAAACTCCAACAGTGAAGATACAAAATTATCCTGCCCTTCGTGTAAAAAAGGACATATTACTAAGCGTGCAAATAAGTTTGGCAAGTCATTTTATGCATGTGATAATTACCCTAAATGTAAGTATCTATTGAATTTTCCACCTGTCGACCACCCATGTCCAGAATGCCATTGGCCCATTATGCAGGAGAAGAAAGGCATGAATGAAATACAATTGATATGCCCGCAAAGACAATGCCAGTGTAAAATTCCTAAACCAGAATAACGCGCCTTAAATACATTCTTTTGATTGTGCCTCTGAATTATATGAAACTATTACTAACTATATGAAATTGACAATTCAAAACGCGGAGTTGATTCTGCAAACTTTGCACAAAGGGGAGGTGATTGCCTACCCGACTGAAGCTGTACTTGGGCTTGGATGTGATCCAGATAATGAAAGTGCTGTGCAGATGTTATTAGCTTTGAAAGAAAGGCCTGTTGATAAAGGTTTGATCCTAGTCGCTAAAACTTATTCACAATTAATGCCTTATGTTGATGATGCAAAAATTCCTATGTATATGCGTACTGAAATATTTTCTAGCTGGCCTGGCCCAGTAACATGGTTATTACCTGCCGCTAAACAAACTCCGAAATGGATTACTGGTAATAGTGATTTAATTGCAGTTCGGGTCAGCCACCACCTTGTTGTAAGTCAATTATGTGATTTATTTGGCAAGCCTTTAATATCCACCAGTGCTAATGTATCTGGGGTAAAACCAGCCATGAATGCTGAACAATTATATCAACAATTTGATAAATCCTTATTGCTTGTTGAAGGCGCTTTAGGTGGAGCAAATAAACCTAGCCAAATCCGTCACGGGATTTCTGGGCAAACCATAAGAGACATTTAGTTAGATGAAAACCAACTTAGTACCAGATATAGAAAAAGTTAAACAGTATTTACTCAAGCTACAAGATAACATTTGCCAAACATTAGAGCTGGTGGACGGCAAAGGAACTTTTGTTGAAGACAATTGGCAAAGAGAACTTGGTGGGGGTGGCCGAACTCGCGTGTTAACGGGGGGGAAGTTTATTGAACAAGGCGGCGTTAATTTTTCCCATGTCTTTGGTGGCAAATTACCCGCTTCTGCCACCGCTGCTCGGCCTGAACTGGCGGGTAGAAGTTTCCAAGCGGTAGGTGTGTCTCTGGTTATCCACCCTCACAACCCCTTTGTGCCGACTACCCATGCCAATGTTCGCTTTTTTATTGCCGAAAAAGAAGGTGAAGAACCTGTTTGGTGGTTTGGCGGTGGATTTGACCTCACACCTTTTTACCCATTTCATGAAGATGTTGTGCACTGGCATACAGTGGCCAATAAGCTTTGTCAGCCTTTTGGAGACAATGTATATCCAGAATATAAAAAGTGGTGTGATGATTATTTTTATTTAAAACATCGAAACGAAACTCGAGGAGTCGGTGGGCTCTTTTTTGACGATTTAAATAAACAGGGTTTTGAAACAAGCTTTAAATTTATGCAAGCGGTGGGCAATGGGTTTTTAGATGCTTATGTACCTATAGTAGAAAAACGTAAAGATATATCTTTTGGCGAAAAAGAGCGTGATTTTCAATTGTATCGACGAGGCCGTTACGTAGAATTTAATTTGGTACACGACAGAGGTACCTTATTCGGATTACAAACTGGAGGGCGCACCGAATCAATATTGATGTCTATGCCGCCGCTTGCTCGATGGGAATATTGCTATGAGCCAGAACCTGAGAGCAAAGAAGCCGATTTATATGCGAATTACCTGCATCCAAGAGAATGGTTGTCGTGAATAAATACACAGTGTTCGGTAACCCAATAGCGCAGAGCAAGTCACCTTCTATTCATCATATGTTTGCCGAACAAGCTGGCTTAACAATTGAGTATGATAGGACACTTGCAAGCAAAGATAATTTTATTCCAATGCTGACAGATTTTTTTCTTAACACAGACACAAAAGGATGCAACGTGACGGCTCCGTTTAAAGAGCAAGTGGCGTCGTGGGTAACTGAATTATCTAGCGGTGCGAAGATTGCTGGGGCTGTGAATACGGTTATTAAAAAAAAAGATGGTACATTTATAGGTGACACCACTGACGGAACGGGTTTAGTAAAAGATCTACTCCGCTTAGGTATACAAGTTAAAGATGCACGTATTCTATTGTTAGGTGCTGGTGGCGCTGCTAGAGGAGTACTACAGTCCATTTTAGTATTAGAGCCTGCATTATTGATGATTGCAAACCGCACAGAGGGAAAAGCAAAGCAGTTAGCCTCATTGATACCTCAAAATAATTTTATAGGTATAGGTCTCAACCATTTAAATGAGATCAAGCAACCTTTTGATCTTATCATTAATTCTACGTCTGCCAGCTTGACTGGGGAATTGCCCTCTATTCCAGAATCTGTCGTTAGCAGCAGTGGTTGTGTATACGATATGAGTTATGCTGATAAACCCACTGTATTTATTCAACATGCACAAAATTTAGGTGTGTTAAACACCTTTGATGGTTTAGGCATGTTGGTTGGTCAGGCTGCTGAAAGTTTCTATTTGTGGACTGGATATCGACCTGATGTTGCCCCTGTAATAAATTCTTTAAGAAGTCGTTTATGAATCAAGCCATTCAAGTTTTAGATGGTTGTACATATATACACTCAAATAAAGCACTTAAAGTGGATTTTACCTCGGCTGGTCAAATGTTGGCTTGTTATATACATGGATTAGATAAAGAGGGATTAACCACACTCTACAATACGAAACAGTTTGAGATAGAAGAATTAATTGAAGAAAAACTTGTACAAGATAAAATAAACTTAGACGGTGAAATATGGCTCACCGCCCAAGAGGTGTATGTATACTGAATCTACTCAGATTCTTCGATGTACTCATCTTTAAGTTTGATATAGTTTAAAGCGGACTGTTTTAGAAATGTTACCTCACTTTCCTTTAAAGGTCTTGCTTGTTGGGCTGGATTCCCTTTATACAAATAACCACTTTTAAGCGTTTTATTAGGTGGCACTAATGTCCCTGCTCCAATGAATACATCATCCTCTACAATGGCACCATCCATTATAATAGAACCCATGCCGACTAATATCCTATTCCCTAGGGTGCATCCATGTAACATACATTTATGCCCAACCGTCACATCTGTACCTATAATAAGGGGAAAACCAAGGGGGTTGGCTTCACTTGTTCGACTAACATGTAAGATAGTTCCATCTTGTACGTTAGATCTAGCACCTATCTTTATATAGTTGACATCACCCCTGGCAGCAACAAGTGGCCAAATACTGACATGTTCTTCACATTCTACATCTCCAACTAATATAGATGATGCATCGACATAACAATGCTTTGCTAAGTTAGGGGTCTTACTTTTATAAGAGCGAATGGTCATGTTTGTTCCTGATTTAAGTTTATGTGGTACATCATAACAAAAAGAATTGACTGTTTTGTACCTCAAACAGTCGCATAAATGTACATGTCGTTTGCTTTTTAAGCACTTAAACAATTAATTGAAATTAAGGGTTGCATAGGAAAGTGTTGTGTCTATAATGCGCCCTCGCTTCAAGGGAGACGAGTTGGGAACAACGAAGTCACTCGCAACTTACTAGGTTTATCCGAATTGTTGCATGTACATTTAACGTATAGTTGGTGCGGGATGTAGCAAGATTTAGTTTAAAAAGAATTTAAATTAAATGGTTGACATCAAGTGGGAATGACGTAATATACGCCTCCCGCTTAAGAGGCTCTACGGACCACCCCTTAAGCCGCTAACAAGGTTAGCAATGCTCTTTAACAATTAGAACAAGACAATCTGTGTGGACACTCACGAAGTGAGAGTTCACCAAAAAAAATTCATGTTTTTAAAATATTTAATTGAAGAGTTTGATCATGGCTCAGATTGAACGCTGGCGGCAGGCCTAACACATGCAAGTCGAACGGAAACATGTCTAGCTTGCTAGATGATGTCGAGTGGCGGACGGGTGAGTAATAC
>Ga0209119_1003319_pt1 | contig 13933 bp, 12 predicted proteins | sample COG_03_FD_184747 | JGI IMG/M metagenome (GOLD analysis project Ga0209119, IMG submission 184747) | Pelagic Microbial community sample from North Sea - COGITO 998_met_03 (SPAdes) (version 2) | ecosystem: Environmental > Aquatic > Marine > Neritic zone/Coastal water | place: Helgoland, sampling... | reverse complement strand
GTTGATATTCAGGCCGCCGCACAGAAGTGGGTTGACTCATCAATCTCGAAAACCATCAACGTACCTACAGACTGCGACTACGAGGACTTTAAAGATATCTACCTCTACGCCGCCGAGAAAGGTCTTAAGGGTTGCACCACGTTCCGCTTTAATCCAGAAGCGTTCCAGGGTGTACTGGTGACCGAGAAAGATCTCGAGAACACCACTTATAGCTTTACCTTGGACGATGGTTCAACAGTTGAGTTTAAAGGTAATGAAGAGGTTGAGTACGACGGTGAAACCCATACTGCCGCCAACCTGTTTGATGCATTGAAAGAAGGTTACTACGGTAAATTCTGATCCCATTAATTAGATGCTGTAGCAACCAGCACGGAATAGCACGAGGAATAAAATGAGCAAGAAAATTGAAAGTAAAATTGTCTCCTACAAGGTAAGCACCGAAGAGCAGACAAAAGAAGCCGCCGCCAAAACAGCGGAGTCAAATATTATCCAGATGCACGAAAAGGTTTCACGACCTGAGGCTCTGGCTGGCAGCACCTACAAGATCAAGACGCCGATGTCTGATCATGCGCTGTATCTGACGATCAACGATATTATTTTGAATGAGGACACCGACCATGAGTTGCGCCGTCCATTTGAAGTCTTTATCAACTCAAAAAACATGGATCACTTCCAGTGGATTGTTGCTCTGACACGAGTTATCTCTGCGGTATTCCGCAAAGGTGGTGACTGCACATTCCTGGTTGAAGAACTCAAGGCTGTGTTTGATCCACAGGGCGGTTACTTTAAGCCTGGCGGTAAGTTTATGCCCTCTTTAGTAGCTGAGATTGGCTGGGCGATCGAAGATCACTTACAAAAGATTGGTCTGCTTAAGAAGCCTGAGATTGCTGAGCACCAGCAGAAGATTATGGATGAGAAGCGCGCTGAATTTGAAGGTGCAGCTGCTGCGCCTGCTGCTGAAGCCAGCGATTTCCCACCGACTGCTGAAGTCTGTAAGAAGTGCAGTGTTAAAGCGGTTATTCTGATGGATGGCTGTATGACTTGCCTAAACTGTGGCGATTCTAAATGTGGTTAAACTGCTGATTGATTAGTAGTGTGAAGAAAGCGACCTTAGGGTCGCTTTTTTTTGCCATCTAGAACGCTCTGCTTTCATCTAAAGACTATTCAAAACCCGCAGTGGCGGTTGTGTCACCGCTTTGCGACTGTAGGCAACACCGAGCAAACCCACCAGCAACCCGCCACCCAGCGGGCCGGCAATCCACAGCCAACCATGCCAGCTAAATGGCAGACTGAACATAAAGCGCTGCAACATAGCTACGGCAAACTCTGCACCCAGCGCCGCCAACAATCCGGCCATAACACCCAGCGTGGTAAATTCAACCCACTGCACCCCCAGTATCAAACGCCGCGAACTTCCCATTGTGCGCAGTATGGCACTCTCTTGCAGGCGCTCACTCATGGACAAACTCACCGCGGCGAACATCACCAAAACACCACAGCCAAGAATCATTAAGGTCATCATTTCTAGACCGCGAGTCACTTGGGAAACTATGCTGCGAATACGCTCAATAATCTTATCCAATTCGATAACCTGTACCGTCGGATATTTTTTCAATAGGTCGTTGACCAGCAGCTTCTCTTCAGCGGGAATATACAGGCTGGTCATATGGGTACGCGGATAATCTTCCAGATAACCCTCGGGAAATAGAAAATAGAAATTCGGCGTCATGCTGTCCCAGTTAAGACTGCGGGTACTGGTAATCACTGCATCAAAAGCCAAGCCGCCGACACTAAATCTAAGGGTATCGCCAAGGGCTAACCCAAGCTCATGGAGCAACTCCTCCTCGAGTGAGACCGGCGCTAACGCATTGTCCGCTATGACAGCCTTATCGTTCCACCACTGCCCCTGAATAATTTTATTTCCCTCAGGTAGATCCGCGGTCCAACTTAGATTGAGCTCACGACGCAATGACTCGAAACCATTTTTGGCAACCTCGCTGGGCAACTGATTATTGAGATGGGTGATACGCCCACGAACCATCGAATACCAACCAGCGGTTTCAAGCTCACGTTGATTAACCAAGGTCTTGACCCCGTCCAATTCATAGGCGGCCACATTAATTAAAAAATGGTTTGGCGCGTCATCGGCTAGCTGCCAGCGCCACTCATCAATCAGCGATGTTCTGACCACCAGCATAATCATGAGCAGTGCAATGGCGCCGGAAAACCCGACCATCTGAATCAGACTGGGCTTTTTGCGTCGCCATAAATTGGATAGCGCCAAACGCCAGATACTGCCCATCCAGTGGCCGTAAGTCTTGCCCAATCTCAGTAACATGACACCGACAATAATCGAGGCGGCAGCGGTGATGGCAAAGCCGAGTAGAATCGCTATAGAGACATAGAAATTGCCGCTGTACCAGAACAGTAACAGCGCCACCGTCAGTACCCCTATTGAGCCTCTGACCAGACTGTTGAGAGATCTAGCCTGACTGTCGCGACGCAAAACCGCCAGCGGAGACTGGGTTGGCAGATGCCAAAGTGCCGGCAAGGTAAAGCCGATAAGGCATAACATTCCGGTGGAAAAACCGGTTATCCAGGGTTTTGTACCGGCCGCGGGCAACTCTATCGGCAACCATTCGCGAACCGCTGAAATTAACAGCTGATGAAAACCCCAGCCAATCAATAAACCCACAATAGAACCGGCAATGCCCAACAGTAGAATCTGTTGAATATAGAGCTTACGCACTCTATGGGCAGAGATACCCCAGCTTTTAAACAGCGCCACCTGAAGCAGCTGACCATTGGCAAAGTGGTGGCTTGCCAATGCCAGGGCTATACCGGCGAGTACCACTCCGACACTTCCCGCCAAGAGTAAAAATCGCCGCCCTTTGTCCATAGTACTAGCAATGCTGGCCTGGGCCTCATCAGGGGTAATAAGTCGGTCGTGGATATCTAGCTGTTCTTTCAACCAATCAACATAGCCGTCAAAGCTATCGGCCTGACCCTCAGAGGCGGCTATCAAAAATCGATAGCTAACCCGACTGCCGGGTTGAATAACCCCGGCGGCTGGCAGATCTTGCCAGTTCATTAAAATGCGCGCACCAAAGGCAGAAAATGAGCTGCCACTATCCGGCTCTTCAATTAGAATATGGCTAACTTTAAAGCTGCCATCGCCAACATCGATATTATCGCCAAGCCCAATGTTCAGTAGCGGCAACAGGCGCGAATCGACCCACAGCTCTCCGGCTTGCGGCCCCGACTCCACAGATTGCATATCAGCTTCGTCAGTGGCAAAGGGAACTGTGGAGCGCTTTACTGCACCGCGCAATGGGTAGCTACTCTCTACCGCCTTAATCGACGCTAGGTGCATCTCATCACCGGCAAAGGTCATCGAGCCAAAGGAGGCTATCTGTGCTGTTTTGACGCCAGCTTGCGCCGCACGCGCCAGCCATTCAGATGGAATTGATACCGAACTGGACACCACCAGATCGGCGGCCAGAAAGGAACTGGATTCTTTAACTAATGCCCGCTCGACTCGCTCGGCGAGAAGTGACACCGAGGTCACCACCGCAACGGCTAACACCAGCGCTGAAAATATCAGTCCCAGCTGCCCACCGCGCCAACTGCGCAGCAACATTTTTAATGCCAGCATTAAGTGGTCTCCGCCGACGGCTCGACCTGACGACCGGCCTGCAATTCCAGTCTGCGCACACAGCGTGCGGCAAGGGTCTTTTCATGGGTAACCAAAATTAAGGTTGTGCCCTCTTCGGCATTTAGCTCAAATAGTAGATCATTAATTTTTTCGCCGGTGCCGGTATCCAAATTACCGGTCGGCTCATCGGCAAATAAAATCGCCGGTCGGCACGCAAAGGCGCGTGCCAGAGCCACCCTCTGTTGTTCACCGCCTGATAGTTGGCGGGGATAATGACTGACCCGCTCAGCCAGACCGACGCGCTCAAGGTATTTGCTGGCTGTTTGAGGGGCATCATTAATACCCTGCAGCTCTAGGGGCAACGCGACATTTTCCAAGGCAGTTAAGCCCGGTAACAGATGAAATGATTGAAAGACAAAACCCACATGACCTGCGCGAACGGCGGCGCGGCCCTCTTCATCCATCGCAGTAATATCCTCGCCATCAATAGAAACAGTACCAGTGGTCGGTATGTCCAGACCTGCCAAAATCCCCAAGAGGGTCGATTTCCCCGATCCCGATGGACCAATAATCGCTAGGGTCTCACCCTTTTCCAACGACAGATTGATCCCCTCGAGAATACGCAGCGTACCTTCTGAGGTAACCACCTGTTTGCCAATATTGCTAACTTCAATCATAAAAAATTCCGTTGCTATCAGTATTTGCTGACTTTATAAAATACACTGTAGGTAAAATACGCATTGTAATTGCAATTGTATCCACCTAATAAACTGCTAGAGCATAATTTATGCGCTTCTTAAAACTGCTGATAATAATATTACTGCTAGCGGGCAACAGCTATGCATCGACACTGTTGGTTGTCGGCGACAGTATCAGTGCCGGTTACGGTATTAACCCCGACAATGGTTGGGTCAACCTGTTGCGTGCTGACCTGGAACCCAAACACCAGGTTATCAATGCCAGTATCAGCGGCGATACCACCGGCAATGGACTGGCGCGTTTGCCGGTTCTACTAGAGAAGTTTAAACCCAGCTATGTGCTGTTGGAGCTCGGCGGCAACGACGGTTTGCGCGGCCACCCCCTGTCGAGAACCAAATCTAACCTGCAGACAATGATCGATCTCTGTCGCCAGCAGAATGCCCAACCGATTCTTTTTGAAATGCGCCTACCGCCCAATTATGGCAAGCGCTACTCAGAGACTTTTGCCCGTCTATTCTCAACACTGGCAGATGAACAAAAGATCCCCCTAGTGCCCTTTCAGTTTGAAAAGCTTGTACTCACCGAGGGAATGATTCAGCAGGATGGTATACACCCCACCGAACCGGCACAGCCAATTATCAAACAGGCAGTGCTGAGAGAACTTATAAAAATATTGAAATAAAGGTTTTAGGACTGGTTCTTCTCGGTGTCGGGCACAAAGCGCAGCGCCAGACCATTATTACACCAGCGCTGTCCTGTAGGTTTCGGACCATCATCAAACACATGGCCCTGATGTCCGCCACAGCGGGCACAGTGATATTCAGTGCGCGGCCAGATTAATTTAAAATCCCGCTTTGTCTCGAGATGCCCTTCAACCTTATCGAAAAATGAGGGCCAACCTGTACCGCTGTCGTATTTCATTGCCGAAGTAAATAGCAGCAGGTCGCAACCGGCGCAGCGATACTCTCCCTGACGATACTCCTTATCCAAGGGGCTGCTACCCGCGGGCTCAGTACCTTCATCCCGTAAAATATAGTATTGCTCTGGGGTCAATAACTGAAGCCATTCACTGTCCAAGCGCTCAATCTTTTCCAGCGCCCAAAGTTTGGTTGCAGCCAAGGTGCCAACCGTAGCCAACAAAATATTTTTTACCCACTGTCGTCTATGCATAATTCATCCAATGATTAAAAACTCTTTGTAGTATGACAGCAGAGCGCTTTAATTTACGCCATGGGGGTGCTGAATCGGCTCCCCGGGGGCTTGCTTAAGCAGCACTTTAAGTTGTGAAACCAACCCGCCAGCAAAGATCAACCCACAGCCAAGCAGCTCGGTATCGCTAAGAACTTCGCCGAGTAGCCACCAGCCGCAGAGCGCGGCAAAAACTGCCTCAAAGCTGAGAATAATCGCCGCATGGGACGCTGGTGCAGTGCGCTGGCCAACCACCTGCAGGCAAAAAGCCACGCCGGAAGAGAGCACGCCGACATACAGCAGTGCCACAGCTGCATCTTTAATTCCCTGCCAATTCCAACTTTCAAAAATCGGTATTAACAGGGCACTGATAATCGCCGCAACAGTAAACTGAATAAAAATTAACTGGAAAGGCGATGTCTGGTGCGCCAGCCGGCCTGTAAAGATTACATGGAAAGCAAATAACACTGAGCCGATCAGAATAAGAATATCACCGGTAAAAAAATCACTGTTATCTACCTGGGCCATAAAGTACAGCCCCACTAAGGCCATCAGTATTCCCAGCCAGGTCGGCCACTGGGTTTTGTTGCGAAACAGCAGCCCGATTAGCGGAACAAAAATGATATACACACCGGTTAAAAACCCTGCTCGGCCCGCCGTGGTGTAAATTAAACCAGCCTGCTGGCATAGCATACCTGCCGTCAGTACCAGCCCCAACAAAGCAGCCTTTTTATTGATCGTGGAGAACTCAAAAATCCGTTTCGGCTTTTCCATCAAGTACCAGAGTGGCAGGATCGCCAGAGCACCAATAAGAAAACGTCCAAGGGTAAAGGTTATCGGGCCTATATGGTCCATACCGCTGCGCTGGAAAACAAACGCCAAGCCCCAAATAAAGGCCGTTAGCAAGAGAATAAAATCCGCGCGAAGATCAGTTTTAATGCTCATGGGATCTCCTTTTGAAGTCTTTTTTATTATTTTTATGGATCTAAGGCTTCAATAAACTGGATCAATAGTTGCACTTTTTCAAGTCCGCGGTATTCATTGATATCCAGCCGATAGACACAGCGTACAGTCTCTACCCGATGATTCGGCCACAGGTCAATATCCACGTTAAAGCAGATACCATCCATAGTGCGATTGGGTTCTGACTCATGAGCCAAAACCAGCTTTAGATGCTTTTCGCCGACAATACGCTGTTGTTTGATTTGGAACAAGCCCTCAAAGCAGGGCTCGGGAAACTGCTGACCCCAGGGGCCGGCATCGCGCAGTATTTGTGCTGTATCCATGGTCAATTGATGATTTTCTAGCTCACCATCGGTCACCATTCGCGCAAGTAGATCAGCCTCATCCAGTGTATTTTCCACCTGCTGCTGAAAGGCTTTTTCAAATTCCGGGAGTTTATCTTCATCGAGGTTCAGACCAGCAGCCATAGCATGACCGCCAAATTTAGTAATCAAACCAGGATTTTGGGTTGCCACTGCATCAAGCGCATCACGAATATGCAGACCAGCAATTGATCGCGATGAACCCTTGAGCTGACCGCCATCACCCCGCGCAAAGGCAACCACTGGTCGGTTATATTTTTCTTTTATTCGCGACGCTAAAAGACCCACCACGCCCTGATGCCATTCCGGTTGAAACAGGCATAGAGCTACCGGCACCTCACCGTCGAGGGAGAGGGGTATTTCTTCGACAATCGCCAGCGCCTCGCGCTGCATTCCCTGCTCAATTAGTTTGCGATCCTGATTCAGTTCATCAAGCTGTTGAGCGCCGTGCATAGCCTGCTGGGGATCATTGGTGAGCAGGCATTGAATACCCAGTGAAATATCATCCAAACGCCCCGCGGCATTAAGCCGCGGGCCAATGGCAAAGCCTAGGTCAGTTGCGACCAGGCGCTGGGGAGATTTGCCGGCAATGGTTAACAGCGCCTGAATACCGGGGCGACATTGACCGGCGCGAATACGCATCAAACCCTGATAAACCAAAGCGCGGTTTACCTGATCCAGAGGGACTACATCGGCGACCGTGCCCAGAGCAACCAAGTCCAACCAAGTGGCCATATTGGGTTCGGCAATCTCATTCTGCGCAAACCAATTCTGTTTGCGCAATTCAGCGCGCAGTGCACTGAGCAGATAAAAGGCCACGCCAACACCGGCGAGGTTTTTGGTCGGAAAATCACAGCCCGGCTGATTGGGATTAACAATTGCCGCGGCATCTGGAAGAGCCGCACCTGGCAGATGGTGATCTGTGACTATTACCTCTATACCCAGACTATTAGCATGGGCTACACCCTCAATACTGGAGATACCATTGTCGACAGTAATAATCACATCGGGGTTTTTCTGTACCGCCAGATCGACAATTTCCGGCGTCAGGCCATAGCCGTAGTCAAAGCGATTGGGGACTAGAAAGTCGACCTGCTGGCAACCCATAGCGGTCAGTGCCAAAACCATTAATGCCGAGCTGGTAGCGCCGTCGGCATCAAAGTCACCGACAATTAAAATTCGCTTCTGATCAGTTAATGCCCTGACCAATAGTTCTACAGCCGCCGGAATCCCCTGCATAGCCTTGGGTGCAGGCAGACAGGCAAGCTTGCGTTCAAGGGCCGCGCTATCGGTGATACCGCGAGCCAGGTAAATACGCTTCAGTAGTGGGTCTAACTTATCGTCAAAGTTGTCGAGATTGGCGTCAAAGGGACGCGCTTCAATTAACATTGTGATTGCCTGCAGAGGGGTCTGGCCTTGCGCTCTAACCAATCGAGCAGAATCTTATTTGTCGCTTCCGGTTGTTCTTGCTGAATCCAGTGACCACAGGGCAGCGTGCGCACTTCAAGATCAGCCACCTTATCGCTCATATCCACCTGCGGAACCATATCGTAATCACCGTAAATCATTAGCGCCGGCTGGGTAATTGTCTGCTCGATATCTGCGGTGAGCACCCAGTTGCGGGTAAAGTTGCGATACCAGTTACAGGGCGCGACAAAACCGCTCTGTTTAAAAGCATCAACAAAGACCTTTAAATCTTTCTCGCTGAGCATCAGCTCACCGCGGCTGTAGTCGATTTTTGCCGCGTTAATAATATTAAAACCATCCGCGGGTCGATTTTCAGTGTCCAGCCAGTGTTTAGTTCGGTAGAGATTGCGCAGGGTTCGCTCTGGATTGCTCTCAAAGGAATGTGCCGCGATATTTGGCTGACGGTTAAAATGCACCAGATAGAAATCTGCGCCGAGCATCTTCTCCCAAAAAGCCACCGGCTCGCTGGGCTCGCGACCGCGAAAAGGTACCGAGAGATTGGCCAGCGCAATAACTCGCTGTGGATTCAGCAGCGCGTGCTGCCAGAGCATGATCGCTCCCCAGTCATGACCCACATAGATAGCTTTTTCAATACCCAGGGCATCAAGCAGTGCACTGTGATCATTGGTGAGATGAAAGATATCGTAGGCTTCTACAGCGGCGGGCTTAGTGGATCGACCATAGCCGCGCTGATTGGGAATAATGCAGTGATAGCCGGCTTTGACTAAAGGTTCTATCTGATAGCGCCAACTGTAGGCCAGCTCCGGCCAGCCATGGCAGAGTACCAGCGGAATACCACCCTGCCCGGCCTGAAAAACCTCAAGTTCAATGCCATTGCAGGCAATCATTGTCGGGCGTGGGAACTGCATAGAATATCTCTATATTTTTAGATAAACCCTGAGTTTTTACCGATCAGCCAACTGACTCCACCGAGAATCGCCACCACAATCCAAAGGACTGCAAGAAGTCTCAGTGGACGAAATGGTTTGCGCTCTGTGCGGTTGTAACCGCTATTGATTACCGATTCAACGCGCGCCTGATCTTCTTTAGATAATTGTTTTTCTTCCGTCATTTTTCTTCTCTACTCAACTGGTTTTATAGCTCGGGAACCGTCAGATATTCTGCGACCTGTTGCGGCGATAAATCTTCAAGCCTAGGCACTGTGCCCAGACAGGGTTCGGCAATACGCTGTTTGAGTGTATCAATATTTTCATTGAGACGCGGCATTTCAGGGTCGATAATATTGGCCACCCAGCCGGCAATTTGTAAACCGTCGCGACGGATCGCTTCGATAGTCAACAACGTATGATTGAGACAACCCAAACGCATACCCACCACTATTATTACGGCGCAATTTAATTCGCAGGCCACATCGGCAAGGGTTTCTCGCTCATTAATTGGCACACGCCAACCGCCGGCGCCCTCAAGTACCACCAGATCCACTGGCTGCAGCGAGATACCGCGGCAAAAGCCGGTCAGCCGGGCTGCGGTTAAACGCTTGCCCGCTTCACTGGCGGCAATATGCGGTGCAATCGCCGGTTCTAGAGCAACCGGATTGATCTGCTGATAGGAGAGCTTATGGCTGGCAGCGGCCTGCAATTGCAGGGCATCTGAATTTGTCATGCCCTGCTCGGTCAGCTCACAGCCTGCGGCAATTGGCTTGATAGCCGCAGTGCGCAGACCGACCTGATTGGCGGCGGCGAGAAAGCCTGTGGCAATCACTGTCTTGCCGACATCTGTATCTGTGCCGGTAATAAATAACCATTTTTTAGCCATCATTAGTTCTCTATTCTATTTATTCGCTTACTGGCATTACTTAACTGCACTGCAACTGATAATTTCCCAAGTAGCAGGGAAACTGCCATCCGACATTCTATAACCTTCATAGGCTGCGTACAGGGCTTTTAAATGCTGCTTACCGGTCAATGTGGTCTGCTTACCGGCATTGTTATTGTGTGCGCCTACATCTTTAAGCTCCATCAGCAGCTCGCGAACTGACTGATGCTGTTGAACACTTTTTTGGCTTTGCAGATCAACTCGATTAAAACCCGCTTTCTCCAACGCACCCTTCCAATCCGACAGACTATTAAAGCGATTGACGTGCACGCGACCATCGACCTGCTGCCAGGCACTGCGCAATTCATTCAGCGTCTCAGGGCCAGGAACTGCAAAACAGAGTTGGCCGCCAGGCTTTAAAACCCGACAGAGTTGCGCCGCCAACTGATCAATATTTTCACACCACTGCAGAGCAAAATTGGAAAATACCAATGACTGAGAATTATCCTCGAGGGGAAGATTTTCTGCATCGGCACAGAGCCATTTACCCTGTGGATACTGAGTGGCGGCAAAGCTGAGCATCGCCGGCGAAATATCCACGCCGGTAACTTCGGCACTGGGGTACTGCTCTTGCAGCTGCGGGCAGTGATAGCCGGTACCGCAACCCAAATCGATAACAGTGCTTATGGAATCATCCGGGCTTAAATCAGTAACTAATTTCTCACCCACTCTATGCTGTAAAACCGCCGCTTTATTATACCGCTGTGCCGCGCGTCCAAAGGATTCAGCAACTCGCGCTTTATCCAGTTGATAATTTTGTCGCTGCATAAAGCTGCTGATTAAATCCAGTGTTTTTTCACCCTGACTTAAATGCGGCAAATGGCCAGCGCCTTCTATAATAGCGATCTCAACACAGTTGTTGAGCTGGGAAAACTGCTCGGTGCAGCTGACAGGCACCAGTGCATCCTGCTCACCAAATATTGCCAGAGTTGGGCAGTTTAAGCCTGCAATAGCAGATTGATTATCTATTTCACCCAACAACTTTAGTAACTCGGCGCCGCTATTATTATCCAGCTCACCGCCCATCTTGCGCAGTTGCTTAATCAGCTGTCGCTGTTGGCTGTCACCCTGTGTCTGCAGACCGCAAAAACGTTTTAGGCAGTCGCTATTATTGTCTTTCCAACTGGCGGCAAAATCTTGATATTGCTCAGCTGGCATCGCCGCAGAATAATTATTGCTGGCGACAAAGTTAAGATTGCTGGAGATAGTGATCAGCCCTTCAACTCGCTGTGGGTGCTGTGCTGCAAAGGCACAACTAAGCATGCCACCCAATGAGAGTCCAAGCAGATAACAACGTTCGGGTAAAACCTCAGCCATCCAGCTGATCAGAGATTGCTTAGAGTAATCTTTAAGCGTTGGAGACTTAGTAAAACCAGGTAAATCCAATGTAACAACATCGGCAACCTCACTGAATTTTTGTGGCAGTGATTGCCATATCTGACTATCGATTCCCCAGCCGTGAATCAGCACCAATGGCTGACTATATAGACGCACACCGGTACAGGGATAAGCCGTTAGTTGAGACTGGCGATTAATGGCGGCAGCTGCTGTCATTTGCTTTCGGTGACCGCAATTGTTTTTGCAGCAATATCCAGCGCGTTTAACAGCTGCTCTACCTGCTGTTCGCTGTGGTCGGCAGATAAGGTAATACGCAGACGACCACTGCCAACCGGAACCGTAGGTGGACGTATAGCACCCACTAAAAAGCCCTGCGCACGGAGTTCAGCACTGATCTGCATGACCTTTTGATCATCATTGATAACCACTGGCTGAATCGGCGTCAAAGAGTCCATCAACTGCAAACCAATCTGTTCTGCACCGCGACGAAATTGACCGATCAGACTCGCCAGTTTTTCCCGTCGCCAGGTTTCTTCGCGAACAATTTTAAGGCTGGTAAGCGTGGCTGCAGCAATCGCCGGAGGCATAGCTGTGGTGTAAATATAACTGCGGGAAAATTGAATTAGGCTTTCAATTAAAGCCTCGCTACCGGCGACAAATGCACCAAAAGTGCCAAAGCTCTTGCCCAGAGTGCCGACTAATACAGGCACCTGCTCACAGCTGAGATTTAACTCTTCAACCAGACCGCCACCCTGTTTGCCGAGTACACCAAAACCATGGGCATCGTCGACCATCAGCCAGGCATTGTGTGCAGTGGCGATTTCACTGAGTTGTTCAAGAGGCGCAAGATCGCCATCCATACTAAAGACACCATCGGTCACAATCAGATTACGAGTGGCAGTAGATTGTTCGAGACGCTGTTGCAGGTTATCGAGGTCGCTGTGTTTATATCGCTGAGAGGTAGCTCTGGATAAATGTCCACCGTCGAGCAGGGATGCGTGATTTAACTGGTCTTGTAAAATAAGATCATGGCGGCCCACCAGCGCATTAATGGTGCCCATATTGGCCATATAGCCGGTGGAATATAACAGTGCTCGCGGTCGGCCAGTAAACTCTGCCAACTGTTCTTCAAGTTGCTGATGTGCAGTCGAATGCCCGCTGATTAGATGGGAGGCGCCACTGCCCGTACCATATTGGTCAACGGCCTGTTTTAGCGCCTGATTAATCTCGGGATGAGTCGCCAGACCCAGATAGTCATTACTGCAGAAATTAACCAGCGTCGAGCCATCGACCTCGAGGGTTGATGAACAGCCGGAGGCGACATTCAGTCGCGTCCGATAGAGATGCTCGGCACGTCGTTGATCTAACTGTGCCTGGAGCTCGGCGTCCATTGACTTCATCGAACTAGCTAACTGGCTCGATAAAATTGAGAATCAGTTTTCGCTTCAGCAATCGACCGGTGCAGATCAGCTTCCTGCTCCTGACTATCTTTCTCCACCTGATACTCCTCAGGCTTGATACCCAGTCGCTCAAAAAGTTGCATATCGCTATTGGCCTTTGGGTTGGGCGTGGTGAGCAACTTATCGCAGTAGAAAATCGAATTGGCACCGGCCATAAAGGCCATCGCCTGCATCTGTTCGTTCATCTCTTCACGACCAGCGGAAAGTCGCACATAGGAGTTTGGCATCATCAGTCGTGCCACGGCGATAGTGCGAATAAACTCAAAGGGATCGAGATCTTCTTCGCTGTCCATTGGCGTGCCGGCAACTTTTACCAGCATATTGATTGGCACCGATTCCGGATGATGAGGCAAGTTGGCAAGTTCCATTAACAGACCAGCGCGATCTTTTTGCTCTTCACCCATGCCAACAATACCGCCAGCACAGACTTTCATGCCTGAGTTGCGAACATTGGCGAGAGTATTCAGACGATCCTGATAGGTTCTGGTGGTGATCACTTCACCGTAGAACTCTTTGGAGGTATCGAGATTGTGGTTGTAATAGTCGAGACCGGCATCGGCCAGTTTTTCAGACTGTTCTTCACTGAGCATACCCAGGGTCATGCAGGTCTCTAAACCCAGAGATTTAACTTCACGAATCATATGGGCGACAGCGGGAATATCGCGGTCGTGGGGTGATCGCCATGCGGCACCCATACAGAAACGGCTTGAACCGCTAGCTTTAGCGACTTTAGCCGCTTCGATAACGGTTTCAATTTCGAGGAGCTTTTCTTTTTCCAGACCGGTGTCGTACCTTGCACTCTGCGGGCAGTACTTGCAGTCTTCGGGACAGGCGCCGGTTTTAATCGACAGCAAGGTGCTGAGTTGCACGCTGTTGGGATTAAAGTGACGACGATGCATAACCTGTGCATCAAACAGCAAATCATTAAAGGGCTGGTTGAACATCGCGAGCACTTCTTCGCGGGT
>Ga0209119_1003316_pt1 | contig 13938 bp, 9 predicted proteins | sample COG_03_FD_184747 | JGI IMG/M metagenome (GOLD analysis project Ga0209119, IMG submission 184747) | Pelagic Microbial community sample from North Sea - COGITO 998_met_03 (SPAdes) (version 2) | ecosystem: Environmental > Aquatic > Marine > Neritic zone/Coastal water | place: Helgoland, sampling... | reverse complement strand
TCATAGGAGGGGATCACGCGGTGGCGGAGCACATCCATACCGATTTCCTTAATGTCCTGTGGAATCACATAGGCGCGGCCGTGCATAACGGCCCAGGCTTTGGCGGCGAGTGTGAGGCTGATCGTGGCGCGGGGACTGGCGCCAAACTGGATGTACTGGCCGAGCTCGAGTTTATATTGGGCGGGATCGCGCGTAGCCAGAACTAGGTTGACGATGTAGTCGCGGATTTTTGGGTCGACGAAGACTTTATTTACATACTGGCGGGCATCGCGGATGGCGTGAAGCGTGGTCACTGCGTCGACGTTTAGATTCGGCGCAGTTGAGGACATGCGGTCGAGGATGGCGCGTTCGTCCTCGCGGCTCGGATAGCCGACTTTAAGTTTTAGCATGAAGCGGTCAACCTGCGCTTCGGGCAGTGGATAGGTGCCTTCCTGGTCGATGGGGTTTTCCGTAGCCAGCACGAGGAAGGGCTCGGGTAGTTTATAGGTCTCGTCGCCGATCGTCACCTGGTGCTCCTGCATGGCTTCAAGGAGAGCACTTTGCACTTTGGCGGGCGCACGGTTGATTTCGTCGGCGAGGATTAAATTAGCGAAGATCGGTCCTTTGCGAGTGTGAAAAGTGTTTTCCTTTGGGCTGTATATCAGTGTACCAATGATGTCAGCCGGCAGCAGGTCTGGCGTGAATTGGATACGCTTGAAATCCGCTGCTGTGGCGGTGGCAAGGGTACGGATACTCAAGGTCTTAGCGAGGCCGGGCACACCTTCGAGGAGCACATGACCGTTGGCGAGCAGCCCGACGAGGAGGCGGTCGACCAAGTAATGTTGGCCGACGATGACGCGGCCGATCTCTTTGCGCAAGGCGGGGATCCATCGGATCGCCACTTGTAGTTGTTCTTCAATTTCGGGTGAGTGTAAATCTTGGCTCATAGTTTTTAGCTCATACTAGCAGCTCGGTTGCCAGTAGAGGAACTGACAAGGCAGAAAAGCATAGGTTTCATGGCAATCCGAATATTGCATTATTCAGTGCAATGTGCCTTATTGTCTCACATGCCAGCAACTATTTTAATCGTCGACGATGAGAAAAACACACGTGAGGGGCTCGGCCTCGCGCTGGAAGAGGAGTATGAGGTTTACATGGCTTCGGGGGCGGATGAAGCTTTTAACCTGATGGAGGCGGAGACCTTCGACGTCATTCTGACCGACCTCCGCATGGCGGGCAAATCGGGCCTCAAGGTGATCGATCGTGCGATCACGTTGCCCAATCGTCCGATTTGCATCATGATGACGGCTTACGGCAACGTGGAGACAGCTGTCGAATCTATGCGCCGTGGAGCCTTCGATTTTCTGACGAAGCCAGTGAGCTTGGAGAAGCTGGAAATCCTGATCAAGCGCGCATTGCAAAGCCGCTGGATCGAGGCCGAAAACGTTGTCCTGCACGAGCGCCTCGACAAGAAATACAGCTTCGATGGAATTGTGGGCAACTCCCCAGGACTCTCTGACGTGCTCGACAAGGTCAAACTCGTCGCGCCCTCGAAAGCGACCGTCTTGCTCGAAGGCGAGACCGGCACGGGCAAGGAGCTCATTGCTCAAGCCATTCATCAGAACAGCAACCGCTCGCGTCAGGCCTTCGTCCCTGTTCACTGCGCTGCGCTCGCTGCCAATCTACTGGAGAGTGAGCTTTTCGGTCACGAAAAAGGCGCCTACACCGGAGCCACCGAGCGCCGTGTTGGCCGCTTCGAATCGGCCGATGGCGGCACGCTTTTTCTCGATGAAATCGGGGAGATCGACGCTTCAACACAGGTTAAACTCCTCCGCTTTCTCGAGACCCGCAGCTTCGAGCGCCTTGGGAGCTCCAAACCTGTTAAAGTGGATGTTCGCCTCGTCTGCGCGACCAATCGCAACCTTAGCGAGATGGCGAAGCGGGGCGAGTTTCGAGAAGACCTTCTCTACCGGCTTAATGTCGTCACCATCATTTTACCGCCCTTGCGTGAGCGCCCCGAGGATCTCCCGGTGCTGCTCAACCACTACATCAATTACTTTGCCGTTGAGAACGAACTGCCATCGATTCAACTAAGCGAGGGGGCTGTTAAGGTCCTCTGTGACTATCGTTGGCCAGGGAATATCCGTGAATTACGCAATTTCTGCGAAAACACGGTCGTGCTCAAGCGCGGCAACGAGGTCACTGAATACGACCTCGACCCCAAATACCAAAATGTGAAGGAGACCGCAGCTGATCCTCAGCCACTATCCAGTAGTCCCACCCTCAGCCGTGAAGAAAATGAGAAGCGCCTCCTCCGCAACGCCCTGATTAAAGCCAATGGAAACCGCACGCACGCGGCCGAGCTGATGGGCATCAGCCGCCGCACACTCCATCGCAAACTCATTCAGTGGCCGGAGCTAGACGTCCAGAACTAACTGAGCGCCTTTTAGCTATTCATTTGACTCTGTCGTTTCAGCATTCAGAAATGAGTATTGACCTGTAGTTTATTGATACCCCTCAACGACGATTGACCATGAATCTCGGCAAAACACTCTTACTCTTACTCCTTCCTGTCTTGGTTTCATTAGAGGCTGAGGAGATTCGCATCGCTGCCTCCGATCTGCTCGCCGACTATATTGAAGCACCGCTCGAAGTTTACGGTGAGGACAACGACTTGACTTTCACCATCGACAGCATCGGCAGTCTGCCCGCACTCGACCGCCTCCGCTCGGATGAGATCGATCTCGCCATTATCGCAGTCCCTGATGGGGACGAAGTGCCTCGACAAGAGTTCAGTGTCTATCCCTTTGTTTACGATGTGGCAGTGATCGCCGTTAATGAAAGTAATCCTATCGACGAGATCAGTCTGCCATACCTTGGAGGTATCTTCGGCTCCAATGAAGAATACAATTTCAACACTTGGGGAGATATGAATCTCTCCGGATGGGGGAATCGGAATATAAAGCCGCTGGCCGGCACCCGAGAAGGGGGTATCGCCCTCGAACTCTTTAGATATACAGTTTTCAAGGGTGGGGTGATGAAACCCAACGTAGCCATGGTTAAAGATTCGGAGATTGAGGATTTACTTCGTTCGGATGCCGCCTCCATCGCAATCCTGTCCAATCTATCTGAGAAGAGTCAGGTCAAAGTCCTCATGGTCTCGGAAGAAGAAGGTGCGCCTGCCTTCGGTCCTTCCGAAGATAATGTGCATTACGGCGACTATCCGATCAGCCTGGCCTTTTACATAGTCTATAATGAGAGGGATGAATTGAAGCTTCGTCCGGTGGTTCGTGAACTGCTTAATGATGATGTAGCCGCCAGCCTACGTCAAAACGATCTGGTTCCGCTGCCCGATGCAGTCCGCCGCAAGTTGCTGCTCGATCTCGATTTGAAGTAAGAGTACTGGTCGAATGTGGCGGTTAATTTTTCTAAAAAACGCGTTGACATAAGAATTCGCTTATGGATTCTACCGGCTTCGTTAACAAAAGTGAGTGTAGCTCAGTTGGTAGAGCACTACCTTGCCAAGGTAGATGTCGAGAGTTCGAACCTCTTCACTCACTCCATTTTTTAAACCCCTAAGTCTTTGAGGCTTAGGGGTTTTTCTTTGCCGGATGACGTCGAGATGACGGTTTTCTACCTTCGCTATAATCCCCAGTTTAGACCAGTTTATAAGAATTATACTGAACAAATACTGATCGTTAACCTCGAACTTCTGACTTATATTCCGCGTTCTTTCCGTTCTTTGCGGACGGCAGCTTCCGTGTGGGGTGAAGTTATTGGATTAGTTCGCCCAATGTGATTGATTGACAAGTCTTTACGAGATATTAACGGCGAGGCTTCTGAATGCGCAAGTTACATTATGTTTAGTCACTCTAGGAGGTCGGATTCTTTTGAGAGTAGTGAAAGTTAATTATGAGAAACCCACGGCAATTTCTACGGGCGATAGGATAATCGCGTCGCCGTCTACAAGCGCTACGTTTCGAGTGGCAGGTCGACCACGTGCCAGGGGAGGCCGCGGAGGTTGAGCTCCTCCATGAAGGGGTCGGGGTCGCGTTGTTCCATGTTCCAGACGCCGGGCTCTTTCCAGAGGCCTTTGAGAATCATTTGGGCACCGATCATGGCGGGCACACCCGTGGTATAGCTGATGGCCTGACTGGAGACTTCCGCATAGCACTCCTCGTGGTCGCAGGTATTGTAGATGAAGATACGCTTCTTCTCTCCGTCCTTCATGCCAACGATGTCGCAGCCGATACAGGTCTTACCCTTTGTGCGTGGACCCAGGCTGGCGGGGTCGGGGAGGACGGCTTTGAGAAACTCGATTGGCTGGATTTTCTGCCCCTTGAAGTCGATGGGTTCGATTGAAGTCATACCGACGTTTTCGAGCACCTTGAGGTGAGTCAGATATTTTTGAGAAAAGGTCATCCAGAAGCGGATTCGTTTGAGGCCTTTGATGTTTTGGCAGAGCGACTCCAGTTCCTCGTGATAGAGGAGGTAGGCGTCCTGCTCACCAACGACAGGAAAGTCATAGACCTGATGTACGCTCATCGGTTCGACCTCCTTCCATTCGCCCGCTTCCCAGTAGCGGCCATTTGCTGTGATCTCGCGGATATTGATTTCGGGGTTGAAGTTGGTCGCGAAGTGGTAGCCATGGTTACCCGCATTGGCATCGAGGATATCAATCGTTTCGATTTCGTCGAAGAGGTGTTTCTGGGCATAGGCGCAGAATACGTTGGTCACGCCGGGGTCGAAGCCGGAGCCGAGCAGGGCGGTCAGGCCGGCGTCTTTGAAACGGTCTTGGTAGGCCCACTGCCATTTGTATTCAAACTTGGCCTCTTCCGGTGGCTCGTAGTTGGCCGTGTCCATGTAGTGCACGCCGGCGGCGAGGCACGCGTCCATCAGTGCCAAATCCTGATAGGGCAGGGCGACATTAATAATGAGTTTGGGGGCTTCGGCTTTGAGAAAAGTCGTCGTTGCGGCGACATCGTCCGCGTCGAGCGCTACGGCGCGGATGGTAACACCTGTCTTGGTGAGCACGTCGGCGGCGATGGACTCACACTTAGCGACGGTGCGTGAGGCCAGTACGATCTCTGTGAATACTTCGGGAAGTTGGGCACATTTTTGCGCCACTACATTGCCCACGCCACCTGCACCGATGATTATAACTTTAGACATAAAGCACATAAGTCGCAGCGCGCCGTGATCTTCAAGATTATTTCTGTGTGATCGGGACAAAACCTACACCCTGCACTTCTCGGCAACCGAATTTGCATTTGTTGGAATAAGTTCTACGTTCATTGCACTTGTTTAGTATGAAAACCACCTCAATCCTACGCAGCTACGGCCCTGCGCTACTCGTTGTTTTATTGGCCGGTGCACTTTTTACTTTTGCTATGCCAGAAAATCCGACGCGCCCTGAGCCGACTGATGTCGACCTTAACGAATGTGCCAGTGCTTGCGGCCTGCCCTCGCATGTGGACTTGAGCGGAGAGGATTACCCTGTTCAACGCACTGAGGCGGAATGGAAGGAGCGTCTCACTGACCTTCAATACCACGTTGCGCGTGAACAGGGCACCGAGCGCCCATTTTCGAATCGCTACCACGATAATAAAAAGACCGGTCTTTACCGCTGCATCGGCTGCGACACGCCGCTTTTCAGCAGCACGGATAAGTTCGACTCCGGCACGGGTTGGCCGAGTTTCATCCAGCCGATCGATAAGCGCATACTTGGCGAGACCCGCGACTCGAGCTATGGCATGGTGCGCGTCGAGGTGCATTGCAATGTCTGCGGCTCACACCAAGGTCATGTTTTCCCTGACGGCCCGAAGCCAACCGGGTTGCGCTACTGCATCAACTCGGCTTCGCTGAGCTTCGAGCCGGCCGAGTCACCCGAGGCGATTAAAGCGTTGGTTGAGGCGTGGTATCTAGGAAAGTAGGTACTGCATACATCCGAGCCCGCTGGATTTTTGGGGAGGCTGCACGGATGCAGCGGTCATGCATGTTACGCATGTTACCCTAGTTAGGAGTCTTTAATAGACGTCGCGTAGGTAGCGTTTTTCGTCTTTTAGTTTTTTGACGTAGGCAGCGGCGTCGTCCTTACTCAGGCCACCTTCCTTTTCGATGATATCGTGTAGTGCCACGTCGACATCGGTGGCCATGCGGCTGGCATCGCCACATACATAGAAAGACGCACCTTCTTCTAGCCAAGCGTAGAACTCTTTACTGTTTTCGCGCATGCGGTCTTGCACGTAGACTTTATCCTTTTGATCACGAGAGAAGGCTAGGTCGAGCTTCGTCAAAACACCATCGGCAAGGTAGTCTTGCCACTCGGTTTGATACAGAAAGTCGGTCAAATAGTGCTGGTCGCCGAAAAAGAGCCAATTCTTGCCCTTCGCACCGATCGCCTTGCGCTCTTCAACGAAGGCGCGGAATGGCGCGATGCCAGTGCCGGGGCCGACCATGATCATGGGCGTGTCGTTATCGGCCGGAATCTTGAAGTGCTTGTTTGGTGTGACGAAAACGTCGGCCTTTTCACCCGCCGCGATGCGCTCGGCTAGGTAAGTCGAGCAAACGCCCTTACGGGTGCGGCCATGGGCGTCGTAGCGAACCACGCCGACTGTTAGGTGGACTTCACCAGGGTGTGCCTTTGGGCTGGAGGCGATCGAGTAGAGGCGCGGGGGCAGCTTGCGCATGATGCCGATAAGAGCATCGGCCGTGATGTCTTTAGCTGGGAACTCGTGGAGCAGGTCGATAATCTCACGGCCGTAAATATAGCTCTGCAAGTCAGTCTTCTTGTCCGGGTTGAGCAGCTTTTCCAGTTTCGCATCCTGTGCGATTTCGTTGTAGCGCTTAATGACCGGGAGGGAGAGCGAGGTGATGTCGAGTTGGCTCGTTAGCGCCTGGCGTAGGGTATAGGCCTGGTCTTTGATTAGGACCGGGCTTTCGGGATCGAGCTTGCTGGTCTGGATGAAGTCTTCAACCACGTCCTCCGCATTGTGTGGCACTACGGCGAGCGCGTCCCCGGCCTCATAGATGAGTCCAGAGCCTTCGAGGTTGAATTCGAGGTGCATGGTCTCTTTCGCGGAACCTTCGCCATTGAGCAGGACACGCTCGAGTAATTCGGAGGCGTAGGGGTTTTTTCGTGAGTATTTAACTGGGTCCGCTGTAGTGGCCGCAGGCACGGCCAGCGTAGCGTTGGCCGCTGGTCGGGACTCGGCTTCGAGCGCGCCCAGCGCGCCCTTGTGCCATTTGTCAAAGTCATCGTCGTAGTCCACATCGCAATCGACGCGTTCGTATATCCGGCGGGCCCCCAGCGCTTCGAGGCGGGCGTCGAAGTCCTTGCCCATTTTGCAGAATTCTTCGTAGCTGGTGTCGCCGAGGCCGAGCACGGAAAAGCGGGTGTTTACAAGCCTCGGCGCATTCTCAGCCATGAAGTCTTGGTAAAAGTCTGCTGCAGTCTCGGGCGGATCGCCTTCGCCCCAAGTGCTGACGATGACGAGCAGATTTTCGATATCTCTGAGTTTGGGCACTTTTATGTCGGCCATGTTGACCGCCTTGGCTTTGAATCCGATGGTTTTGGCTGCCTTGACGGTCAGGTCCGCCAAGCTCTCTGAGTTACCTGATTCGGTGCCATAGAGCACGGTAAGCGCGGGTGCCTCTGAAGGCGCGGCTAGGGCGGCTACCTCAGACGAGCCCCTGCCGGAACCGGCGCGGAGACCGCTGATGAAGCCCTCGATCCAGAGCAATTGATCGGCTTGGAGGCCTTTGAGTAGGCTGTTCAGCGAAGCCGCCTGCTCGGGTGCGAGGGGCGCTGTATTCGGAACGACTGGGTCGGGTTGGCTCATGATGCGTCTATTTTAAAAACAGGGTATGAAAGCACGGATCGACCGAAACGCTAGCCTATTTCTGTGTTTTCGGGCATTTCTTAGGTTTTTGAGTGACAAACCTAAGTAAAGAGTCACTTTGCTCTGTGTATTTTCTTAGTCGAGACCGACTTCTACGTTTGCGTCGCTGAACAGAAGGCACTTATTAAAAAACATAATTATGATTTCCGACAGCCAATCCGCTCCTCAACTTCACAAGAATGAAGGCATCAAAGTACGCAGTCATTACCTGCGCGGCACAATCCTCGAAGGAATCGCTGACACGTCCACGGGAGCGATCGCTGCAGATGATCAGCAAGTGAGTAAGTTTCACGGCCTCTATCAGCAGGACGACCGCGATGTGCGCGCCAATCGTCGCAAGCACAAGTTGGATAAAGCTTACTCATTCCTGGCTCGTATCTGCCTGCCCGGAGGCGTCTGCACGCCCGAGCAATGGATGGTCATGGATGATTTGGCCAATTACTGCGCCTTTAATACTCTGAAATTAACGACGCGCCAGGCTTTTCAGTTGCACGGTATTTTAAAGGGGAACCTTAAAGAGGTCATCCAGTCCTGCAATGAGGTAGCGATGACCACACTGGCTGCCTGCGGCGATGTGAATCGCAACGTGATGTGTAATCCGAATCCGATCGCTTCTGAGGTGCATGCCGCCGTCCAGAAGGTGACCGAAGAAATCGATGCCCACCTCAAACCACAAACGCCGGTCTTTTCCGAAATGTGGCTCGACGGAAAGCCGATTAAGCTGACTGTCCCGCAAGCTGCCGAGCGTTCTAAAGACTGCGGTGGCGACGAGGTCGAGCCACTCTACGGCCCCACCTATCTACCGCGGAAGTTTAAGATCGCCGTAGCCATTCCGCCCTATAACGACGTCGACATTTTTGCCAACTGCCTAGGCTTTATCGCTCTTGTGGAAGCTGGTCAACTCGTCGGTTTCAACGTCACCGTCGGTGGGGGCATGGGCATGACGCATGGCAATGAAAAGACCTTTCCACGTCTCGCCGATGTGCTTGCATTCTGCACGCCTGATCAAGCAGTCGCGGTGGCCGAAAAGATCGTCACCATCCAGCGTGACCACGGCAATCGGGTCGAGCGCAGCAACGCCCGTTTCAAATACACGGTCGAGCGTCTCGGCAAGGACTGGATCCGCCAGGAGCTCGAGAAGCGCCTGGGCTATCAGCTGGAAGATCCGCGGGACTATAAGTTCATCAGCAACGGCGACCGTTACGGGTGGAGCGAAGGCTTCGAGGGTAAATGGCATCTTGGGCTCTTCATCGAGGGCGGCCGAATCGCCGACCTTGAAGACAAGCCCCTCAAGACGGGCATGCTTGAAATCGCTAAGGTGCATACGGGCGACTTTCGCCTTACCGGGAACCAGAATTTAATTATCGCTAACGTCGCTGCGGAAGACAAGGCACGCATCGATGCGATGGTCGCGCAATACAAGCTCGACGGCTACAAGACCGCTTCTGGCATGCGTCGTAGTCAGATTGCCTGTGTGGCGCTGCCGACCTGTGGCCTCGCCCTCGCCGAGTCCGAGCGCTACCTGCCCGGTCTGGTGTCGGATTTGGAAGTCATCCTCGAAGAGGCCGGCCTGCTGCACGACGAAATTATCATCCGCTCCACCGGTTGCCCCAATGGTTGCGGTCGACCCTATCTCGGCGAGATTGGCTTGGTCGGCAAAGTGCCTGGTAAGTATAATCTCTATTTGGGTGCCGGATTTGAGGGCGAGCGTCTCAACAAGCTCTATCGCACTTCAATCACCCATGATCAGATCATAAACGAGCTCAAGCCCATCCTGCTCAGTTACGCCAAAGAGCGTGAAGAGGGCGAACGCTTCGGCGACTTCACCGTTCGTCAGGGCTACGTCCAAGCGACCACCGCAGGAAACAACTTTCACGCAAACGTTGTAGAGGCTTAACTTGCTGTGAAAATCACTTTGCAACTAGGGGAGAGAGTCGTTGTCATGCCGATATCAATATGTGTTTTTATCGCTCGACTCCTTTCCGGCTTTTGGCTGCCTCTATCCTCGCGCTGCTTTGGGCAGGGGTTGTGCGGGCGCAGGCACCGCTGACGGCGGATCGAGTCGCGCAGGCGGATTTTTCGGAAGAAATCGGGCTGGAGTGGCGGATTGAGTGTGCCGAACGTGCGTTGGATTCCGGGCTGCCAGGGCTGGCGGAGACGATGTATCGCGCTCTGCTCGAACGCCAGGTGGGTGGATCGGAGGGGCGGCAATCCACATTCAAGCTAGGCCTGGCCAAGGCTCTAATCGGGCAGGCTCGCTATGAAGCCGCCTGCGTTCAACTCGAGGCGGTGCCTGCCCACCTTCGGACGGCGCAGCACATGCTCTACTACGCGCTGGCGATTTTTGGAAAGGGGGGCAGGGATATTGATGAGGCCGCCTTCCGCGCTGCCCTGGCAAAGGTTTCGAAATCGCAGTTGTCTTCTACAGATGTGCCTTGGCTGGCGCTGTTGGAGGGCTTGCGATTGGATATGGATGGCGATGCCGCCGGGGCGGCCGCCGCCTTTCGGCGTGCCGTTCAGAGTACGGATTTGCCGCTGCTGCGATCACATTTTGAAGGGATCATTTTGCGGCAAAAGATTTTATCCGCCCCGGCTGACGAGGCCGTGGCGGCAGAGCTCAGATCCAAGATCAGCAAGTTTGATGGCCAGGCGGGCGCATATCCCTATGTAAGAGAGTATGCCGTGGTGCTTTACAGTCTTGGGCGTATTGGTGAGGCGGTTGGCGCGATCGAGCGGGAATTGGAAAACATATCGGCCGGCTATGCTTCAGGTGAGCGGGAGCAGCTACGCTTACTCAAGGGTATCATTCTCGGTGCCGACTCGGAGAGTGGGCGCGCAGCGCTTAAGGAATTGATCCGCACGGGGCGCAACCGGGAGGCCATGGGGATCGCCCTGCAGCTACTGGCACGTGCCACAGGGCAGGATGCCGATTTGTTGCAATTTTTAAAGGTCATGATCTCGCAGACAGAGCCGCACCCTTTGCTCGGGCAGATGTATTACTTGCGCAGCCAACTGGCTCTCAAGGATTCCGAAATGCGCACGATCGCGGAGAGTGACGCCCGTATTCTTTTGGAGCAGTTCCCCGGGTTGAGCGAGATCACCAATGTCTATCGATTGCTAGCCTATGCGGCACTGGAAAAAAAGCCGCCCCAATACCGGGCGGCGGCGGATTTTCTGATCCAATTGCGCGACCAATCAGAGGACGCCGCCGAACTGCTCGATTTGAACCGTTTGATCGGGGACTGCTACTTTTTGAATCGTGACTACGCGAATGCGGTAGACTTTTACACAGCTGCGCGGAGCCGTGAAAGCGGCGCAGCGCGAAATGGAGATCTCTTCCTCCGGCTGATCTCGGCTATGGTGCGCTCCAGTTCGATCGATGCAGCTTTGCAATTAATGGACGAGGCCGATTTCAGCGGCAGCATTGGCATGGCTGAGCGTTGGCGGGCGGAGTGGAATGTCGCCCAATCACTCCAAGCCGCAGGGGAGCCCGAGCGTGCTTTGCAGCGTCTGCGTTTACGTTTACAAGATTGGTCACCCACTTCGGTGCCAACCGTGCTCGACATCCGCTTGCGCTGGCTGGAAGCTTATCTCTCGCTGGAGGCGGGGCAGGTCGAGGCCCTCGGTGAGCGCGTGGCCGGCTTGCTCGCTCGGCTCGACTCGATGCCTGTGCAGGCCGAAGGTGGAGTCGATGTGCTCAACGCTGAAGTGAAGCGCTTGCTGAAAACCGAGATACTCCTACTTCAAGGCAGCGTGCTCATGCGCGAGGGCGATGCCAACGCGGGCATGGTCGTGCTGACCCAGTTGCGGCAAGCGTTCGCGTCGACGGCTGCCGCGCAGCGCTCCTATTTGATCGAGGCTGCTTACCACGGCCTGGTTGGCGACTTTGTTTCTGCGCAGGCGACCCTCACCAGTCTCGCAGAAAATTACCCAGAGAGTCCGCTCGCGCCAGAGGCACTCTTCGAAGCTGCGCTCTACTGCGAGCGCCGTGGAGCCGAATTTTACCCGCAGGCTGTGGTCCTTCATAATGATCTAGCCGAACGCTATGCGTCGGATCCCTTATTCTACTTCGCGCGTTTGAAGCAGGGCAATATACTCCGCTCGATGAATCAATTTGCCGATGCGCAGATCGTCTATGAAAATTTGATCAACGGCTTTCCTGCGCACGAAATGCGCTACGTGGCCGAGCTCTCCCGTGCCGACTGTATGCTCGCGCTGACTGGTAACGAGTCCGGTGAAATGGGCGATGTGATCGTGGTGCTTGAGCGCCTGCTCGACCTGCCTAATCTGCCACTCGATTTTCAGTGCGAGGCTTCATACAAGTGGGCTTTCGCCCTGATCAAGATGCAGTCCACGGCAGATGCCAAGGAGGTGCTCTCACTCAGCGTCTCCCGCTTCCTACTCGATGATCAACAGGCGGCAGATCTGGGCGCAGCGGGACGCTATTGGATCGCCCGATCGATGCTCAAGCTCGGTCAATTGCTCGAAGAGGAGGAAGCTCTGGAAGAGGCGCGACGTGTTTATCGGAAGTTGATCGCTTATAACTTGCCAGGCCGCCATATCGCGATTTCGCGCGTGGATCGATTGCTCGATGTTGATTAAATTCTAACTTAAAAAAGATTCAGATAATCCATGGAATACTTTCAAAATAATTTCATCTTGCAGGGTGGGCCCGTCATGTACCCGCTGCTCTTTGTCAGCCTGCTCGGCTTTGTCATTTTTATTGAGCGCTCGCTCTACCTGCACAAGGGGCAGATTGGCACGGAAGACTTCTTGAGCGGGATTAAAAACCTCGTGCGCAAGAAGCGCTTGGTTGAGGCGCTCACCCTCTGCGAGGATACGCCGGGGCCGATGGCGCGGATCGTAAAATCAGCCTTATTGCACTACGGTGAGTCGCGCGAGTCGATCCGTTCAGCGATTCAGTCGGCCGCCATCGTCGAGATTCCGTCACTGGAGCGCCGTATAGGTACGATCGCTGCACTGGCTAGGGTCGCGCCGTTACTCGGTTTTCTCGGTACGATCATCGCGGCTTTACAGGCGCTCTATTCACTGGAGTCTTTTAATGGAGACAGTGGTGTGCTCAGTCGTCTTCTGGCCCAAGCCTTGATCACCTCGGCTTCGGGCCTGGCGATCGCAGTTATGGCGATGCTCGCCTATCATTTCCTGAGTGGCCGTGTGCGTGCCTTGGTGCACGACTTCGAGTGGGTGGGGCACGACATCCACGAGTTTTTGACCACAACGCCCGAACTCGATCAGATGCCTGGGGAGGCGGCCGAAGAATAAGATGTCCACTCCTGGAATAGAAACCAAAGCGACTGTCCGTCACGGCTACACGGAACCGCTGGGGCTCATTGCCTTGCTCAAGCGCCCGCAGGTTAAACTCGATGCTGTGCCGGTGCTCGACCTGCTCGTCATCGCCTTGCTCTTTGGCTTGCTGTTTACTCGATTCGTCATGGTGCCCGGAGTGCGGGTCGATCTGCCCGATTCGGAGATGCAGATGCAGCCGAGTAATTTGCCCGTTGCTGTGCTCACGATCGGGAACCGAGGCATGCTCTTTTTTGATGGGGCGGTCTTTGAGTTGAGCTCGATCGAGCGTGGTTTTGAGAGGCATATCGAAGGGATGGCGGGTCAAAATGTCGTACTGCTGGTCAAGACCGAGGGTTCGATGGACTTGCAGCTCTTTCTCAAGCTCTGTCGCATGGCGCAGGATGCCGGTTTCGTCCAAGTGCAGATCGCGGGTGAACATGTGCCCGATGCAAGTTCGATCATGCCTTCGAATGCGGGGGTTGAGAACGCATCGAGTCATGGTTTTCTTTCTGTGATGTGATGCCTGCGGAGCTCCAGTCGAAGCGGAAATTACTGTCCTCGGAGAAGATGCTGTCGCCTCTGTTCCGCAGCGCATTGATATTCGGAATTTGCGTGCATCTGGTCGGTTTTCTGGTCTTTCGGGTGATTTCGACTCCCTTGCCGACGCGTAAGGACACGCCAGCCTTCGTGCAATACGTCTCGCCAGAGACGCTGCAGTTGGGGGCCGAGCTTGATGAGCAGGCCGCGCTCT
>Ga0209119_1003294_pt1 | contig 13988 bp, 16 predicted proteins | sample COG_03_FD_184747 | JGI IMG/M metagenome (GOLD analysis project Ga0209119, IMG submission 184747) | Pelagic Microbial community sample from North Sea - COGITO 998_met_03 (SPAdes) (version 2) | ecosystem: Environmental > Aquatic > Marine > Neritic zone/Coastal water | place: Helgoland, sampling... | reverse complement strand
ACAGTATTGTTGATGCTACGGAAGCTGCATTAATTAAGGCACTTTTAGTAACCAATAAAGGATCTATAATACCAAACTTAACCATATTAACCATTTTTCCTGTAACTACATCTAGCCCTTTGCCTTTAGAAGATTCTAATTGCTTTTTTTGTTCAGATGTTAAAACCACACCAGCATTTGCTAGTAGTGTTGAGAAAGGAGCTGTTATTGATTTTAATAATATTTCTTCACCAATACTTTTTGGTTTTAAAATATTAGAAGCATTCAATAAAGCAATACCTCCTCCTGGTACAATACCTTCTTTAATGGCAGCTTTTGTAGCACAGATAGCGTCTTCAACTCTATCGCTTTTTTCTTTTAATTCAATATCAGAGTTAGCACCTATTTTAACTACAGCTACTTTAGCGCTTAATCTAGCTAATCTTAATTCTAATCCAACTTGAATATGAGGTTTGTTTTTCTTTTTTAAATCTTCTTTTATAGTTGCTATGATATCTTCAACTTCTTCAGAAACATCATTAACTTGTATTATTGTTTGATCTTGTGTAGATGTTGATTTTTCACACACACCTAAATAATCAATCTGTATAGAGCTTAAGTCATCTCCTAAATCTTCATTTATGACAGTAGCCCCTGTAAGTAAAGATAAATCTCCAAATATTTCTTTTCTTCTTAACCCAAAAGAAGGAGGCTCAATAACATTTATTTTAATATTACCTTTCTTTTTGTTCATAACTAAAGCTGATAGTACTCCCGCTTCTATTTCGCCAATAACTAGTAGTGATCTATTATTCTTTATAACGTACTCTAATACTGGTTGTATTTGCCTTATTGAATCTACTTTTGAATCCATTAAAAGAACTAAAGCATTTTCTAGTTCAGAAACGTTTTTTTCTTTGTTTGTTATAAATTCAGCGTGCGAAAATCCTTTATTATATTCCACACCCTCTACTATTTCAACTTTTGTCACGCCACCATCTGATGGCTCCATTGTGACTACACCTGTTTCACCTACAGCTCTAAAAGCATCAGCTATTAACTTACCTAGTTCTTTATCGTTGTTAGTTGATATAGTAGCTATGTCATCTATCATGTCACCTTTTACAGCTATTGATATAGATTTTAAATAGTCTACAACTTTTTCAACACCAGATGATATGCCATCTTTCATTTCTCTAAAGCTTTTATCAGAACTTATATCTGAATAAGCTGTTTTCATTATAGAGTGAGCTAAAACTGTAGCTGTAGTTGTTCCATCTCCTGCTTCTTTAACTGTTTTACGTGCTGCTTCTTTTAAAAGTGTAGCTCCCATGTTTTCAACAGGATCTCTTAGTATAACTGAATTAGCAACAGTTACACCATCTTTAGTTATTATGGGGTTACCAGAGTTGTCCTCCATGATAACACATTTGCCGCTAGCCCCTAATGTGGAGCTAACAGCTTTTGTGAGTTGTTCTATTCCTTTAAATACTTTATTTTTAGCTTCTTTTCCAAAGCTAAGGTTTTTGACGATTCCGTCCATAATTTGATTAGATTAAATTTTATTTATTTACTTAAAGGTTTTAACGACTTGTGGTCCGCGAATATAAGAAAGCTTTTTCTCATAGTGGTTAATTGAAGCGTCTATAGCTTGTTCAGCTCCCTCAATTGTTTCGCGTCTCGTTACGTCTATCCATTTTTCGCAGCAAGCATCCTTTTCTGGATTACACTCGCAGTCTGGATCTTTATATTCGGTTTGATAAAAACCGTTTGGTAATTGCACAATTCTCCAGTTAGATTTTTTAGCAACATGCTTCCAAAGGTCTAAGGTTTGTTGTGTTGGTTGTTGTGGTTGACTACTCCACGTGCTAGTCGAATAAAATAGTGTCATTGGTTTTGGTTTTAAATTGACATTGGTTATCGCTCTTCCCGAGCAGGGTATAAATATATTATTACAAGTTTTTACTCTTTTTTACTATTTTTGTTCTAAGGTGTTAAGTCTGGTCTCTAGTGATTCAATTTTAGCCAAAGCTTCTTGTAAAGCACTTGTTAATAAAGGCACTAATTTTGATTGATCAATTGATTGATATTCAGGATCTCCTTCGTAATTTAATGCATCTTTTTGCCCTGTAACAGCCTCTGGTACAACACCAGCAGCTTCGTGAGCTATAAAACCATCTACTTTGTTTTTAATACCTTTTTCATCTGCTGCCTCGTTAATAAAATTAAACCTACTAGGTTTTAATGCTTTTAATCTTTCTATAGAACCTGTCATTGGCTCTATGTTTTCTTTTAATCTATAATCAGAAGATGTGTTATAAGATGTACTTGAACTTCCGGATTGTGTTATAGTACCTATAGACGATCCAGAGTTAGTATAAAACCTCATAAACGTAGATCCAGTATTTGGGTTTTTAACAGATATACCAGCATTACCGTATCTTGGGCCATTAACAAATATACCATGCGAGCCATAAGGCGAACCTGTTGTAGAGTTGTATATTTGTAAACCTATTTGGCCTGAGTTAGTAGTAGGTCCTTGTATTTGCAACGCTCCGTTGTTAAATGTAGTACCACTATAGTTTATACCTAAAACATTATTAGATGAACTCCAATATAAAGTATCAGCTGATTGAGTTCGAGTACCTGTAAAGAAAGCCACTCTTCCGCTTATCCCAGAACCTGTTATAGCTCCTGCGTTTGATAAAAACTGAGCTGGTGTTTGTTGTCTTTGTACTTGAGGTGTTGAACCCGAAGCAGAAGTGTAAACAGGTATGTATGTAGCACTGGTATTAGTTGCTAGATCAACAGCATTGTAAAATTGCTGTACTGTTATATTACCATATAGCGACTCTTCAATATTCTGTAAAACTAACCCATTACCACCAACACCCATTTCCATATTACCACTTGTAGCTTGGATGTAATTCCATTGATCACTATCATCATCAAATATAATTTTATTGTCTTCCTCTAAATTTATTGGGCCACAATTAAATGTGTTTCCAGAGTTAGACATCGTACCACTTGACTGTATTGAAAATCGAGTATTACCTCCATCTTTTACCCTAAAATTATCTCCAAAATATATATTAGTATCAGAATTTAATGATAAAGCTGCGTTTGAAATTTCAACATTATTACTGCTATCTAACGTAATTAATGTTCTCGCTGCACCACTTGTGTCTGTTCCTAAATAATCACCATTGTTTGGTATTATATAATTACCTGAAGACAATCTATTGGTTGCAGTAGCGTATGTTAAATCTGCGTCAGATGTTAGAGATGAATTACCGCTCCAAAAAGCTACACGTGTATTCACTCCAGTTCCTGTTACAGTACCTGATCCTGAGTTTGCATCTACGTATGCTTTTGTAGCTGCATCTTGAGCTAAGGTTGGATCAGCAACATCAAGGATTTTATTTCCCCCCATGTCTATAGTGCTTGTAGCATCTCCAAAACGATCTAAAGGTATATCTTGTAACCTAAAGTTTTTAACCTCTCCAAATGATTGTCCAGGATTAGAGTCTGCGCCTAATATATATGGAGTATATGGTTTAGTGGCTACAGCAGCTGAAATCCCGTTAGCTCCAAATATTAAATTATCAGTATCGCTAGCGTCGTAGTTTACAGAAATAGTAACATCTGTAGATGATCCTGATTTTTTTATACCTACTCCTTCATTAATAACTTGCACGCCACTACTATAACCGTCTACATAAGCGGTTGTAGCTATTTTTGTGCTATTATTGCCTTGTGATTGTGTTACTCCTGTAGTAGCAGTGTTTATTGTACCATTTAAGTCACCTAAAAATGTTGTTGCATATACCGATGACCATTTACTGGTACTCGTACCAAGCGCCATTGTATTATTGGTATTTGGTCTAAAACCACCACTATATATATTTCCTATATTAGTACTACTTGCTGTGAATGCTATTTTACTTGCCTCAAATGTAATCTCGTTTACACCAGAAACACCGCCAATGTCTAAACCATCATAGTATATACTTGTTATACCTGTCTGAGCAGGCGTTACAGCAATATCATCAGCATTGACAGTTATACCTGTTCCAGCTCCAGCGTTTAAAGTAACAGATGCTGAGGTACCACCACCTGTTAAACCATCACCAGCTCCAACGGATGTTACTCCAGAAGAAGAGCTTGTTCCAGCTCCTATGAGAGTTCTTATTTCTGCTCCAGTTACACCAGATGCTAAAGTAGGAGTTCCACCACCGCTAAATATACCTGGTTCTGCAAAAGATGTAAAACCAGAGTTATTGTTGAATATACTTAATGGTATAGATGAAATTGTACTTTTTCTTTCCGCGTTACCATCTAGCGATATTAAATGATCTGTTCCAACTAGAGTTCCTGAATCTGCAAATTCACTTAAATCTAAAGATAAATTTACTGTACCACCATCGGTTACAGTTGCTCCTCCATCTAACCCTGTTGCTGTGTTTATTACAAAGCTTGACATTGTGCCTTGTGGATTGCTAAATGAAGTACTTAAAGTACCACCATCTTGCTGTGTAAGTGTTAATGTTGTTGTAGAAGAACCTGAATCACTAAATGCAGTAATCATGTTATCATACGCAGAATTAGATTCCGCAGAACCACCACCACTCCAAGTAACTGCACCACCAACAGTTAAAGCATTTGATGATGTATTAAATGTCAGACCACTATCTGAAGTTAAGTTTGAAGAACTATTCCATATTGGTATTCTTGTGTTAGACCCGGATCCTGTTACATTACCTACTTGGGTGTTATCTATCTTCTGCCAAGCATCTGTTGCTTGATCAGAGAATACAGCCCAATCTCCTACAGCCCAATCTGTGATACCGTCTAAATTCGTTGAACCTGCGGTTGATACAATATAGTAATAACCTGGTGTTCCAGATCCACTTGTTAATGTTGGTGAGTTTGAAGATGCGTTCCAAGTACCTTGATATTTTAATACTCCTGTTATAGCCGAGTTAATAGCTGTTTGTATTTGTGCTCCTGTTGCTAAGTTAGAAGAAGAAGAACTTACCGCTCCTGTGTTTGGTGTTAATGTTACAGTTGTAGTACCACTTTTAGTAAGCGTGTTAACATTGCCTGTATTTATTGTATTTACTTGACCAGTAGCTCCAGTTGTTACTCCTGTTACTCTTCCGTATGCGTCAACTGTTATATTATCTATCTTAATACTGTCAGAAGTAGAACCGTAAGTTCCAGCTCCAACTCCACCAGTTGCCATATTGATAGTAATTGTTTCATTACTACTTTGGTTAGTTGTAAAATTACCACCAGTTGTTAAGTTTGTACCTGCATTTATAGTTATAGTCGCATTGTTCACTGTTGGTAATGATGCTGAGGTTATATAATTAGCAGTATTAGCAAATATACTATTACCTATTTCACCTGCGGCCTTTCTACGTTCTGCTCCTGAATCTAATACTATAAACTCGTCTGTAGCAGTCATACCCGCTGTCATATCTGTAAATTCAGATAAATCTAAAGTTAATCCTGTTGCTGTTGAATCTAAACCAGCACCTAAACTTATTTCAGTTAAATCTAATGAAACAGCAAATGCGGAATTACCAGATTGATTAGCTGTGAATGTAGCGCTACCGTCAAGACCCGTGTTTGTGGTCATTGTAAGTGTTCCATTATTTACAGTTGGCACACTTGCATCTACATAAGTTTTATTTGCAGCATCTGTACCTGCTGATACTGTATCTACACCTTGTATTCTACCAGTTCCAGAAAGTACAATATCTCCACCTGAAACTGTTAAATCACCGCCTATTGTAGTAAGGTTTGAAGCGTAAGACACAGATATAGCTACAACGTCTATATTGTCATTATATATATTAAAGTTTTTACTTGCGTCTTGTCCAACGTAATAATTTCTTGTACCAAGAGTTTTAAAGTTTATGTAACTCCAACCAGTATCCGTACCAGTTTGATTAAGATCAAGCATAGTATCGTTTTGTCCAGCAATACTTAGTCCTCCTGCAACACTAGCACCACTATCTGTTGTTTGAAATCTCAAACCTGACTGATAATATAAAGCTGCATTGGTTGCGCTAACACTTAAATTATATACTCCACCACCAGCTAGTCTTACTGTATCTGCGGCTGCTCTATACATTCCAGTATTAATGTCATCGAAAAACGCATAATCACATTTAGTTGCAATACTACCAGATTTTACGATAACTCTACCTACTTTAGATCCATCACCAACAACAACATGTGTTTGATCTTCTGCTACAAAATGCCATGAAGCTCCACCACCTTGTGATGAAGCATCAGAATGTTTATAAGTTAAATCACCAGGCTGAGTACCAGCAGATGTATCCATAAACCTAATAGCTGCACTACCGCCATTTGTTGTATTGTGTATACTTAACAAACCACTAGTAGCCGCTGTTATAGTAACAGCACCTGTCAAAGTAGAAGTTCCAGTCACAGCTAAAGTGCCTTTTATGTCATAATTACAATATTGTATCATTTAAGTTGTTTTTATTATTAATTTAATTAAATTTGATTTACATGATACTATCCAATTTTCTCAACAAGAACTCTTATTCCACCTGCTGGGAATGAGTTTCCTGATATAAGAACAGCGTTTACACTAGTTCTGTCTATACACGCGTGAACTGTTTCTTTAGTGGTATTGTCGAATAGTGTTACTGAAACATCGTAAGAGTTCAAGTTATGTGTAACTGATCCAAACGCGCTTAACGTAGCAGCGTGACCAGAAGCTTGTCTAGCATAGTTTGATACAGCATCAATTGTAGTCGTGTTGTTTGTATCTGTATCAACGTTATAGTATATTAACTTATCAGCAGCTACTATTGTTGCACTTGATGTACCTTTAATATCAAGACCAACTTTTGGTATAGGACCTTGACTGTCTATTACTACAATACCTAATTCATCATTTGCTGTTGAAGCCTTTACATCTGTTATATCTCCTTGTGGTATAGCTGGGAAAGTAACTAAATTACCTTCACCATTTATATATTGACTAGAAGAACCAACAACATCAATGTCGATAGCTGGTGTAGTGGTTGAACTACCAACAGTTACGGTAAACGCGTTTCCTTCATGTGAAGCACTAACGCTAGTCACTGTACCTCCTGAGTTAGTATTTGACCAAGGCACGTTAACTACTAAGTCATTTGATGAATCAACTTGAACATTATACGTTCTACCTGTAGCTGTACTTGAAGTATTAGCAGCAACTGTTTGAGTTCCGTCTACATTTGCGTTTATAGTGTTACTTGATAAACTTAAACCTATACCTGCACTTCTCTGTGTGTTTGTATCTGTCGATGTTATAGTTAATACATCACCAACTACAGCAGTAGTAACGTTTGTACCGCCAACTATACTTAATGTATCATTGTTGTTGTCAGCAACTGCAGTACCTGAATCAGATGCTACATTTTTAAATATGTTTTGACTAGATCCTCTATCTAAGTTTGTTAACGTCGCTGTACCTGCTGAATATGAAACGCCTATTTGACTAGCTGTTCCGTTTACATTACCTAAACCAACTGTTGATATTGTTGCTAAATCTGTATCAGATTGTACAACTATAAAATCACCTTCTACAGAAGCACCTGCTGCTGCAGCTGTTTGAACTATAACAGAATCCCCAGGCGTTAATGGTGTAGCTGCGTTTCCAAAGAAATTACCAGCAACTGTTACTACATAGTAATCACCTACCGCAACCGCTACTCTTCCAGCTCCTGATGTTAAATTACCACCACCAACTATTGCTCCAGTACTAGCATTGAACCCACCTTTGAACTCTAATAAACCAGTTAATGAAGATTGTACAAAGGCAGTTGTAGCTATTTTAGTAGAACTATCGCCAGACGAAGGGGTTACAACATAACCGTAACCAGAACTATCTCTTGCTATAAGTTTACTTGCTGTAGCTGAAACCGTTGCTTCAACGTCAAGTTCCACAGAACCAGATGTTCCACCACCAGTCAAATAATCTCCAGCTACTACTGCAGTTATATCACCTTGAGGTATGGTTGGAAATGTTACTAAATCTCCTTCACCATTTACATACTGAGATGAAGAACCTTGCCATACACCTGTCATAGTTCCAGACGATGTAATTGTGTTTGATACTACATTTAAAGCAGTACCGTCTGTTTTGAAGTTAACTGCCGTTACACCAGATACTGTACCTGATGGAGCAAATGGTAAGTCAGAAACTAAACCTCTTTTAACAGCATCACTACCACTAGAGTCTCCGTATATAATAAGATCAGCTGTGTTTATAGCAGTTCCTTCAAGACTTGGAGCTTTCACTATAACGTTGTTTGCACCTGTGTATTCTACATTTACTTCTGGAGTTGCTGTACCTCCATCGTCTATTCTAATACCATCACCTGCGTCGATACCCGTTAAATCACCTGTGGCAGATATAGTAACTGCACCAGTAGCTCCACTTATAGATATATTAGAACCAGCAACTATACTAGTTACACCTGTGTTTGTTATTGTTAAAGTATCTGTTGCACTAACTGCTGTATCTATACCTGTACCACCTACGAATGTAGCTGTGTTTCCATCAGCTATTGCTTGAGGCGTTCCTGTGTCTCCATCTAATGTCCAAGATGTATATGCCCCAGCAGGAGTCGCCCACACGTTGTCACCTCTTAAAAACTTAGTAGCACTAGGCGTACCTGTAGCAGAAAGATCTGCAGTTGTTGTTATTGCTCCTGAAGTTGCATTTTGAGTTATATCTATAAATGTTCCATCAGTTGGTGTTAAGCTTATAACCCCAGAACCTGAACCGTCCATTTCGACCCAAGCACTTCCATTATAGAAGTACATTTTTTTATCACCAACAGTGGTGTCATAATACATTTGACCTTCAACAGGTGAAGATGGTTGACTAGCCGAGTTTTCAATTACTGGTTCCAGCAACTGGTTTTTATTCATCTCGATGTTTGATCCAACCATTCCGATTGAACAGTAATAATTAATAGGCATAATTTATTTATTTATTTTGTTAGTTTAAAAATGAAGACCCCACGACAGGTATGTCGAAGTCTACTGTTATCGTTGTTGCGTTAGTGTAGTCAATACAACCAAATATAACTTGATCTTGTGCGTTTACAAGTGTTACAGATGGTTCTGCTTTACCAGTTGTGTTATTTATCACCCATTGGTTAGATGATCCAAAGTCCTGTCTTACACTTACTCCAGAGCCTCCAGTTATATCAAAATGAATTAAAGTATATTGTGTGCCTTCTGTAGCTACGGTACCATTACCTCCTATGTATGTTAAGGTTGCTATATAGTAACTACTTGTTTGTGGGTCTACGACATAAGTGTCTAATGTGTAATGACCAAATTGGCTTATTTGATCACCTTGTCCTAATAATATAGGTTTACCCGTTATATATTCTAAAAACTTAATTACGTTTTGTCCGTTTAGTTCTTTAGTAGATATTCTTATTTGAGTTAAATTGTTAAAGCTAGAGCCAGAACCACCACCACCTGTTTTAGATATAGTGCCAACACCGCCATTTTGAGTATCTGACCATTTAAAAGACATTTGCCCACCGATGTTTACTTTAGCGTTTAAGTTTAAGTAATTAGCTACAGCGGAAGCTGTAAACTGTCTGGTTAATCTATTTGTGGCTTCAGTTCCTATCCACGCGTCGTTATCCGAAATTACTGTATCAAATGGATACGAACTTATTCTTGCCATGTGTTATTTGTATATTCTTATTTCTATCATTCCGTTTGTAACGTCATCTACAAAGCTACCATCAGCATTATCTATATTAGTAACTCTTATGTAGTTTGGTCCAGCTGTTTTTATACTAACGGACTTTGACCCTGTAGAAGCAGGTGTAGAAGTCGTCTTGTCTTCCCATGAAGAAACTGTTGCGTATACTTTTTCTGTAAAACTAGCAGAAGCTGTTAAGTCATAAGAACCTACACTGGTTTTAGTCCAAGTCCATGTTAGACCTGTAGTGTTTTGTAGTATGTTTGACACCGGTACACCTGAACTTCCTTGTTGACTCCATCTAGCTACATACGTTGTGTAGGCAGCTTTTGGATTAGCAAATCCTGCTATTGAGCTTATTGTAAAGTTTGTAGTGGTTGGCTGGTCATCTGTGTTGGGTAGAGGTACACTTGTTCCAAGCAGTAGGTCATTTACCTTAGGTGTTCCTGTTGGGTACGCTGTTATGTTAGCCATTTAATTGTTTTTTTCTTGTTCTTATATATTATATATACTTACACAATTACTTCTTTTTTTACATAGGGTGTGACACTAGCTCCTTACTTATATCTCTTATAAGGCTTATGTCCTGTTTTTAAAAAATCGTTACGTATATAGGGGTATAGCGCTGCCCCCTTTCTTTCGCTACCTAAACTCTTAGGAAAATGCAATTTATTTCACCGGGCCCCCTCTGTTTTCTAGCTTTCAAGCTTATATATACGACTTTTACCTGGCCCCTCCCCCTTATGTTTAGACTTTTTTCTCTAATTTTCCACATGCTATTCTAAATAATTCAAAAGATTTTACACAAGAAATACAGAATCTGTTTGATAATATATATGTAACTAAAATACTAATACTAATTAAACTAAACAATATGTTATTACTTGTCATCGCACTACCAATCGCTCTCATCGCTACATTTCTCAGAACTGGAAACAATAGCTAATCGCTAAGTGACACATTGTCATGACATTACAAAGTATAATACTTATAATAGTATATGACACAATGACACACTGTGGTATGACATAACGACATATTAAACAACTAAACAAACATACACATTTATACATACAAAATACAAAACACAATTGATAATATAAATGTAACTAAATAACTAAATAATAATAATAACTTAAATATCTTAACTATGCAAAATTTAAATTCAAAAAGATTTGTAATCAGAAAATCTTTAATCGGCAAAAACACTACAATCAATGTAGTATTCTCTAACGGCAAAACTGCTACTTACAATCACGATAAAGTGTATGAAGTAATGAAGTCTAAATTAGACACTATGAATTGCTGGGCTAAGTATAAATCATATACTTCTTCAACTAGCGTTCCAGTAATCTGTCGAGAAGTAGTAGAACAATAGTATACTACTTCAATACCAAAAGACATAACGGTTTCACTCTGCATTTTGACTGCGTGAGCTCTACTCTGTGAGGTGGTTCGATTCCACCGGTGTCTACTAATAACTAATAATAAAATAATAATATGAACAGAAAATTTATACACTACGTACTAATCAAAGTAACAGACATCGCTATTAAAGGATTTATAGCATCACTTGCAACCTTAGCCTTTGGCGGAATAGCTTTCATCATCTTCATGATGATAACAGGTCAAGTAGATTACGGAGCGATGGATTCTATTCCATGTGGTATATGTGATTAAGTTCACACAGCAAATACAATATCTATATGATAATATAATAAACTAATTAATAATCTTTAAAATAATAATACTATGTCAACATTCTCTTATACATTACTAAAAATCTCGTGGAATCTCTACGACAAACATTACACTAAATTAACTGACGAGCAAAAGTCTAAAGTTATGGATATCTACTACGATTTCTACTAGTGTACATAAAGGTGACTATCCGAACCTGCGGGCAACGAGCTTAACTGGATAGAACAAAAGACATATTGGCTTGTACAACAATGTGCGGTGAGTTCGACTCTCACCATGTCTACTAAATAATAATACTATGCAATATATACTTACATGCCCAAACGGCAAGCAAATAGATATGTCACACGATATACTATTACAACTCGAAAAAAAAATAACTAGACAAGATGTTCTTGACAGAATAGAGTTCTATAAATTAACTAATAAATAATAACTATGGCTAAATACAGAAATGCAGAATATTTCCACAAAGAGTGGATCGCGTATAACGGCAATCATTGCTCAGCTTATACTTGTAACGACGTAGACTTACTAAGAGGCTACAATACAGTATCATTTCCTGCAAATACAGAAGCAGAAATGAAAGAAAAAATAGATCACTACATAGATAATAGATCTGATATACTAAAAGGTCTCGAGCTAGAGCGTAAAGCGGCGGCGGTATTCTATGAAACATTAGACTACAAAGGCGACTAATATGACTATGAGAGAACTAAGAGAAGTTTTTGGTCAAAAAGTGATCGACTTCACTATAAGTAAAGATCTATTATGCTATGATGAGATAATGGACAGAGAATACTTAGAGGAAAGAATAAGATTTTATGTAGATACACAACAAATACAAATAGAGTTGGATAATACAAATGTAACAAATTAATAAATACAAACTATGCTAAAATTAAAACAAGTCAACTCGACTACTATTAAAATCGACGGCAAAACCTACAAAGGTTATACTGTTGGCGATTTACCAAAAAGATTTGCATTCATTTACAATGAAGAAAAAGATCAAGAAGGTATCACTGAGTTTTTCAACTTCAAAGGTCTCACCTATGTTGAATATAAACCTTCTATCTGGTCTTATGTCTAATCCAAAAAACATGAAAGAAGCGTGTCTCTATGTAAAACAGGCACAAAAAAACCGTGGTCGCGAGCATAGGCGTGTCCACTCCCATGAAGTATGTGGCAGACTGACTGATAGCGAATGGCTGTCTGTAGTTACAAGGCAAAAGAAAACGTTTGCTAAAGGTAAAAAGTTTGCCCATACTGCAAGGTGGAATGATCACCATGAAAAGTGGGATTTAAAAACAGTAAAAAGTAAATACAATAAACTATGAGTAAAATAAAAAACCCGTGGGATTTAGCCTACGAATTAAACAAAGAGTATTATACTAGAGCAGACATAGACGATATGTTGTTCTGTGAAGTAGAAGAATTAATAAATCAAGAATAAATGAAAACATTTTTAAAAGAAAAACAAGACGTTAGAGTAAACGGGTGGAATTTTGAGTACGTAGAAAATGACTACGATGATATATTCTACCAATGTAGAGGTGAGGTTATGTATGATGATGACCATGACGAGATTCCTGAACCAGATTTATGGGATGCAGCGATAAAACTAGAAGATCAACTAACTAAAGATGGTGTCAAATGTGAGGCTAATCATAGTGAAAAAGGTTGGGTAGAAGTAACAATATATAATAAGATATAATATGGAAAAAGTAAAAGATTTTGTAGAGCACGAGCTACAAATGTTAGACAAGGGCATTGTAGCCACGCCTAACGAACAGACATTAGAACAATTTACACAAGCTAATCATGGCACTAATGATTTCTTACTAATGCAAATGGCAAAAAACTATGGCTATAAATTAGCTTTATTAAATATAAAAGATAGATTTTATGAGTAGAATGAAAGAAATAGACGAAATAGCACAAGGTATTGCTGACGTCACTAAAGAAATAATGTATGATAGTATACATTGGCAAATAGCAGATCAACACGTTGAAGGTGATTCTTACAATGACTTACATGACTACGTTATGGCTAAAGCTATCGAGTATATGTATTTATCTCAAGAGAGATTTCCACACAAACAAAATACGATTTCAAATTGATAATATAAATGTAACTATTAAAAAATAAACTATGTATTGTAAATGCGGCACAGAAGTGCACCCTATCAGAATAAATTATGGCTATAAAACTTGTGTTCCTTGTAGCACTGTAGAAGATTACAGTTATGTTCCTATAATAAATCACAAGACAGGTAATACAATACAAGTTGTTAGCCAAGAAGTAAGTGCGTCAGTGCACAGAGCTTGGCGACGTAAATAGCTAGACGAGTAGCTTAATTAGGAATAAGCGGTACAATTTAAAATACCAATGCTTAATCACATAAGTGAATAGCTAGCTTAGAGTTTTACGGTATATAGCTCTATCTAAATATGAAAACCGACCCCAGCGAATAAATAACAAACCTGCGTACTGGTTGAGTGTAACTAATTAAGGTACCGGAGAGCGGTTAGGAAATGTCTGGGT
>Ga0209119_1003292_pt1 | contig 13995 bp, 14 predicted proteins | sample COG_03_FD_184747 | JGI IMG/M metagenome (GOLD analysis project Ga0209119, IMG submission 184747) | Pelagic Microbial community sample from North Sea - COGITO 998_met_03 (SPAdes) (version 2) | ecosystem: Environmental > Aquatic > Marine > Neritic zone/Coastal water | place: Helgoland, sampling... | reverse complement strand
ATCTGCATTACCACCATCTGGATTACCAGCACCACTACCACTATCTGCATTACCAGCACCAACATTACCAGCACCAACATTACCAGCACCAACATTACCACCACCAACATTACCAGCACCAACATTACCAGCACCAGCAGCACCAACATTACCAGCACCACTACCGGTATATTACACAGATATAAATAGGATTTTATTTGAATTTAAATTCAACCGGACCTCAGATGCTAATACAGATATTATAAATTTACTCAAACGTTCTAAAGCTATTAGTACTGAGCCACCCTCTAAAATGATATTAATAAAAAATAATTTAGAAGATATTTTAAGTAATTTTATAACAACCAATTGGTTTAGTACACAAAAAACAAGTGAAAAAATTTTTTTATTAACAAATGACATATTTACTTACTCAATCAAATGTTATTGTTCAATAAATAAAATTAATCCAAATAGAATAAAATTTGTATCAAAAGGTGGGATAGTATTATATATGATTAAAAATAAGATTTTAACAAAACTAGATTCGACAATTCAAAAAGTGTTAAATGATTATTTTAACGATTATTTTAAAAAATCTGACATGGATTTTTCTATTGTTATTGATGATACATTTTCTGATGATGAATATGAAATCATATATAAAGATATGAATGATTTATCTTACTGGATTTTAATTGTTATAAGGGCAATTATAATAGAAAATCCTGAATATTGTGATTTTTTAACTAAATCTACATATGAAAAAAATAATAAATTAAATGAATTATTACAACAAATAAATAGTGTTGATATAGAATATGAAGGATCAAATATTAATAATTTTAATTTTCAAGGAATAATTCATCAAAATTTAAAGCATATAACTCACTTTAATAGAATGGATGGATTAATTGAAGAAAAAACACAAGATAAGTTTGTCTTTCTTTTAAACGATGAAACCAAATTATATACTCTTTTTAATAAATTTTCTAATTATATAATTACTTGGAACAATTCAATTGATACTACACAAACTGATGAAATAATTAAAACGAAATTTCATTTAAACAGGATGAAAAGTATATTTAATTTATTTTATATTAATGAGACAACAAATAAAATAGATGTTTTAAATTTAAAAGGTGAAATAATTGATGTAAGTATACAACATAAAAATACAACACATTTAATGAAATTGGAAAATATAGAGGAAAATAAAATAGGACCTAATGGAATGTTTAATACTGGAACATTAGATTATCAAATAAAAGATTTACGTTTTATGATATTTAAATTTACAAAATATCCGTGGGAAGGCGGTAAATATGAAAAAAGACTTTATAGATTATTTTTAATTTTATTTTTTAAAGAATTAACATTAGATGATATGAATTATGATAGTAATATAAAAACATTAAAATTATTAAGTATATTTATCAGGCGTATATTGTCAATTAAAATAAAAGATTTAAAAAAATTTAAACAAATTAAAACATTACCTCAAATAAAAGGAGATACCTCATATAACGTTATTGTAGATGAAATTAATAATATGAATAGTAATTTAATAAAAGAAACGGATGAATATATTTTAGCAAATTTAAAAAATTATGAAGATTTTTTAACAATAATTACAAAAAATATAGAAATTTTACAAGAGATTTTTGAATTATTTCAGAAGCTTAGAACACCATCTCCTATAATTCAAAAACAACTAAGTGAATTATCAATAAATAAAAAGTACTATAAATATAAAAAAAAATATGTACAATTAAAAAATGAATTAGACGAGTTGTATTAACTTGAACAAATACCTTAAAATGTTAACAAATAATAAACCCTAAAGTTAGATTATATAAAAATTTAAATACTAGCAATATATTTCATAATATCATATATAATTTTTCAATGTTACCAAAGTAAATTGTCAACATCATTTCTTAAAAATATTTTTTCATATATCATTATTATTTAAATAAAGATTTCTTTTTAAATATATGGATGAATTAATTAAAAATAGAAAAGACCTACAATTAAAATTAAATAAACATCAAAAAATTATATATGATATTGAAACAAAACTAGTTGATATAGAAAAAGAAATGGCAAATGTTAGTGATTTAGAAATTTTAGATAAAATTATATTAAACGAACAACAAAGAGAAATAGTTGAGTCTGAAGAAAAAAATATGTTAGTAGTTGCGTGTCCTGGCTCTGGAAAAACTCATACTTTAATATCTCGTTATATATATCTTGTTGTAAAGAAAAAAATAAATCCAGAAAATATTATTCTGATTACATTTACTAATAAAGCAGGACAAGAAATGAAAGAAAGAATATCTAATTTAATTCCTACATCTCAACCATATTATGTAGGTTCTTTACATGGGCTAAGTTATAGATTACTACAAAAATATAACAAAATAAATTATACTATATTAGATGAGAGTGATTCTAAAGTATTATTAAAACAATCTGCTAATAATGTCTTTAAAAATCTTGAATTAGAAACAGATGAAGAAAATTTAATTAAAAATCAAATAGTATATATTTATGAAAAAATAGCAACTTCATATCCATTAGATATTAATAGTATTCTAAATCAATTAAATATAAATATAAAATATAAAAAAACTATAAATTTGATATTAAAAGATTATAAAAAAGAAAAAAAAGAACAATTATTATTAGATTTTAATGATTTAATGATAATGATATGTGAATTATTACAAAAAAAAACACTTGACGAATTCTTAAATAAAATAGAATATATATTTTTTGATGAATATCAAGATGTAAATCCTATTCAAAACTATATTTTATCATATTTTAATAATAAATCAAATATTATGGTGGTGGGTGATGATTCTCAGGCTATATATTCTTTTAGAGGTAGTAATATAAGTTATATTTGGGATTTTGAAAATAAATTTAAGACAGATACACCAGTTAAAAAATATCTATTAGAAACAAATTATAGATCAACAAAAAGAATAATTACCTTTTTTCAAGATGTTATATCAAATAATACAAAACAGTTTAAAAAAAATGTTATATCTCATTCAGATAAAAAAGGATTAAAACCTCAAATTATGAGTTTTAAAAAAGAACATGAACAATATAAATGGGTTACTGAATCAATAGCTAAAAAATACGAAAGTGGTGTCCCACTAAGTGATATGGTTGTATTAGCTCGTACAAATAGATCATTAGGAGGAATAGAAATGGAGTTAATAAAGTTTAAACTACCAATTGTTAAAAGTTTAGGAACAGCTTTATTAAATAAATCACATATTAAAGATTTTATTGCTTTTTTAATAATTTTAACAAATAATAAATCTTTACTTCATTGGAAAAGAATATTATCTTTACATAAAAATATAGGTATTCAGAAAGCAAATTATATTATTGAATATAAAAATAATATGAATGTAAATATAAATTTAGTCGAAAATAATATAAAAGAATTAATTGATACAAGTGAGTTTTATCAGAAAAATCTTGATAATCTAAATAAATTATTAGAAGATATTAGTAATTATTCATCATTAATTCAGAAAATATATTTAGTACATCATTATATTGATTTTATTTATAAAGAGAATAATGATTATAATCGAGAAAGAAAACTTGATGAAATTCGTCTGTTAACAAGTTATTTTGGTGAGACATCAATTGAAGATTTTATTAGTAATATATATCTAGATCAGTATGATAAATGTACATTAGATGATTCATTATTTTTATCAACCGTGCACGGTGCTAAAGGTTTAGAATGGAAATATGTTTATATAATTGATGCTACAAGTAAAGATTTACCTTTAATTAGATCAAGTTTTTATAAAAATGAATTAGATAATAGTGAAGAAGAAAGAAGACTCTTTTATGTAGCCACGTCAAGAGCAAAAAAAGAATTAACTATAACATATTACGAAAATATTGATGGTCCTGACAATCATAATATTATGATATCACCATTTATAAGGGAATTAAAACCAAAATCTTATTTAGGTCATAACATAACTTTTCATGATTATGGTTATACAGGGATTATATCTAAAGATGTACAAAATTATTTAAATTTTAAGGGTTACGGTTTATTAGCAAATAATATTTACAATTTAGAACATAAAAGAACGAATATACATACTTTTTGTAAAGATACTTTACCAATACCGAATAATTTAAAACATCGATTTATAATTGGTAACTTTATGGATTATTTAGTAGCAAAAATAATTCATAATAATTTTCCTGATAAAGTTAAAAATTTTGATTTAAATTTAATACATTTATATCCTAAATTTCCTAAAAATTTATATCACAAATATAAAGACAAATTAACAGATTGGAGGGATATTTTAGAAGATATTTATTATATTTCCACGTATAATTATTTTAACTTTAATATAATTGAAGAATATAAAAATTATTTATTAAATAACAAATGTAAAGATTTTTATTTAAATTTAGAAAAATCAATTATTAAATTTATTCAAAAATTAAAACCTAAAAATATTAACTGTCATTTAAATATATCTTATAGTAATTTTAGAGGTGAATGTGATTTATTAATCGATGATAAATTAATAGAACTTAAAGTTTCTCAAATAGAAGCATGTACTTTTCCAAATTTATGTCAGGTATTATTATATGGATTTTTATTAGAAAAAAAAGATATTAGTATTAATTCTGTAAATATATACAATATATTTAATGGAAATTTAGATTCATTTAAAACAGATAGTTTTGATTTTATAGATTTAAAAAAAACGGTCTATTGTTAATTAAATGAGTGATACAATAGATATATTTGATACTATTAATAATAAGTATAGAATTTTAAAACAAATAGGAAGTGGTGTATATGGTAAAATTTATAAAGTAAAAGACGAAAAAGAATACTTATTAAAAGCTATGAAAGTAAATAAAACTGAACAAAAATATAAAGTTAGTATAAAAATAGAAAAATCAATATTAGAAGAACTAAATTTATTACAAATAGAAAATGAAGAACTTGTTCCTATCTTATACGAAACAGTAACATTTAAAAAACATATTTGTTTTATAATGAAATTATATGATATAAATTTATATAAATTTCAAATAATTAATTATAATAATGATAATTATAATATTGATTTTATATTATCGATTACAAAACAAATTGTTCTTGGTATTAATTTTATTCATAATAATAAAATTATTCATAATGATATAAAACCAGAAAACATTCTTTTTAAAGAAAATAGAGAAAATATTATTATATGTGATTTTGGATTATCACAAAAAATCGAAAGTGAATTTATAGAATATTCTCATCTTATACAATCTAGTTATTATAGATCACCCGAAGTATCAATACATTTAAAATATAATAATAAAATAGACGTGTGGTCTATAGGTACAATTATATATGAATTATTATTAAATACTGTTTTAATTAACGCCAAAAATGATTATGATATTATAGGGAAAATAGTTACTGTTATTGGAAATCCTTCAAATAAATTAATTGAAAGTGATATAAAATGGAAAATATATTTTAACATTTTATCTTATGAAAAATCATATGCTTTTTTAAATACAGGAGAAAAACAATATTCACCATTTTCAATAAAAATAGATAAAAAAAAAATTAATAACAAGTTTGTTAAATCGGATGATTATAATGATTCTGAAAAAATAAAATTTATCTGGATGTTATTACGAAAAACATTAAAATGGGATATGAATGAAAGATTATCGACTAAACAAATACTTGATTTATTTAATTATTACAAGTATTAAATTTTTTAAGCAGTGTTCTCGGATTCCCTGTTGCTCAAACATTGGGTACTTTGCCGTAAAGACGAGATTCAGTCTTTCGACCTAATCCATAGACTAGTTTTATTGGCCTTAAGAAGGAGGTTAGAACATACTAGACTTAATCCTTGATAAATCGGCTGATCAAAACCTTGCTCTCCACCGGAGAACTGTTACTGGGTCTGGGCGAGCCAAAAGAACCTCGGCAATATATTAGATTAATAGAAACATATTTAAAATTAAAATTTTTTTATATATTTATAGTATCCTTATATTCATAATCTTCAATAAATAATTTTAGAAATGGTCTTTCGTCGGTTGCTAAACCATATTGACCCCAAGAATCATTATGCATAAAATATATTTCAAACGGAATATTTTTAGATAATCTTCTTAAATATAATTCACATCCCATTCCTGCATAAGTTTTAAAATATATCTTTCCATCTATATCACCAGTGTCTTTTTTTAGTTTATCAAAGTTAGTATAATTATTCCAAGGACTATCTTCTTCCTTTTTAATATATTTACTTAATACATCTACTGTATAATTTTTAAAAATACAGTTTTTATCTAATTTTTTACAACATTCAAAACAAGTATTAATATGCTTACATATAGGAAATAAAACATCTACATTATTATCTAAACAGACACAACAGTTCATATCTATACCTTTGATATTAGTATGTTCATTAGTTATAACATTATTTGTTTTACAAATAGGACATTCTATTTGTAATTCAAATTTACATTCAGATAATGGATGATTTCTACCTTTACATAATTTACAATGATGAGCATCATTAGTATGATTATAATATGTATTACAATATTTAATAGTACATCTTAAATCTTTTGGTATAATGTCACCGCCATAATCTTTATGTAAACTTAATATTTTTTGTCGATTACCGCATTCTAAAATGCCATGACCTAATTTTTTACATAATCCACAATTGTGTCCAGATGTTGTATGAGAGTGCTTAAATCTACAATCCTCAACTTTACAATAACTCATTATAAATATTTAATATTTAATATTTAAATAAAAAATCACTATTTATATAATATAAATGCCAAGATATATGGGAAAATTAATTGATGCTAAATTATTACCTAAAGATGAAAATGGGTTTACAATGTGTAGATGGTGTAATGGTCCAGTTAAACCACCAAAAAGAACTATGTGCTCTCCAGAATGCGTACATGAAATTAGAATACGAACTAGTAATAATTATGTTCGTGATTGTGTTTATAAAAGAGACAAAGGAGTATGCGCACTATGTAATGTAGATACTAAATCTATTGCAAAAGAAGCTTTATCATTAGAAGGAGATAAAAAAAAAGAATTTCTTATTAAAAATAACATATCTTTAAAAAGAAAAATTAAAAAAAGAAAAAATGGTGGAGGTTTATGGGATGCTGACCATATTAAATCAGTAAAAGAAGGTGGGGGATTATGTGGATTAGATAATTTTAGAACTTTATGTATTGCTTGTCATAAACAAGTTACAAAAGACAGTTATTCAAAAAATTAATAATCGTCTTCTAACATTTCTAGACCTTCTTCTATATAATCACCATATTGCCAATAATAATATAAACCCATAACAATAAGTGCTATGATAATAAAAATTATTAAATATATCCAAACTTTTTTCTTATTTTTATAAAATTCTATAGCAGGAAGCCAACTAAATGGTGGTGCCCAAAATAAAGGAAACCAATATAATGGTTTACAACTCATTTGAATACCCGTTTTTATTCTCATAGTAATTTGTCCTATTATTCCAAACATACCATATAAAACAAAAGTAGTAAAACCATCATATCTTTGTGTACCACATTTTTTCTTTTTCTTACCTAGCCCGAATATAAATGGTTCTTTTATACTAGGATTTAATGCCATATAAAACATCCTAGAATTTATTAAATACTAAAATAATCTTCTGATAAATCATAAACTACTTTTTTGAATAACTAGAACAACGTCTCCATCTAATTTTATAAAAAATATAACCTATAATATATTCTGATTCTGTAGAATAATCTATTTCATCATAAAATTTAATATATTTTTATTAAAATTATCAACATGCGATATTCCGACTTTGTTAATTTTTATATTAGTATCAACTTCTAAAGCAATTTGAGATAGTTACCCTTCATTATATTAACAAGCAGTGAGCCATAGAACATCGTAATGTTCACACTCTTCTTTTGGGGTATTATTTTTAGTACTTTTAATTGTAGGGAGTGATAATTTTTCAGTTGGAGTTGTTGGACTATCCATTATTATATTACTATATTTTTTATTTTGTTCGCTTTTGTTCAATTTTTTTTCATTTTATGTAATTATTATACTAATTTAAAATTAATTATCTAACAATATATAAAATGTTTGGATATTGTATATGGTCTAAACTGCATACAAATCATTATTACAATGATTTAATAAAAATTGTAACAAATAAATTTAATTTAAAACCACATTTCGCACATTTTACTTTAGAATATAACTTGTCATTACTAAAAAGTTTTATTGAAATTAAAAACTATTATAACCGTGAATATTTATTTTGTCCAGTTAATAAAATATATCAAAAAAGTAAAGATAATTTTCACGCTTTACACTTAGACTTTATATCTAATGATACTAATGAAACTTTACATATATCTCTAGCATATAGATTAGATAGACCTTTTACAGAAGAAGAAATTAAATTTGCTAATGATAATTGTGAACATCGATTAGTTTACAGTAAAGATTATAGTAATCATATTTATTATTGTAATTCGGTAAATAGTGACACGTGGTTTAAAATATTTTAAATTACTCCAAATTTAGTTTGATTGTCTTAATATTAACATCATTTAATAATTTTTTTACATTTTCATTATTTTTATAATCATTTAAATATATTATATTTTTAATTTGAGATGCGGCTAATATTTTAGCACAGTTTATACAAGGATAATGAGTAATATAACAAGTGGCTCCATTTACTGAAACTCCTCTACTAGCACAATCAGCAATAGCATTTTGTTCCGCGTGTACTGTTGCTATTTCATGATTATCGACAATTATACTTTCGTGTGGAGCACCTGCTAAGAATCCATTATAACCTCCTGAAATTATTCTTTTATCTTTAACTAAAAGACATCCAACATGTAATCTATTACAAGGTGAACGTGATGATAATAATATAGCAGTAGACATAAAATATTCGTCCCAAGATAATCTTTCATTTAAATTTTTATTTAAATTGATAATTAAATCCATATTATAAATAATAATCAATCTTGTTTTAAATAAATATGTATATATATATAATAATGAGCGAACTTTTTATTTATTCAGATGATGAAATAGTTACCACAGAAAGTAATTATCAAAAATTTAAACCTTGTGATAAAATAAAACATACTGATACAAAAAAAGAAGGAACTATTAAGTATTTAATGAATGATATACGTGAAAAAAACAGACGAGAAAAGAATTCAAATCATTATTACTATACAGTAAAATGGAATGATAATAGTATTGATACATATGTTAGTCAAAGTGTTTTAATACTTTTATAAATTATATTTTTTATACATTTTTGTTGTTCTTTTTTAATATTTTGTTTACCTAATCTTCCATACTACCAGTTAATTCTTATCATTATATATATATATATATAATGATAAAACTATTAATAAAATAAAATATTTTATATACTTAAAGATGCGGATGCGTCTACAGATTGTACAACTGGCATAAAAAGATCCAATAGTTGGTCAATGTCTATATCAGCGTCAGCAGATTGCCCAACTGGTATAGAAAGATTCAATAGTTGGTCAATTTCAAAGTCTATATCAGCAGACGCGTCGACAGATTGCTCCGCATGCAAAGAATGTACCGCTTGCATAGCTTGCTTCTCTCGATAGATGGTACTACGCTGAGATGATAGCCCATCCTTATAGCAACAAGACAACTTTACAGCCCAATGATAAGCAATACGTTCAGCTCTTGGCTTCTTACCAATAAGTTTCCCCTTCTTCTTTTGAACACACCGCTTCTTATTACAACGCTGCTTGTACTTGCGACGGTCTTCGTAATACTTGCCCCCTAAACGAATTAATTCGTCGGTTGAGAGTAAAGATTCGAAAACACTTAAAACCCCTTCAGTAGAACAAGTCCAGTCAAGATATTCTGACTCGGATAATGTGTCTGTCAAGGATAATTTTTCAGTCAATAAAGATGGTTGTTGTTCCAAAGTCATAGTAATAATAAAAATACTAGAGGATAGTTATAAATATTATTATTTCAATTTTTTAGTTTATAAATTAATTAGGTGCTTCCGTAAAGTGAATATCCTTATTTGTATTCATTCTCTTACTTGTAATTATATCATCTAAAGCCGCACCTGGTGGAACAAGAGGTAGACACAATTCAGATTCAACTTTAAATTCACATAAAATAGAATTAGGATAAGTTAAAAATTCATCTACCTTGTATTCAAGATCATAAATATTATCACATTTAGATGACATTATATCGAAAGACGATGCTAATTCTTCATAATTTGGATTATGATTAATATCAGTAGCAGTAATTCTACCATCAAAAAATAATTTTTCCCAAGCTTTTACCATTGACATACTACTATCATTCAAAATAGCAATTTTAATCGGTAAATTATATTCTCTAACAGTTTTTAATTCTGATAGTGTATGATTAAAGGATCCATCTCCATCTATATCTATTACCATTGATTTAGGATTACCTAGTTGACATCCAATAGCATATGGGAGACCTACGCCCATAACACCAAGACTACCGGAAGAAATAAAACTATTTGGATATCTCCATTTAATAAATTGTGATGTCATCATTTGATGATTACCTACACCAGAAGTAATGTAATAATCATCAATTTTTTTATCAATTAATTGTTTATTTATTTCTGAAATAACAGTTTGTGTATTTAGTTTATAATCCAATTTATCATATGTAAATGGAAATAAATCTTTCCAAAAAGCAATTTGTTCTAACCATTTTGTTCTATTAATATTATAATGAACATTTTTAGTTATATTTGAAATAAACGATTTACACGGAATATTAAAATTATAATGTGAATTAACAACTTTATTTATTTCTTCGTCGTTTATATTTACGTGAATAATTCCTCCATTACCTTTTTCATAAGCTTTAAAAGCTTGTGTAGCATACTTTTCAATATTACCAGTAATCCTATCATCAAAACGAGTACCTAAAGCTATAATCAAATCTGAATCTTGAATAGCATAATTAGCAGCTACATTACCGTGCATTCCAACAAATTGTAAAGACAATGGATCACATTCATCATAAATACCCATAGCATGAATTGTAGTTGTTACAGGTATCTGTGTTTTTTTAATCAATTTTCTTAATTCTTTACTTGCTGAATTACAACCTTGACCTATAAGAAATACTGGTCTCTTGGCATTATTAATTAATCTAACAACTTTATCATATTTATGTTTATTGGGAAATTGTTCTCCTTGTACTATATCAAAATATGTAGACTTGATTTGACTAATATTTGACGTTAAGGTACATTTTGGTAAATCAATATGAACTGCTCCTGGTTTACCAGATGTTGCTATCTTAAATGCTTTATCCATAATAAACGGAATTTCATTAGTATTTTTAACACAATAACTCCATTTAGTAACTGGTTTTGAAATATTTACAGCATCAACTTCTTGAAAAGCATTTGTACCCATCGCTTTAATAGGAACTTGCCCTGTAAGAACAATTAATGGAGTACTATCTGATGTAGCATCTTGCATTGGTGTAATAGCATTAGTTAATCCAGGTCCTGATGTTGTAATAAGAACGCCAGGTTTACCTGTAGTCTTTGCATAGCCAGTAGCAGCATGTCCTCCACTTTGTTCGTGTGTATTAATATAATATTTAATATGATTTTTATTATTATAAAAACAATCAACAAGCGACATAATTGCTCCACCTGAATACAACCAAGTATGTTTAACTTGATGTTCATTTAGTTTATTATAAATAGCTTGTGCGCCCGTTAAACCCAAATATTTTTTATGGTGGATACTCCTAACAGAAATAAGTGGTAAAAAATTAGTCTTATTAATCAATGAACGATACATTAAATATATTATAATATATTGTAAAAAATAATTTAAATCAATTTTTTAATATATATATATATATATGTCTGAATATAATTGTAATTTTGATGATATAGACGAGGTTAAAAAATACATCCCCACACACCGCAACCTTCTCTACAACATGTTTCGCGGAATGACTGATCATAATATTGTCATTCATGTACAGAGGAAATGTCCTTATATAAAATTTTCTAATGCCCCATTAATTTTTTTTCCCAGCAACCAAGAAGATGGTCCTCAAATACAAACAACAAGAGATGATATATTATGTAGATTAATTGAAAATTGTATGTTTAATAATGATAATAATGATTTAAATATTATCAAAAATTGTATACATAATGCTACTTTTCCAGATTGTGAGAAAAAAGAAGAAATGTATAAGGAAATAAATCCAATAAAAGAAGAAAAAGCAGCCGAAGAAAAAGCAGCCACAGATACTAGGTTAAAAAATATAATTATTATTATATTTTTTGTTATAATTCTAATTATTATAGGTGTTTTTATATATATATATTTCTTTAGTAAAAAACCTGTAATAGATAATAATTATTTTGAAAATGACGAGGTTGATTCATAATAATCTAAATATGGTCTATCATTAGAATCATCAGTATGATATAAATCATATTTAAAAACTTTATTTTCTATATTATCAAAAGTTTCAACAATTTTGTAATTATTTTTAAATAAATAATTTTTAACATTATTAAATAGTCCAAAATAATCCATTTATTATATATATATATATATATATTATTTAAATTTAAATTATTGAATTTAATTTGTCTAAATATATAAATTACTAATATAATAATGATATTAATCGAGAATGTAATACTAGTAGATGCTTCATATACTTCTTTTCATCGATTCTTTGCGACTCTAAGATGGTTTTCACTAGCAAAGAAAGATATTTATAAAGAACATAAAGATGATAAAAAGTATGATTGGAGTAAGAATGAAATATTTTTTGAAAAATACAAGAAAATGTATTTAGAATCAATTATAAAATTAGTAGGAAAACAAGTTTATCTAAATTCAAAAGTTGTTTTTTGTATGGATTGCCCACAATCAGAAATATGGCGAAATGAATTAACAGATGATTATAAGGGAGGAAGAGTTGATTTAAGTAAAAAAAATAATTTTAAACCAACTTTTAAATATACATATGAATCTTTAATTCCTGATTTAGTTAAAAAAAACGAACATATTTTCTCAATGAAAAAATCTAAAATAGAAGGTGATGATATTATAGCATTATGTGTAAAATATATTAGATTTAAACATCCAAAGTTAAAAATATATTTAATATCAGGAGATCACGATTTTTATCAACTAGGATATCAAAATCTATATTTTTGTGACTATAAAAAGAAAGAACATATACAATTTACTAGAGAAGAAGCAAAGAAAGAGTTACTATTAAAAATTATAAATGGTGATTGTTCGGATAATATTCCTAATATTTTTCCTAAAGAATTAAAGATTTCAAATAAGAGAAAAAAGACAATTAGAGAAAATAAAGATGAATTAAAAAAATATTTAAAAGAATTTATAAAAGCAAAAAAAATATATAATTTAAATAAAAAATTAATAGATTTTAAAAATATTCCTAAAATTTATCATAAAACAATATTTAAAAAAATAAAAAAAATATTATAAGTTATAATATAATACAATGGGTTATGGTCCAGAAACAATTATTGGAGCACCAGTAGGTGGTTACTCTAAAAAGAAAAAGCAAAAAATTTCAATAGAAAATTTTTTTAATAATGAAGCTAATCCTTACTTTAATCAAAATAAAGAATTTGTAATTGAAACTTTTGAGGCTTCAGATGATGGTGAGGGTAAGGATGAGGATGAGGATGAGGATGAGGATGAGGATGAGGATGAGGATGAGGATGAGGATGAGGGTGAACAAGCGGCAGCATTAATCGCTAGTGCAGACGCAAAAAAAGCAGCCGAAGAAAAAGCATTAATCGCTAGTGCAGACGCAAAAAAAGCAGCCGACGAAAAAGCATT
>Ga0209119_1003285_pt1 | contig 14006 bp, 15 predicted proteins | sample COG_03_FD_184747 | JGI IMG/M metagenome (GOLD analysis project Ga0209119, IMG submission 184747) | Pelagic Microbial community sample from North Sea - COGITO 998_met_03 (SPAdes) (version 2) | ecosystem: Environmental > Aquatic > Marine > Neritic zone/Coastal water | place: Helgoland, sampling... | reverse complement strand
ATCACTCAGGTTATCCCAGTACATATTGATTTTTGGCACTCCTAAATCATCATGACTGGTGTGTAAACTCAAGTTGTTTGATAATCTTGGAGGCTGCTCTAGTGCAACAGCTAATTCCAAGGTATTCGACGAATAAACTCCACTTAACCTGCAGACCGTTTTTTTAAAACTTGATAAAGAACTAAATTTATCAACAAGTTGGTTAAATCGCGTAAATAATTTTCCTGGTATATAGGTCTTAGAACTAGCCAATCCATTAGATTGGCTGATGGCGAACACATGTCTGAGGGTTTTCTGCTTTAATCTTTGTTCTAAAGACATCTCAAATTGTACGTAATAATCAGCCTGATATTTATCTCTGTTTATACATTGTTCTTCTGAAGTTCTGTAAATTTCTCCCACCTTAAGCACACCAGGGTGGCTCATAAAGCAAGCGCCAACAAAGCCACTACCGTTTCCAATTCCTTCTTTGTAATATCTTCTTGAAGCTAACAAAATACGAGGGTTTTCTAACGCTCCACAAGCCAATACAAATTTCTTTGCTTTTATAGTCGCTTTATTACCTATTAAATCAGCAATTGAGACGCTTTCAACTTCACTACCATCAGTGTTGAGATTGAGTTGAGTGACCGTTGAGTGAAAAAGTACATCAGTGTTCTTAGAGGATTGAAGTTCGTCTTTGTATTTCACACCAAAGTCTTTATTTTTACTATTAGAAATTTGATAGACATTCCCAGTAAGAAAAGAATTTTTCCTGTCAAATTGCTTAAAATTAATTCCATCAAGGGTGTTTTGAAAGAAGCGCTCGTTATAAAATTTTGCATAAGAAATACCCAGCATTTCTGCCGCTTCTTTATAGTATTCATTTAAATCGTCGATAGAAATTGGCCAACCACTTAAGGGGATAAACTCTTTTTTATCAAACTCGTCACTCTTAAATGGACTACAGTGGCCAGCCCACAAACCACTTGCACCACCAAAACATCTGAGCCTAGAGGCATCAAGAGACAGAAAACTTGGTCCCGCATTTTCTCCCTTGTTTAATTGCTGATATTCAGCCTCTGGAAGCATACCCCCTGATTCGAGCATAATGACCTTAAGATCAGAATCTAACAATGTCTTTGCCACACTTATTCCCGCAGGACCTGAACCAACAATACATATGTCATATGTTAGTGATGCTTCTGGGGATAAATCGTTTAAAGATTTAAACATATCGGTTTCTAAGAATTAATAAGCCAAACTCTACTTCAGATACAATCCAGCCATTCATTGATCTAATTTTACCAATGCGGTAATCGTTTCGAATTATTTTATTAACAATATTGGCCGTTTCCACTATGCCTTTATCAGAAAGTAAAGAAGTCAGTTTTTTTTCAAGAATCGCAGTATCGCCAAATATATCAGCGGATTCTTCCACCGGGATAGCCAAATTATAACTTTTGACAAATATTTCGATATTATTAGAAATTATAGGATAATCTTTGGCACTAGATCCCCCCTTGTAATAAAGAGCCCCAAGAAAACAAATTAACCCAGCAGAAACAAACAGCCTTCTAGAAATATTCATAACAACTTCCCAATTAATATTTTTTTAATCAACTGACACTTTAACTGTTATTTTTTTTATTATTTGAGGAGTATCAACACTATGCTTAGGAGAATGACCATCATTTTCATACATAATAGCGAAGGCATTATTTCCAATATCCACCGGCACTGGGCCTGCATGTGGATCTACAAAAATAGTGTAATCTTTTTCTTTATTATATGGAGTCTTTATATTCATATATTTTATTGGCGACCAAAAGACTCTTTCGGTACCAACAATAACATATTGGATATCAATAACTTTTTTATGCGACTCAAATTCAAGAGCCTTGTCAGATGATGTTTCATATTCTTCTACAATTACTTTTACTCGATCATTGATACTATAAAGACCAGGTAATATACCTATTTCTAATCTCTGCAAAAATATAAGACCAACATATATATCGTTGGATAGTTCCTTATAAATATCTATGTTATCTAACGTATCCAAGATCATTTTATTTTCTACCCTTTATTTCTCAAAAAAACCCTGTAGTGATCACCTAGCAACAAATCGTTTAAAACATCTTGTATGTTCAAAATATTATCAGTAGTTTTCTGATCAAGTTCCATGAGTAATATAGTTTGAACATCTAATCCATTTGATTCTATTAATTGCACTTCCAACACAAGCTTTTCAGCAATATCGTTTATTATTTTTTTTGAGAAAAAGATGTTATGACGACCACTTTCTATATATCGTGTTGGGCTAAAATTATATTTTCGTAAATATTTACTCAGAAAGCAGTCTGCAGAGGGAACTTCAAAAGCAAGAATTCCATCTTTTTTCAATAAGCTTACCGCTTTTTTGAGAGCAGAAACTGGATCTGACATATGCTCCAAAACACCCCACAAAGTGATCACATCAAATTTTTTGTCAATCTTGAGTTGGCTAAAATCACCATGTTGGACATTGATGTTATATTTTTCTAATGCAAGAGTCTGTGATGATGGCGATGGATCGATCCCTTCAACATCCCAACCTTTTTGTTTACATACATCCAAAAACGATGCCCCACCGCAGCCAATGTCTAGCAACGACGGCAGGTCGTTATTGAGAAGACTCTCTATTTGCGTATATTTTCTCTCTTCAAGAACACCCTTTCTAAGGTTAATACTTGTTTTAACAAGATTGTCCTGATAAACCTGGTAGGTCCCGTCGCTATAAAGTGATTCTAAGACGCTTTGACGCAGGTGGGGTTTTGTATACAAAGATTGACAGGAGCAACACTCGTGATATGAAAAGCCATCTACCTTATAAACTTCCTGGCTATCAGTATTGAAACAAAGAGGGCAATCCGAAATAAAAAAATATTTATCTTTTGGTTTGAAGGATTTGCTAAACCACTTTTCTGATTTTTTTTTAAAAAATTCATAGACGCCGATTAGGTCTTCTTTAGGTTTTAACTTGAACAAATCTAATTTAATTTTTGTTAGCATAATTTAATCACTTAGGGCGTTTAATATATTTCTTGTTACATCCAAATTTTTCATGACTTACTCTCCGTAGTTTACGTTAGAGGTATATTTAACACCTTTGCAAACAATTCCACCAATACCATCAGCGAATTCATCGTAAGATTTAATCCTCATGATATAAATCATGTCGATTCAATCGATCCGGCTAAAATGTTTAACTGTAAACAGTATCTATGAAGAAAAATTTCACCCCGTGCCCATTTAATTCATTCTTCATTATCGACCCGTACGTAATTGTGCACATAGAGAAAATTGCAAATTGGTAGCTATTAGGATCTTGATCAATTCAACGCCAATAAAAAAATTTAAAATCATTTTAAATACAGATATCTTTCAAACACTAAAATCATCAATGGTCTGTAGACCCGACCTAATAAGTAAGTCCCCATTATATTGGTGCCTCCGAAAAATAAAATGAATCTCATTATCCTGTGCAGCTTGAATATCAGCCTCAGCATCACCTATCATGAGACAAGAGGATGGAGGAACCTTATAATTAATCATACTTACTCTTATTGAGTCTGACTTATTAATAGGTGCTCCATAAATTCTAGAAAAGACACCAGTTAATTTAAGTGATTTGCATATGTCTTCTAACTCAGCTTGAGGTGTTGCAGAGACTAATACAAATGTATGATTTTCTTTATTATTGTGGAGGAAGTCCTCAACTCCAGGAACCCATGCAGATGCTATAACTTTGTTTTTTACGATACTACTAAACTTGCCGCAGAAATTTTGAACTTCAGACTCATCCTGCTCTAACCCAGCCCATTTTAGGTATAATGGAATTTTGTCATACCTTGACATTCCACCATTCATTAAATGATGGTGCTTAACTTTGTTAGCAACCTCAGCACCGTAGATTCTAAACAATTCAACATAAGCATCTGTTTTAACTGATACTGACTCTTTAATAACACCATCAAAGTCCCAAAATATTAACTCATACTGGTCAGGCATCATCATTGTAGACCTCCTCTAAACTCTCAAGCCACCCTTGACCTATATCAACAAACTCAACTAGTAGTATTTTTAGCGAATTTTGAGTGTAAACTGATGTAACGTGCTCCTATCAAACCAGAACTACCAATGACTAAATTTTTCATAATCCAGCTCTTTGCACAGAATATTCTTCTTCGGGGACTTCTCGTTCAAGAGGTAACCCTTTGTTAAAACGAACTACTTCTTCTGTGGCCTCGATTTCCATACGAGTTCGACAATCCACAGTCATAGAACCCATGTGTGCTGTGAGTATGCATCGCTCTATACTAGCAAGTGGCCCAACGTAAGGTTCTTGTTCAAAAACGTCAATTGCAGCACCATGTAGGTGTCCCATATTAAGCGCATTAGCTAAATCAAGCTCATTTACAATGCCACCTCGCGCCGTATTAATAAGGATCGCATCTGGTTTCATAAGTGCAATATGTTCAGCACGAATCATATTTTTTGTGTGTTTAGTCAAGGGTAAATGTAAGCTAATAATATCTGCTTGTTTATAAATTTCTTCTTTGTCTGTCCATTCTAGCTTTGTTTGTGGAACCAATCTGTCATCTGGATTTAAATCATTTACTAAAACGCGAGGAGTACCAAAACTACTTAATCGCCTCAATACACGCTGTCCAATCCGTCCGACCCCAATAATTCCAATAGTTATTTCGGGAATGCGCCTCCCAAAATGCCTAACCCATTCGCCACGGTGCAGTTCTGCGTTGGCAACATGAGTAGAGCGCAGCAATGAAAGCATCAAACCAACTGTCAACTCTGCAACAGCTGGTGCAGGAGCATCTGGGGTGAAACTAACTTTAATACCTCGTTTCTCAGCAGCTAACAGATCCACACTATCCAAACCAATACCTACACGTGAAATCATTTTAAGATTACTTGCCCGGTCCAACACTTTAGATGTTATTTGTTCTGTACCAGCAATGATAATATCAACATCATCGACCATTTCTAACAATTCATCTTCTGTCAGCTTTTTATTTAGAGGGTTAACTAGGTATTCAATTCCAGCATTTTCAAGTAACTCTAAAGGAAGCCTGTTTTTATCAGCAAATGGAACGGTAGTAATCAAAACTTTTAGCATACAATATCCCTGTTCATTTTTTTATTTTACGCCCTATTATAAAGGCCTCTGCAGCATTACAACCACATGATGCGCCTCTATAAAAAGCCAAAGACTCAACTGCTTTAATAGATCTAGGATGTGGAAATTGCTGGAGCTCATTTCTGTAAGCATTTAACGCATCAACCTTATGGGAAAAAGTATCTGAAATATCAACAAAGTAATTTGGTGAGAACGTTTTGAATAAGCCCCACTCGGTAGAGGAAGGCACTTCAAAAAACAATAACTCTTTCACGTAATGGTCAGGTTTTGGCCTACACGCAGTGACTACTGCATTATGGGTAATCTGATGGTCTATATTCAAATCGTGAGCATAATGAGTAAAAATCGTATCTGGTTGGTAAGTATTAATAACACATTCGATTTTTTTTACAATATCTAAAAGTGCAAGTGAATCAAGCCGATTGTCTGGAAAATTAAAAAATTCTAAAGAATCACACCCAAGAATTTTTAATGACTCCTTGGCGTTTTCCTTCCTTCGCAGGATAAGATTATCAATCTCTGGAATGTCGTCTCTGGAAGATTCTCCATCTGCCAAGAATACAACATGAACCTTCGCGCCTTCATTTATTAATTTCGCTATTGTTCCACCACATCCCAACACCTCATCGTCAGGATGTGCTGCAAAAATCAAAACTGTACTATTTAAATTTATCATTTTAATAAGTTAATTAGTTAGATTAAATTTAGATATATTATTGCTCATCACGATTTCCTTACTGGCAATGCCTTGATTAAATATTAAATCTAACACACTCATAAAAGGCTTAAACTCACCTTTTATTTGATTGTATTTTGGGTGATTGTAAGATTGAAAATAAGGCTGCACACCCTTACTTTTAAAAGCATTGATATCCGCATAATCTTTTCCTTGTTCTCCAAATATATAAATATTAGCATCTAGCTGAGTACACATATCTAGAACTAAATCTGACTTAGTGCCTCTGAAAGAATAGTCACTTGCCTTAATGATTTTTGTATTAATATTCAACACCCCTAACAGAAAAAGTAATAAATCAAAATTTAAATCTACCAAGTATTGATATGGATTACCTAATATTCTTTCCAGCCCACAAAAATATTCATCAAAATAAGGCGCTTTTTTATAATTAAGCTCAATAGATTTGAGGTGTTTTTTTTGCCAACCATTACTAATTATTTCAATGTTAGAAATGTTAGCCATATTAGAGTCTAGCCTACCACTAGACTGCACAGGGACTGTCAGCCATATAGGTCCTGTTGAGGTTTTTATTTTATTTCTATTGTTAAAATCTCTACGCTGATATTGCACGATATCAAACACACAATAAATATCAGACAGAGCTATTTTATGGAATAATCCCAACCATGGCAGATATACAGGTTGATGGGCACTTAAAATAATTAGCTCATCTCTACTCATAATATTTTGTGATTTCCTGACTTATTCTGTTTGCACCATTTCCATCAATAGCATTTCTTGCCTTTTTTGACATACTCATTACTAAACCACTATCGTTAATTAACCTGGAGAGCTCCTTGAATAATTCTTTATCAAGATCTTCGATTTGAGCATAGTAAAGAGGTATTAATGCGCCTTGATTAGACAAACACTCTATATTACTGTGTTGATTTTCCCATAACGCTAAGCCAACAGATGGCGTAGACATTGCCGCCAATTCATAAGCAGTAAATCCACCAGCAGTTAATGCAATACTACTTCTTAAAATAATAGGAACCAGATTAGAGACATTCTCAAAAAGATTAATCACCAAACAACTTTTTTTCACAGCATCTTGTATTAACTGAATGTTTTGATAATAAGGACCAATAACAATATTTACTTCAATATCTAAGGAAATTTCTTCTAATATCGGAATAACTCGAGAAGATAAATTGTAATGATCAATTCCACCCATTGTTACCAAGATTGAACACTTCTTCGTGTTAAACGCCTCTATACGCCCAACTCTGTAATCATCTCCCAAAATAACATATTGCAACCCACACAATATGTTTTTTGCCATATAATCATTGTCTGTGACATTACAAGAAGGATTTATCACCAAATCAACATCAAAGTCCAAACCCAAATCATCCAAATATCCTACTATGGGAAAATGATTATTTAGAAATTCAAAGTAGCCCTTATCAACATTATATGAATCTACTAAGAGCAAATCAGAAGAATCTGCTAATGCCTCTAACTCTGAAAACTCTTCATATTTATTTTGTTTCTCATTAATTTTGAAAGGTATAAGTTTGTATTCAAAAGGTGATTTACTTAATATTTTTTGAGTTGCAGAATCATCATAACAAATGAAAGTTACATTATGTCCATATTCCTCTAAACTAGACCCCAAGTTAAGACATCTATTTAAATGTCCTAAGGCAATATGAGGATAAGCATCAACACGCATCAATATGTTCATAGTTCACTTGTATAAATAAATAGTGAAGTCATGTGGCATATAGTCATGACGCAATGTTACCTTTTTCGTAATAGAGAGGGCTAATTGCAGCATATCTACAGGATTACAATAATACTCACCTGGTGATAAATGATCTGAAAAAATACTAAGAAAGTTAATAGCCACTCCCTTACTTGCTAAAGCAAACATTTCTTTCATCATGCTCTCTATTGTCTTTTGGTGCTTGTCAGCAGCCAAATTCAGTGCACCTGACAAAAAAACATAGTCAAATTTTCTATCATTGAGCAAATGCACGTCAGTAATTATATCTGTATGTATAAACTCTATATTAGAGTGCCTTTGTTGCGCTTCTTGTATCATTTTAGGGTTAATATCTACACCTGTATATGACAGGTTTAGATGTGCTTTATGTATATAATCTACAAGCGCACCCAAGCCACAACCTACATCCAAAATAGATTCATTTTCGAAGCATCCAATGTCCATTAACACTCGAAAGCGTTTTTCTTGACTATCTGCACTACCCCACCCTACGCGATCAGCATCATTGACACCGTCGGCAAGCATTTTATTATAAGTGTCAGAGACTGTTGTCATTTTGGTTTATAGTTCCTGTTATATAGGATAACCGCATCACTTTCGGAAACTTTAAAAAAGCCTAGTTTTTGGAATAACTTTTGACTCGGTATATTTTTGCTTTGAACTTCTGCCAAATAGGACTCACAGTCATCTGGACAATTATCTATCATCTGAGATAATGCATCATATCCAAAACCTTGGCCTTCATACCCTGGAATAAGATAAATTGTTATTTTACCCTCTCCTTGCTCCAACTCTAGTCTGATTAATCCAATACTTTTATTTCCCAACTGAATTATTAAAAGTTTACAATTTGAGTCTACTATCTTTTTCTTAAACCATTGCTGATGCTCTTGTAACGTTACTTTTTTTTGCTTGGAGGATAAAGCAACTAAGGCATCAATATTTCTCCATTCAAATATCATTTGTTGGTCGTTAATTGTGGCATCTCTCAGGCAAATATTTTTCATAATAATGACTGCTTAAAAGAGTCTATCGTGTCTTTAATACCTTCCTTTAAAGTAACTTTAGGACGCCATCCAGTACTTAATGCACAATCAATATTACTGTAAAAATTTCCAATCTCACCATACCGTTCGGGTTTGTGAACGGCTTGTTTATGTTGTGGATCATTCGTCTGGAATTCTGCAAAAACTTCATTAACTGTTACTGGAACTCCTCGACCAACATTATAAGTAGATGACGTATTAAACTGCATCGACTTCAACGTGAACTCTACTGCATCATTAACATGAATATAATCTCGCTGATGCTCTCCATCACCAAAAATAATCAAATTCTCTCCCTTGATCAGCCTATCTGTATATATTGCAATAACGCCAACTTCTCCATAAATCGGTTGTCGAGGTCCGAAAACATTGGTGTATCTTAAAATCTGATAATTTAAATTATGATAAGTATAGAAATACTTTAAATAAGATTCGGCTGTGTATTTGGCAATCCCATAGGAGTATATGGGATCTATAAGACTATCCTCAGCAGCAGGTAGGGATTTTGGCCGACCATAAACCGCGACAGAAGAGCCAAAAATTAAATTATTAACGTTGTGTTTGATGCAATTCTCAGCAAGAATAATGGTTGAATTGGCAGAGCTTTTTAGATCGTGTAATGGAATTTCGTGAAGAGCATTAGTATTGATTGTTGTTGCTTCGTGAATTACATGACCAAATTTATATTGTTCAAAAATTTTGTTTACAAAAAATCTATCACTTACATCGCCTTGATACAAGACAGCACCTGGATTAAGGTTTTTAATAGATCCAGTGGATAAATCATCTAAGACAACCACTCGATAGCCATTTTCAATAAGTTTATCAACCAAATGTGATCCGATAAATCCACATCCCCCCGTTACCAACACTGCGTGCTTTCTTCTATTTGTCATTGGCTTGTATAATCTGTCTCCAATACAGACTCCCCTTTCTTGCAGCATCTCAGGGTTTTACAGCCAATAACAAGATCTAAGTCTTTCGGTCGTAACCCAGTTGCAGGTTTTCTGATTGCAATATCACTAGCCGTGATATTGCTACCTGCTATTACATTCTTATCCCACACTAGTCCCAATCGCCACTGTTCGCGCACTTGAATTTCACTAGATGCAGGTTCTAACACCGACATCCCCATCCGATTTTCAGCTAACCGAATTTGTTTAACTAATTCTTTAAACTCCTCATAATCCGAACTAAACCAATGGTCAGGACCAGACAAATTTTTATCTAAAGTAAAATGCTTTTCTACCATGGTTGCACCCAAAGTGACTGCCTGAACAGCACTTTCCCAACCCTCTGTATGATCTGAGAAGCCGATAGATACTTGATAACGATTTTGCAGAGTTTTTATCTTTTTTAAATTTACATTTTCTGGAGATGTGGGATAACTGCTAGTGCAATGCAATATAACCAGCCTAGATTTATTTGACTGAATCGATAAAATCGCATTGACTGCATCATCTATTTCGTCTTGATACGCCATACCAGTTGAAATAATAACTGTAGCACCGGTTGATGCCATGTATTTTAAAAGTGGTATATGAGATAGATAGTCTGAACCATTTTTAATATACTTCACGCCATTTGATATTAAATCATCAACTCCACTTTCTGAAGTAGGAGTGCTTAAAAATACAACACCTAATTCACCACAAAGCTTGATTAAGTCGGGAAGCCATTCAACTTTAAATTCAGAACGCTTACATATATCAAATAATGGCTCTATAACTTCTGCATCACCATCTTTATAAGTATGCAGTATGCTTTTATCAGATAAAAAGTCTTCTGTTACAAAGTTTTGGAACTTAACTGCGTCAGCACCTGCTTTAGCAGCCGAGATAACAGTTTCTTTAGCTAGCTGGTAATCACCATTATGATTTAAACCTACTTCTGCAATAATAAAGCACCGTGTTTTATTATTAGTCAATAGTTTCACCTTTATCAGACATAGTTAAGACCCTGAAAATTACTTCTGCAAATTCCCAATCTTCAAGCGTGTCAATATCTTGAGTTAAATATCTTGGGATCACAACAGGAAGTGAACCAAATGAAAACATCTCATATTTGTTTATAAATGCTTTGGAAGTGCCCCAATAAAATTGTCCTGCATCATGATAAGCCTCTTCTAAATCCTGCGAGCGTTTTAATATGAAATCCGACCAAATGGGCTCAACACAATTATCTTTAATACGAAGTGAACGCTGAACCGGGAATGCGAATGTTGTCACCGAAAAGGAAAAGTTGATCTCACCTTTTTGAATGTTTTTAAAACCTTCTAGAATATATTTTGGACTTAAAAATGGAGCTGTTGCATAAATACAACACGCATATTCAACTGTTTCACCTTGCTCACAAAACCATTGGATAGCATGGCTTACGACAGCATTTGTACCTGTGTAATCATCAGAAATATTTGATGGTCGAATATATGGAACTACTGCTCCATTCTTTTTAGCTATTTCTGCGATTTCCAGGTCATCTGTTGATACTACGACTTTATCGAAACATCCACTATTGATAGCTGCCTCAATAGAATATGCAATAATTGGCTTACCATGAAAATTCTTAATATTCTTGCGCGGTATACGCTTACTTCCACCTCTGGCAGGTATTACAGCAATTATCATACTAATTGATAGACCTTATTCTACGATAATGTACGAAGGGAGTGGTGTAATCGGAGAACGCACTATTCTATAGTTCTGAATTCCCAAAACCTCATCAAATGCAATAGTTTCCCCTGGAAACTCAGAAAAATTTAATTCATCAAAGCCAATAATACTACCTTTGGATAATCTTCCCTTAATTAGCTCAAGACACTTCTTCGTGGGTTCATAAATGTCAAAATCAAAATACGCTAATGCTACAATTGTCTCTGGATGTTGTTGTAAGTAATTCTCTAAAGTTTTCGACGCATCACCTTTAACAAGTTCATATTTTTTCAAATGAGAAATTGGAGATTCACTTTCGTGATAAGCTAAAATCTGGTCAAGATATAGCTCATAATTATCAGTTACGTTATAAGCCCCAGTACTAACGTTATTTGACTCTCCATCCTTTTTATCTACTGATGGAAAACCTTCAAAAGTATCAAATCCTATAATTTTTCTAGTATGGTTATACGGTTCATATATACCTCTAAAATTTTCGAATAATGCTAGATTTTGCCCCCATCTAACACCAAATTCCATAACCACGCCATTTACATTGATTATTTTTTGATACATTTCATGCATAAAAATAATTCTAGAAAGATGCTTTCTACTTAAAAAAAGCCCTAGATTATCTAGACTCTCATCTTTCACCACTGGAGATTTTTTATATAATTCAAAGAATTCACTTCTATTAGTGTGTTCTTGAGCGCTTGATTTTCCCGTATCTGTTTTTATATTCATTTTTTCCTTTACATCGATTATAAATTTTTCTCTAGACACTCTACTACGTTATCTTGCTGATTTTTTGTCATTGTAGCAAATAAAGGGATACTTATTGCGCTACTATAGTAATCCTCAGAAACAGGAAAATCAGTTGTTTTAAAACCTAATGACCTGTAATAAGGCTGCATGTGAATTGGAATATAATGCACGTTGGCACCGATACCACTCTTTCTAAGCTTATTAAAGATTTTATCTCTATTGTTAACTTTAATGGGATATAAATGCATTGCTGACAAGCCATCTTCGACTTGAGCAGGCTTAACTAATGCTAAATCATTTAATAACTTGTCATATCTTTCTCTAAGATCATTACGTCTAGCAACGATGTCATCAAGCCTTCGTAATTGACTAATACCCAGAGCTGCTTGTAACTCCGTCATACGGTAATTAAAGCCTAAATCAATTTGCTCATAATACCAGTCTCCCTCTGGCTCTTTAATCATTAGGTTTGAGTTTCGAGTAATGCCATGACTTCTCAACATCTTCATTCTCTCAGACAATTTTCGTGAATTTGTTGTTGCCAAACCGCCTTCTGCTGTTGTTATAATTTTAACAGGATGGAAGCTAAAAACGGTAATATCCGAATATTGACAATTCCCAATAGGTTTATCTAAGTATCTACCTCCAATGGCATGAGAAGCATCTTCAATAACACTAAATCCATACTCTTTGCTCAGAGACCTAATTTTTTTCATATCACAAGGTTGACCCGCAAAATGAACAGGAATTACTATTTTAGGGAGATTACGGTTTAGTTTTGCTTGGATAAGCTTTTTTTCTAACTCTAAAACTGACATATTGTATGTTTTTTCATCAATATCAACAAAATCAACCTTTGCACCACAATATAATCCACAGTTCGCAGAAGCCACAAAAGAGTTTGGGGAGGTCCAAAAAAAATCACCTTCTCCCAGACCTAGTGCTAAGCAAGCAATATGCAACGCTGAAGTAGCGCTGTTAACAGCGACTCCAAATTCTGATCCACAATATTCAGCAATTGAACTTTCAAACAAAGGAGTCTTAGGTCCTTGAGTCAAAAAATCAGACTTTAGAACTTCAATAACTGCGTCGATATCTGATTGTATAATGTCCTGTTTACCATAAGGAATCATTTTAGAAATTTCCAATCTTCTTCTTATTAATTTTAATCCAATTAGCAAGTGTCTCGACGCTCATCCATTCAGAGTTATTGTTGCTAGTATAGCTAAAACCTTCAACAACCTTTTTACCATCTTTTATTCGTTCTGTACTAAGTCCCCAGTTATTTATAACGGGTAAAATTTTGTAATGATTAGGATATTCATAGGTATAGTAGGAATCTTCTTCACTAATCATTTGTTCATGAAGTTTTTCGCCTGGCCGTATACCGATAATTTCTTGTTTGGCATCAGGTGCTATTGTAAGAGCTAAATCAGAAACTTTCATTGAAGGGATTTTTTTAACATACGTCTCACCACCCACCATGTCATCAAATGCATGCCAGACCAACTCAACACCTTCTTCTAATGTAATCATAAATCGAGTCATCCTATCGTCAGTAATAGGCAAGGACCCCTTATCTTTTTGAGAGATAAAAAATGGTATCACTGAACCGCGCGACCCCATTACATTTCCGTAACGAACTACAGAAAACCGAGATGCATGTTCATTGGAATATGAATTACTAGCAACAAACAATTTGTCAGAAGCAAGTTTTGTTGCTCCATATAGGTTGATCGGACTACTGGCTTTATCAGTTGATAATGCAACTACTTTCTTCACTTTTCGATCAATACATGCATCTATAAGATTCATTGCTCCATTTATATTTGTTTTGATACATTCAAACGGATTATATTCTGCAGTCGGAACGATTTTTGTCGCAGCAGCATGG
>Ga0209119_1003284_pt1 | contig 14006 bp, 11 predicted proteins | sample COG_03_FD_184747 | JGI IMG/M metagenome (GOLD analysis project Ga0209119, IMG submission 184747) | Pelagic Microbial community sample from North Sea - COGITO 998_met_03 (SPAdes) (version 2) | ecosystem: Environmental > Aquatic > Marine > Neritic zone/Coastal water | place: Helgoland, sampling... | reverse complement strand
TTCCTACTTCGGTGCGAATATTTTTAGCTAGTATATCCCAAGGCTCTTCACCTTTATACAGAGCGGCCGATGCGAGAAACTTAGTTCCGTCTATTACCGAACCACCACCTACGGCTAGCAAGAAATCTATTTTCTCAGATTTGATAATAGCTAAAGCATCTAGTAGCACTTCGTACTCTGGATTAGCAGGTATTCCGCCAAACTCTGTATAGTCAAAATCTTTGAGAGCCTCAGTCACTTGCTCGTAGATACCATTTTTTTTGATACTACCTCCGCCATAGAGCACAAGTATATTAGCACCTGCAGGTATTTGAGATTTAAGTTTGGCTATTTGTCCTTTTCCAAAAAGGATTTTTACTGGATTTTGTAGGTCGAAGTTGAGCATATTTTAGTTAACAGTTGAATGAAAATTTGATTGGACGAATTTAAGGAAGTAAATGGGTCATGAGCTATGAAACCAACTCCTTCACTACAAACCTTGCAAACATCTCTTCGGAATACCAATTGTGCTTTTTGGTAAGGGCAATTGCCTTTTTGTGGTGCTCACCGCGATAGGCGAAGTTCATGAGACTTTCTTGGTTATCCCACAGGCTGAATGTTGCCATTTCTAGAAGAGGAATGTCTCCTATCCCCTTGGTAAAAAGTAGGCCAGAGTTCCCGTTTAAGTCTTGGTGAGACTTGGGCACGTAACGCCAAAAGCGTATCATTTTACTCCATTTTATAGATGCTCTGGTGATTACGCCCACATTATTCTCAGGACTTACCTCTGTATCCTTATCTGCTACGAATGGTACTTTACCATCCCAAGTTCCGTGGCATTTTATGCAGGTAAGGTGATAGGTGACTATCTCGTAGCAACGCTCGTTGTAGGATTGATAAAATGGGTGAAGGTTAAAAAAAGCATTGGCGTGCTGTTCGGTTTCCCAATTAGCTAAGAAGGAATATTCTCCCCAGTCTGGTATTATGCTGAATCCTTTCTTACCTGTACCCATAAGTTTATAGAATGTTAATCCTGCAGTGTCTTTAAGCATTTTATGACCCATGCCCATCATTTTAAAAGCCCAATATTTGTGCTCTTGTAGTCTAAAGAATGTGATGGTAGTGTACACGGTACAATAGTAACAAGCTCGAAGGTAGTTTTGATTAGAAAGAGAGAAGTATTCGCAGAAAACTATAAATTCGCCTAATGTCAAATTTCATTGTCAAAAGTCAAGCACACTATCAAGAGCTATATAAAGCAAGCGTAGAAAACCCTGAAAAATTTTGGGGAGATTTTGCCGAGCAAGAGTTTATTTGGCACAAGAAGTGGGATAGGGTTTTAGACTATGATTTACATAAACCAGGAATTAAATGGTTTGAAGGAGCTAAGCTCAATATTACAGAAAACTGTATTGACAGGCATTTAGCATCTAAAGGTGAGCAGACAGCTATCATTTTCGAGGCCAATGATCCCAACGAAGAAGCTCTTCATATCACGTATAACCAACTGGCCCAAAACGTAAATAAAACGGCCAATATGCTCAAAACTAATGGAGCTAAAAAAGGGGATCGTATTTGCTTGTATATGCCTATGACTCCTGAGTTGGCGTATGCAGTTTTGGCTTGTGCCAGAATAGGAGCTGTGCACTCTGTGGTATTTGCAGGTTTCAGTGCCAAGAGTCTGAGCGATAGGATAAATGATGCTGAGTGTACTATAGTAATCACTGCTGACGGTGGCTATCGTGGCAGCAAAATAACTCCTCTCAAAGAAATCACAGACGAGGCTCTAGAAAGTTGTGCGTGTGTAGAAAAGGTAATCGTACTGAATAGAACCAATTCCAAAATAGCAATGGAATACGGCCGCGATGTGTGGTGGCAGGATGAGTGGGCAAAGGCAAGCGATGTGTGCCCAGCAGAAGTAATGGATGCAGAGGATATGCTCTTTATACTCTATACCAGTGGCAGCACGGGTAAGCCCAAAGGAATGGTGCATACCTGCGGCGGCTATATGGTTTATACTAATTATAGCTTTCGCAATGTGTTTCAATACCAAGATGGAGATATCTACTGGTGTACTGCAGATATAGGATGGATTACAGGACACAGTTATATTGTATACGGACCGCTAAGTGCTGGAGCTACTACGGTGATGTTTGAAGGAGTCCCAAGCTACCCAGATATGGGAAGATTTTGGGAAGTAGTAGAAAAACATAAAGTGAATATTTTCTACACTGCACCTACTGCTATTCGTTCATTGGCTACGTGTGATATGAATCTGGTTACGAAGCACGACTTGAGCAGTTTGAAAACACTTGGAACCGTAGGCGAACCCATAAACTTAGAAGCTTGGGAGTGGTATGATGAAAATATTGGAAAAGGGAATTGTCCGATAGTAGATACCTGGTGGCAGACCGAAACTGGTGGTATTATGATATCCAGTCTAGCTGGAGTTACCCAGGATATTCCGACCTATGCTACACTTCCTCTTCCCGGAATACAGCCTTGCCTTATGGATGAAAAAGGAAATGAACTGCCAGAAGGAGAGCAAGAGGGTAGGCTCTGTATCAAGTTCCCTTGGCCGAGTATGGCACGCACTATATATGGTGACCATCAGCGATTTGCTGATACATATTACAATACGTTTAAAGGTAACTATTTTACAGGAGACGGTGCCAAAAGAGATGCCGAAGGCAATTATAGAATCACAGGAAGGGTAGATGATATCGTCATAGTAAGTGGGCATAATCTGGGTACAGCCGAGATAGAAAATGCCATAGATGAGCATCCACTAGTAGCCGAAAGTGCGGTGGTGGGCTATCCGCATGACATAAAGGGCAATAGTATTTATTCTTTCGTTACACTCAAGAATGATTTAGGATTTAAGACAGAAGATTTAGGACTTTTAGAGGTAGAAATAAAAGACTTGGTCTCTAAGACACTAGGACCTATCTGCAAGCCAGAAAAAGTACAGTTTACCACAGGACTACCCAAAACACGAAGCGGAAAGATAATGAGACGGATACTCCGAAAAATAGCAGAAGGAGATACGAGTAATCTTGGAGATATTTCGACCTTACTCAATCCTGAGTGTGTGGAGGAGGTGATAAAAGGGAGGGTGTATGATTAAAGACATTAGAAATTAGATGAGATCTAAACCCTCTTCAATGCCTCCACAAAACTTGCTACCTGAGCATCCGTAGTGGCCCAGGAAGCAATAAGTCGTATCGCTGAACTAGAGTCATTTATCTTTTTCCAAATGTGAAAATCAAAGTTTTCACTTAGTTCGTCAATGGTGGTATTTGGAAGAATAGGAAATATCTGATTGGTGTGAGTTTCGGACAGAAAAGAGTGGCCTTTGGCTGTAAGTGCTTCTTTCAATTTCATTGCTTGCAGATTTGCGTGCCGAGCTAAATCAAAAAACAGGTCGTCTTTTAGTAACTCATTAAACTGAATCCCGAGCAATCTACCTTTGGATAGCATGGCCCCTTTTTGTTTCAGGTGAAATTCGAAATCGGATTGAATATCTGCATTATTTATAACAATAGCTTCCCCTATTAGTGCTCCATTTTTTGTGCCACCTAGCCAAAATACATCTGTATACTTAGCGACGTCCGCTAGTGATAAGTCACTTGTGCTAGCCATCAAACCGCTTCCTAGTCTAGCTCCATCCATAAATAGATAGAGAGCATTGGCGTTGCAATATTTATAAAGCGATTGAAGCTCCTTTTTAGAATATATAGTTCCTATTTCTGTAGCATTGGAAATGTACACCATTTTTGGCTTTACCACATGAGGAGTATTTTGGTGACCATCTAGGATTGCAGTAATGTGGTCCACGGTTAACTTTCCATCCTCTGTGGCTATTGTATTTACTTTGTGTCCTGTAGCTTCTATGGCTCCTGCTTCATTGGTGTAGATATGTCCCGTAGTGGCGGCTATTACACTTTCAAAAGGTTTTAGGGCCGCTGATATTACGAGTAGATTGGCTTGTGTGCCACCACTTACAAAGTGAACTTTAGATAAAGGGGAACCACATTTATTCCTAATTAGGTTTGAGGCACTTACACAGTACTCATCCAATCCATATCCGTTTTGCTGCTCTAGATTTGTTTTGGTTAGTGCGTCCAAAATTCTTGGATGGCATCCTTCAGAATAATCGTTTTTGAATGATACTTTCATAGGTGCAATTTTAAGTTTTTATCGGAAACTACTTACCTAATTGCTTATCGAAAGATAGATCTCTAGGATCTAAATAATTCATAGAGAATAATTACAGTTCCTAGGCATTGTAAATTGGATCACTATTTAAGTAATCCTACATATTTTATTGACATTCCCTTTTTAAGGGATAGAGTCGGCTACTACTCAGCCTCTACCGTCTTTTTAGACTTGCGGTAGGTGAATGAGTTAAGGATATTTCTACGAGCAAATCGCTGCATCTTATCAGCATTCACTAGCTTAGAAAACAAGGTTTTGTTTACACCAAAATACTCATACGTAGATCCGTCTGTAAAGGATATTTCCAGCAATAGACTCTTGTGCTGCATATCATCTATGAATGCATTTTCTAGTGTGTTATTATACTCATCTAGTCCTTTAGCTATCGTATCAGGAGCTATGCTCATCAGAAATGCATATCCATCAGTAATCTGACGGCTCATCTCCTCTGCTTCCTCTTTTTTAGTATCATCCGCAGTGTGTTTATCAGGGTGCCACTCTTTCACCAAGTTACGGTAGTTGTTTTTTAACTCTTTAAGGTCAATAGCCCCTTCTACACTGAATAGTTTTTTGTACTGATTGATGCGTTTCATTTTGCAGTTTTTTTAAACGAGTGCAAAGGTATCTTTTATTCCTCTCCAAAGAAGAAAGTAAATTAGTACGTTTGCACCTCATTTTGAGAAGCATATTTTTACTAATTCTGTCGTACAGTTTCTTTTCTGTTGTTGCACAAAAATCTAAACCTAGTTTTACTATTACAGAGACTAAGGATAAGATTACTATAGACGGTATTCTGAATGAACAAGTATGGAAAACAGAAAACAAAGCAGCTGATTTTTATATTAGCACGCCTATTGATACTGCTTACGCTAAATCTAAAACAGAGGTGATGGTTACCTATGACGCTAAGAACATATATGTAGCTGCCATATGTTATGATGAGCTCCCTGGCGACTATGTAATACAGAGTCTAAAGCGAGATTTCTCGTATCCTAGGTCAGATGCTTTTTCGGTAATACTTAATCCTTTTAATGACAAGACCAACGGTTTTAGTTTTGCTGTAAACCCAAGAGGAGCTCAGCGAGAAGGAAGCATAGAAAACGGAGGAGATTTTGGAGTCACTACAGCGTGGGATAATCTATGGTATTCTGCTGTAAGCCAGGGAGATGGTAAGTGGTTTATAGAAATGGCTATCCCGTTTAATAGTATCCGTTTTAGCGAGGGAGGTACAGAGTGGAGTGTCAATTTTACTCGAAATGATTTAAAACGGAACGAAAGCTCGGCGTGGGCAGCCGTACCCCGAAATTTTAATATTGCAACGCTAAATTATTGTGGTAAGTTACTTTGGGATAAACCTCTAGAAAAACCTAAAAAATATGTAGCTATAATACCTTACGTAAGTAGTGGGGTGAGCAAGGACTATGTGGCCAATACAGATGCCAAAGCTATAGGCAATTTGGGAGTAGATGCCAAGATAGCCATAAGCTCTAGTCTGCAGTTAGACCTCACGGTAAACCCAGATTTCTCTCAAGTAGAAGTAGATAGGCAACAGACTAACTTAAGTAGATTTAGCCTGTTTTTCCCTGAGCGTAGAAATTTTTTTATAGAGAATGGAGATTTGTTTGCTAATTTTGGGTTTAGGCAAATACGACCTTTTTTTAGCAGAAGAATAGGATTAAAAAATGGCAGTACTGTTCCTATACTCGGAGGTGCAAGACTAAGTGGTAAAATAGGAGATAATTGGCGGGTAGGAGCTATGAATATGCAAACGGATGGTGGAAGTGACGGTCCTGCTCAGAACTTCTCCGTAGGTGCTGTACAGAGACAGATAGGCAAAAGCTCCAACTTAGGAGTTATAGCAGTCAATAGGTCGAGTATCAAAGATGGGGAGTTCATTAAATCAGAGTTTAATAGACTATTAGGAGCAGACTATAATTTTGCTACGCCTAATAGATTTCATAGAGGAAAGGTTTTCTTTCACAAAAGTTTCGGTGCGGATAAGTTAGAAGATAGCTATGCCCATGCTTCGTGGTATTCGTACTCCACACCTAGCTTTAGTGCTATGTGGAATCACGAGTATGTGGGGAGAAACTATAATGCTGGAGTGGGTTTTGTGCCCAGGCTAGAGCGGTATAATCCACAACTAGATAGCATAGAACGTAAAGGTTATTGGAGGCTTGAGCCTAAGATTGCGTATAAGTTTTATCCCAAAAATTCTAAGCATTTTATCTACCACGGGCCTTCTATTTATCTAGATCGGTATATGGATAGTTCACTCAATCTCACAGATAATCAATTGAGATATGGCTACGAGGCTCAGTTTAAAAATACAAGCGAATTGTCCTTGTTTTATAATCAATGGTTTACCAAATTATTTTTTGATACGGACGTTACGTTTACAAGAGATTCTATGATAACTGCTGCCAATTATACCTATGATAATGTAGCACTTAGCTACGCGTCTGACCAGCGAAAACCCGTTAATTATGAAGCGAGTATTACTATGGGAGAATATTTTAATGGAACTAGATTAAATGGTAAGTTGGACTTGAACTACCGCTGGCAGCCATGGGGTACTTTTGGGCTTTCTTATAATTACAATAGCATCAAAATGCCACATATTGCTGAAGCTGTTGACATATCGCTCATAGGTGCATCAGCAGAGTTGTCCTTTACCCAAGCTATCTTTTTTACTACGTTTTTTCAGTATAATACACAAGCAGATAACTTCAATATTAATTCTAGACTTCAGTGGAGATATCGTCCGTTGTCAGACCTTTATCTCGTCTATTCGGAAAATTATTTAGCCTCAGACTTAGGAGTAAAAAACCGAGCATTGGTGCTCAAGTTTATTTATTGGTTTCAGTAAATCATCCCTCTATTATAAAAATAGTAGGCTTCTTATGCAGTTCTATCTCCCTAGGTTGCCATTCGGATACAGGTTTGGATATAATGGTTTCTTTCCCTTCTTTTTCTATGTCTACAGCCACACAAAGTTTGGTGTCTTTTTGAAGGTTTTTGATAAGGAAATCTAGAAACTGATTATTACGATACGGTGCTTCCATAAAAATCTGAGACGCCTTACGAGAGCGAACTTCCATCTCTTTCAGTGCTATCATTCTGTCTCTGGAGTCTAAAGGAAGGTATCCGTTAAATTTGAAATTTTGGCCATTGAAACCGCTCGCCATGAGTGCTAGAAAAAGGGATGAGCTCCCAGCCAATGGAATCACTTTCACACCTTTGGTATGAGCATAGGCTACCACCTCACTGCCTGGGTCTGCTATAGCAGGCAAGCCAGCTTCGGAGAGCACTCCTATGGAGTGTTCGCCTATTAATTCATTAAAAAACATCTTGAACCCAACGTAGTTATTATGCTTATCTAGCTCTACAAAAACAAAGTCGTTTTGATGTGTTGGGTGCTTTATGGCTTTGAGAAAAGCCCGAGCTGTTTTTTCCTTTTCTACAATGAAATGGGTAATTTTATAGGTTTCCTCTATGGTACGATTCGGTAGGTATTCTTTGTCAAATTCTCCTATGAAATTAGGTATAAGGTATAGTGCAGTGCTCACGTTGCAATATTACGCTGAAATCTCCCGTTATTTGAAATATCAATTCTAAAAGCTCACTTCTTAACCTTTTTCTTCTCTATTTTCGCTTTTATGACTAGCTCAAATTATACTAGCTGGGACATTTATGATATTCACGTCTGAGACGGAACACGAAGTATTGATTACTAATGCAAGAAGGTACAGTGTTACAGGTTGGATTACAGATGTGCCTATCGGGTTGACGTTTCTATAAAGAAGAGAGGTGCTTTCTTTACACTCCCTTCAAAAACCTCACCGCCACATCATTGAAAGTGTGCGGTTGTTCCACATTTACTACGTGTCCGCAAGCTGGGATTACGTGTAAAGTAGAAAATTGGTGGTCTTGCACTATCTTAGTAATGCTAGGTAGAAACATGTGGTCTTCTTCTCCCATAATATAAAGTGTGGGAACTCCTGAATCTTTAAACCGGAAGTACTTGAGCAGTGGATTAATCTCTGCTACGAGTGTAAACCAGCGTATAAACTCTTTTTGGTAGAGCTTTTTTGCCTCATTAATAAATAGGTTTCTACTTTCTCTATGGCTCTTTTTAGGCATTATAATATGAGCGAAGAATCTATAGAGAAATAGGTAAGGCACAACGGACTTTAGCAGCACCCCTAGCTTCATAAGCACTTGGCCTCGCACGTTTAGCTTCATAATAGCCCCACCCATTATCATGCTATGAGTACGCTCCGGGAAGCGTTCTGTAATCTCCCGAATCACTATAGTGCCAAGTGAGATCCCTACCCAATGAGTAGCTTCTATTTTTAGGTGATTAAGCACTTCTATTACTTCATCTCCTATGTTATCAAACTGGTATCGTTTCAGTTTTTCGTAAATAGGTTTCTTAGATTTTCCGTGACCTCGTAGGTCTATAAGGAGCACATTAAAATGCTTTTGAAAAGCCCGCACTTGCTTATACCAAATACTACTGCTACCTCCTGCCCCATGGATGAAAGTTACCCATTGGGCATCGTCACTGTGTATATGTGTAGTATAATGTAGCACTCTTTTAAAGCTAACAAAGATAACCCCTTAATCGTTCAGAGCGGCAGTTTTTACTTGTACTGTATTATGCAGCGTGCGGTGTACGGGACATTTATCTGCTATCACCATTAGTTTTTCTTTTTGCTCATCTGTGAGGTCAGCTTCTATCTCTATTACTCGCTCTATGAGGTCTATCTTATTACGAGATGACTCGCACGCTTTGCAGTCTTTAGCATAATCTTTCGTATGACTTAGGTGTACGTTTATCTCATTGATTTTCCAGCCTTTCCTATCTGCATACGTACTGTCAAGGCAGTAAGTAGTTATAGCTTCCCATTCGTAAAATATACAAATTTGGTATCCATCGGTTGTAAAATTAACGAATAGGGTACTAAGTCCTTCACTTGAAACTAAAAAGGGATTATAGATTACTCTATTATTCCATCATTCTATACTTCAGTAACTCGTATCATTGCACCCATGCAAGCACCACGAGCTAAGAAGGTACCCAAAGAACTTATAATACACGGAGATACACGTATAGACGATTACTTCTGGATGAACCAGCGAGAAGACCAAGAAGTGATAGACTATCTAAATGCCGAAAACGCCTACGGTAAAGGGGTAATGAAGCCTACTGAAGGTTTCCAAAAAGACTTGTACGAAGAGATGATAGCTCGTGTTAAAAAAGATGATGAGTCTGTGCCGTATAAGAAAAAAGGCTATTGGTACTATACTCGATTCATAGAGGAAGGCCAATATCCTATCTACTGCAGGAAGAAGGATACCATGGAAAACCCAGAGGAAATACTGATGGATGTAAATATAATGGCGGAAGGGCATAATTACTATAGTATAGGAGGCCTAAGCATTAGTCCGGATAACAAGTATTTAGTCTTTGGTGAAGATACTGTAAGTCGCAGAATCTATACGCTCAAAATGAAAAGTATAGAGACAGGTGAAATACTAGAACTTAACATACCTGGGACTACAGGTGGAGCTAGCTGGGCAGGTGATAGCCATACGTTATTCTACACACTAAAGGATGAGACTACACTGCGTAGTGCTAAGGTAATGTCTTACAACATTCTCACCAAGGAAGAAAAGGTTCGCTTCATAGAGATGGATGATACCTTTAACTGTGGCGTGTATAAAAGCAAAAGTGAGAAGTATATCATCATAAGTAGTGGAGCAAGTATTACAAGTGAGTATCAGTTTATCCCAGCGGATAGTCCTGAGGATGAATTCAAAATATTCCAACCACGAATACGCGGACTAGAGTACAGTATCAGCCACTTTGAAAATAAGTGGTATATCACAACTAACTGGGATGCTCAAAATTTCAAGCTTATGGAGACAGACGAAGTACTTACGGAACGTAGCAACTGGAAAGAGGTAATAGGACATAGGGAAGGTACTCTACTAGAAGGATTAGAGATCTTCAGAAACTTCCTAGTACTAGAAGAGCGTACCAATGGTCAAAACTTCATACGGGTAATAAACCAAAAGACGAAGGAAGAGCACTACATGGTGTTTGAGTCTGAGACATATGACTGCTGGTCTAGTCTAAATGTAGACTTTGACACAGAGACACTTAGGTATGGCTATACGAGTATGACTACACCCAGTAGCGTGTTTGATTATAATATGGCTACTAGAGATAAAGTACTACTCAAACAGCAGATAGTTCTTGGCGAATATGACGAGAGTTTGTATGACAGCAAGCGTATCTGGGCAACTGCTCGTGATGGTAAAAAAGTGCCCATGAGTGTAGTATATAAAAAAGATGCAAGTGATTCTGACTCAAGCAGAGAAGAAAGTGAGGTTGTCAACCTGAGTGATTCCGCCTCAAGCAGAATTGTATCGAAGGCCAGACCAACTTTACTCTACGCATACGGCTCATATGGTCATTCGCTTGATCCATACTTTAGCTCTATCAGACTAAGTCTACTAGATCGTGGTTTTGTATATGTGATAGCACACATACGAGGTGGTGAAGACCTTGGTCGTCAGTGGTATGATGATGGTAAATTGCTAAATAAGAAAAACACCTTTACCGATTACATAGATTGTGCAGAGCACCTTATTGCAGAAGGCATTACTACCACAGAGCATCTGTATGCTCAAGGGGGAAGTGCCGGCGGCTTGCTAATGGGAGCAGTGATGAATATGCGACCAGACCTATGGAAAGGAGTGATAGCTCAGGTGCCTTTTGTAGATGTGGTGAGTACTATGCTAGATGATACCATACCACTGACTACAGGCGAGTATGATGAGTGGGGAAATCCAAATGAAGAGGAATACTACCACTATATCAAAAGCTACTCACCGTATGATCAGGTAGAAGCAAAAGCGTATCCCAATACACTTATAACTACAGGTTTACACGACAGCCAAGTGCAGTACTGGGAGCCAGCTAAGTGGATAGCTAAACTGCGAGAGATGAGAACGAATGACAATATCCTCATAATGGATTGCAACATGGAAACAGGTCATGGCGGAGCTAGCGGACGTTTCGAAGCGTTGAAAGAAACGGCGAAGGATTTTGCCTTCTTATTTATGCTCGAGGGGATAAAAGAATAATTTTGTACCATGAAAAATAGCCTAGTCATGCTACTACTTTTAGTGAGCACATCACTCGTAGCACAGATAGAAACAGACCGTCCAGATTTTACTGAAAGTCCTAATGTAGTGCCCAAAGGAGCTCTGCAGATAGAGACTGGGTTTATTTTGGAGAATGATTACTCAGCTAAAGAACAACGTAATTGTAAGATTCAGTTATCTGAAAGAAATTTTACGGTAAATACAACTCTTTTGAGGTACGGGTTAACTAAAAATATCGAGCTAAGGCTCAATACAAATTATTCTATTTCCAAAGTTGGAAACATGAATGATATTCTCATTTTGGATTCTACACACAATCCAAATTTGGATGACATAAAAGGTTTTCAAACCCCATTCATCGGATTCAAAACCAATCTATACAAGAATGACAAACTAAGCATCGGTTTCTTGGGTCATTTATACATCCCAGAACTAGCTTCTGTAGATTTTATGAAAGCTAATGGGCAGAAAATTGCACCCGAATTTCTAATCCCACTTACGTATGATATCACAGATAAGTTTGGCATAGCGGTGCAGTATGGACTTACTTGGGATGGTTTTACACCTAATCCTACCACCAGCTACACGCTAGCATTAGGCTACAGCATCACAGATAAACTTAGTGCTTATGTAGAGCCGTATGGTTTTTTAACAAATAATGGGGATGAGCTTCATTTAATCAATGGCGGGTTTACCTATTTAATTAACGATGATTTTCAAGTAGACCTCACAGGAGGTTTCGGGCTGAATGAAGCCGCTCCAGATAATTTTGTAAACTGCGGAGCATCGTTTTTACTTTTTAATAAATGAGAATATTAATCATACTATTCTTAGCACTATTTGTAGTAGCCTGCGATACCACTAGTAAGTGGAAACCAAATCAAGAGGCAATCTCTGAAGCAGATAGCTACTCAGATTTATCTACGTACGTCAAACGACTAACGCGACATAGAGATAGCACTAGTGCTATGTTCCTAAGTGGAGCTAATGGGATACTACCCAAAGAAGATCTATCACCTACAGGAAAGCTTAAGTACTTTGCTCCAGATGAGGCGTTTAGAATAAAAGCAACCTTTACTCCTATAGAAAACGGTGAGGTAATAGAAATGCAAACGAGTACTGATAGACTGCCAGAGTACAGGATATACGGTACACTTGCATTTAAACTAGGAGAAGCAGACTTAGCACTTACTCTCTATCAGAATGTAGAGCAGCCAGACTATCTCTTTTGCCCGTTCAAAGACCTCACCAATGGGAAAGAGTCGTATGGAGCAGGAAGATATCTAGATTTCAAGCTTAAAGATTTAGCCAATCCTGTGCTAGATTTTAACTATGCCTATAGTCCATACTGTGCGTATAATAAGGAGTATTCTTGCCCCATACCTCCTAGGGAAAACCACCTCCAAGTGGCATTACCTGCAGGAGAAAAGAGGTGGCACTAAGTCCGATGGGTTTTCATACTTTTGCAATCTTATAATCCATGGCTGAAAAAATACTTGTAATAGGTGCCTGTGGTCAAGTGGGCACAGAGCTTGTAGAAAATCTACAAAATATTTATGGAGCTGCTAATGTAGTGGCTAGTGACATTCGTAAGTCAGATAATCCGGTGTTTCAAAATGGAAGTTTTGAGATGTTGAATGTCTTAGATAAAACGCAAATAGCCGAAGTCTTTGGCAAGTATAAACCTACCATAGTATATCACCTTGCAGCACTGCTTAGTGCTACGGCAGAGGCTAATCCTAAGTTGGGTTGGGAGCTCAATATGGATGGCACGTTCAATATATTTGATGCATGTTTAGAGTACGGAGTGAAACGTATTTTTTGGCCAAGTTCTATAGCTGTTTTTGGACCTACTACACCAGCAGTCCTGACACCGCAGAGTACTATCTTAGAGCCGAACACGGTATATGGAATCACAAAGTTAGCAGGAGAACGCTACTGCGAATACTACTATAATAGATATGGTTTAGATGTGCGGAGCATACGCTATCCTGGTCTTATAGGTTGGAAATCATTGCCAGGGGGAGGTACTACAGACTATGCCGTAGATATTTTTCACCAAGCACTTAAGACCAAGAGCTACACCTCTTTTCTAGATGAGAGCACTACTCTCCCTATGATGCATATGGAAGATGCCGTACGTGCTACATTAGAAATCACTGATGCCCCGGCAGAAAAAATAAAATTACGAAGCAGTTATAACATTTCGGGTACATCATTTAATCCGGAAGAACTTGCTGCAGAAATAAGAAAGCATATTCCTGACTTTACTCTTGATTATGCAATAGATCACCGCCAAAAAATAGCAAGCAGCTGGCCAGATAGCATAGATGATGCACAAGCTAGAGCTGACTGGGGATGGCAAGAAAAATATAATTTAGAAAACCTCGTTATCAATATGCTTGATAATCTGGGCGGATTATCCTTAACAGAGTAAAAAGTACGCTCATAATAAAGGGGCTAATAATCATAGCCTTAGCAATTATCCATCTACCAACATATGCAGAGCTTTCTGCCCTTAGTAATTCTTAGCCATTAGAGTCTTAAAATTCAGTATTACAAAATAGAGTGGCTAGTTTTAGTACAGTTTAATACCTACATAACATAGCTCTTCCGGTGGCAGTGGAATA
>Ga0209119_1003282_pt1 | contig 14013 bp, 10 predicted proteins | sample COG_03_FD_184747 | JGI IMG/M metagenome (GOLD analysis project Ga0209119, IMG submission 184747) | Pelagic Microbial community sample from North Sea - COGITO 998_met_03 (SPAdes) (version 2) | ecosystem: Environmental > Aquatic > Marine > Neritic zone/Coastal water | place: Helgoland, sampling... | reverse complement strand
GACAAGACACAAGTAATGGTTGACCAACGTATTGTATCCACCATGTTTTTACCTTCGGCAGCGCATGTGGCGAAAGAAATGATTAACCTTCGCAGGTAGTTTATACAGAACGGGAGAAACCGAATGTCTCTGCCCCCTAGAATAAATTGGATGTCGTTAATTTATACCACACAATATTTCACCATGCCCTTCACTGGTTTTCAACATTATTAACAATGAATACCTGTTGTCCATTTTGTATATAAACCATGAATTATTGTTTATGGGTCAATACAGGATATTGATAAGGATCGATATGATGCTATATAAGGAATACATATTTCAATCAGTGCTCTTCGAGTAAAATCCTGCAACGGCACTAAAACCAATGGCTGGTCATGATGTTTGGCTTAGCGCAGGTAATCATATCACTCTATTTTAGTTTCTAACTCTGGAGCTTTCTCAATGTGTATTTTAAGACTAGAGAAATTGGTGAGTTTGTCTTTCATTCGCTGAGAGTAGGTAATAAAATTGGTCAAAGCACCAGCGTCGACTCTGGTGGGGTCAACTAGCATGATCAACAAATCTCGATTGGCGGCATCGATATAATGTTGTAGTTCCTTGGCCTTTGTTTTGAGGTTGATAGATTGCCCGTCTTTGATTGCATCGTGAATATCATCAAAAAAAATCAGGGTTTGGCTAGACAACTCTCTGACCATAAACAGCACATCACTTTTTAGTTCGATATATTGTTTATTCATGGCTTTTTTCGATTCAAAAAGATCGCAAATCGAGTCGTGTATTTGAAACAAATAGTCAAACTGATTAATCAGTTTAATTAAATGCTTTGAGTCATTTTCTTCTTTGATTAACGACACCACTTTTGAGAAATAGTTGATGTATTCTTTTTTCACAAAGCTAATATAATCGAGGCGTTTTTCGGTGGTATCAAATACCCCCTGATAGTTAGTTTCTATGCTTAAGGTCACACTATTGTAGTTTTCTTGCAAAAATAAAAATAAACCAGCGGTGCCTTTGTCGAGTTTTGATTTGACCGTTTCAAAATCTTCATCTTCATCAAAAGCAGGTAACTCGAGTCGGATGAAATCCATTTTTCCTTCGCCAAGAATAAAGTCGATGAAACGGGTAAAGGGATTAATAGCCAAGGTAAATATTAAGCTAGTAGCAAGGTTTAACACCAGATGAATATTAGCCAGAGCAATAGCGGGTTCCATCTCTATTTTACTTAGATGGTGGCCGAAAATCAGCAGTGCTGGGGTGAAAATAATAACTCCTCCAATGTTAAACAGAAAATGACTTAAGGCGGCTTTTTTGGCAGCAATGTCCATATTAAATACCGCAATAAATGCCGTAGCAGTGGTACCGATATTGGCTCCCATTATAATAGGAACAGCATTTTCTAAACCTAATAATCCTTGCTGGGTAAAGACTATTGCAAGGCCTGTGGTCACCGAACTTGATTGCACTATGGCGGTAAACATACAGCCAAAAAGTATCGCGTAAAAAGGGTTTTGTGGTTGGCTTAATATTTTCATTAATGTGTCGTTTTGCTGTAAAGGCTCGAGTGAAGAGGCTATTAAGTTCAGACTGAAAAATACAAAACCAAAGTAAAAAATGGCTTTACCAAAGATGCTAAAACGGCTGCGGATCATTGACAGAAAAAAACCAATGATGATTAAAAATGGCGCAAAGTCAGTGAGTTTAAAAGCGACCAATTGGGCGGTAATAGTGGTGCCGATATTACTGCCGAAAATAATACCTACACTGTTTTTAAACGATAATACCCCAGCATTGACTAAGCTGATGCTGATTATAGAAGTTGCTGAGCTGGACTGAATTACCGCGGTGACCATCGCGCCTATCAACACTCCTACTAGTGGCCATTTAGTAGCATTACTCAGGGACTTACGAAAGTGTTCACCAGAAATGCGTTCGATTTCCCTTGAGAAATTTTCCAATCCAAATACAAACAATACAATGGCGGTAAGGCCTGCCATCAGGATAGACAGACTTTCCATTCTAACCTACTACCTCATTGCTAACTAAATGCAGTTTACGGGACGGGAGGTAACATTTAGACAAAAAATGAATCGGACGTGTTGAGGTCAAATGTAAGCTCTTACTTTGAGTGGCGTTAGCTAATTGTAAATAAATTGAGTGACGTAAAACCTGATATGTATCAACAAAAGATCCATCATCAGATGCAAAATAGTACTAGGCAAAATCAATCAAAAGCAGCTTACCAATTTTCTACGCCCCTTATCAATAACCTACAAAAGAGGAATGTCAGATGGTATCGATCAAGAGAGTTATTCTCGATGTGTTAAAACCTCACCAACCAGACGTAATCGAACTGTCCACTGTCATTGCAGAATTAGGTGATGATTATTTGGTGCGAGCAACGGTTATCGAACTCGATACTAATACTGAAACTTTGCAACTTGAAGTGTCAGGTAATGACTTAGATTTCCATCTTATCGAGTCTAGGCTCAAAGAAATGGGTGCATCTTTGCACAGTGTTGATGAGGTTGAGGCACAGAATGCAAACCAGAGCGAATGAGGTTGAAGATGATTTTGAGCTGGTTGATAGACGCTAGGTTTTTATTGGGATTAACTAAAAGCGGCGAAATCATGCGCCGTTATTTTGTGGTAAATGGTTTTGATGGCGCGCTGACCATGTTGGGTTTGATGGTTGGTTTTTTGTTTAGTGCCCCTGATGATTTGTCCGTGGTGATCAAGGTCTGTTTAGCTGCCGCTATTGCGCTGGGCATGAGCGGCTTAAGCAGTGCCTATGTCAGTGAATCTGCAGAGCGACAACATGCATTAAGTCAATTGGAAGATGCCATGATAAGTGATCTTCAAGATAGTGCCCATGGCAAAGCCGCAAGGTGGGCACCTATGTTTGTTGCTTTAGTGAATGGTTGTGCGCCATTACTTATATCTTTGTTGATCCTCAGTCCTTTATGGTTATCCAACGCAGGTGTCTGGCTGCCTCTTCCGGCACTTTATTGCGCCATAATTATTGCCATGTTGCTGATTTTTTTACTGGGTGTGTTTCTTGGCCAAGTGGCTGGCATATATTGGTTACGCAGTGGCATCCAAACCTTACTTCTGGCTTTTGCCACCACTACTCTTATTTATCTCTTTACTGGTCAATAATATGCCTCAAAATAATTGGTACAAGATGGATGAGAGTGACGCCCTACAACAATTAAGCACTTCAACGACAGGTCTAACTAGCGCCGTAGCAAAAAAACGTTTAGAACAATACGGCGAAAATACCCTGCCACAATCACGGGAGCGCTCCTTGTTTGACATAGTGCTTAGCCAGTTTAGCGATTTTATGATTTTAGTATTGTTGCTAGCGGCCATAATATCCGTGCTAATTGGTGAGTTACAAGACACCTTGGCCATTTTGTTTATTGTTTTGGTTAATGCCTTGATAGGGGCGACTCAGGAATTCAGAGCCCAAAAAGCAGTCGAGGCACTTCGTGCTATGTCAGCCCCTGAGGCTAAGGTGTTACGGGACACAAAAACGGCCACCTTAGCCGCCAGCCAACTGGTGCCAGGAGACATTGTTTTACTTGAGGCGGGTAACATAGTGCCTGCTGATATACGTTTACTGGAAACCCAAGCACTGTTAGTTGATGAGTCGGCTTTAACGGGTGAATCTCTGGCCGTGGATAAACAGCCACACAAACTCAATGCAGATGATTTAGTCATTGGTGATCGTCAGAATATGCTGTTTAAAAATACTCTGGTCACCCGCGGGGTTGGGAGAGGTTTAGTGGTGGCGACGGGTAAATCTACGGAAATGGGGCGTATTGCCCAGTTACTGCATACTGAACCCAATGTTAAAACCCCACTTCAACAACGTTTAAGTGTGTTCGGCCGTTATTTGGCTATCGCTGTTATAGTTATTTGCGCGCTGATTTTTGGTGCGGGGTTAGTACAAGGCCAACCCGTGATATTGATGTTATTAACGGCTATTAGTTTGGCTGTAGCGGCCATACCAGAAGCATTACCTGCGGTGATTACCATTTCACTGGCATTAGGTGCACGAAAACTAATTTTACATCAGGCCTTGGTACGTAACCTGCCAGCAGTAGAAACCCTCGGTTCTGTAACCTATATCTGCACCGACAAAACGGGCACTTTGACCCAAAATAAAATGCATGTAGAAATGGTTTATACCCTAGCAGAAGGGCGAGGGTCGTTGTCTAGCCAGCAGTCTGAACTGGGCCAAATAATGGCGCTGAGTAATGATGTCACTGAAGTTGATGGAAGAGCCGAGGGCGAAGCAACTGAACTCGCCTTATACGCTATGGCTCAAGAGATGGGTTTTATCAAAGTGGCTTTAGAGCAAACACTGCCCAGAGTCGCACTTATCCCTTTTGACAGTGAACGCAAACAAATGACCACTATGCATCAAAAAAACACTATGCATCAAAAAATCACTGTGCATCAAAAAAACACTGCTCATCAAAAGGCAGAGGCAGTGGTGGCTTATGTCAAGGGAGCACCAGAAGAGGTCTTGGCACAATGTGTTGAGGCCTTGCAAAACGGCGCAGTATTGCCGTTTAAAACAGGCAAAGTGTTATCCGAAGCAGCGGCGCTGGCTGATGAAGGTTACCGAGTACTGGCGTTGGCAAAACGTGAATTTCAAACACTGCCAGAAGTGATTGATGGGCAAAATATTGAGAACAACCTGACCTTTTTAGGATTAGTGGCCTTGATTGATCCGCCACGCCCAGAAGCAAAACAAGCTGTGGCCGATTGTAAAAGCGCAGGGATCACACCAGTGATGATCACCGGTGATCATCCGGGAACGGCTATGGCGATTGCCAAACGTTTGGGTATTGCCAGCGATCCACAGCAGCTAGCCAGTGGTAAGCTGCTTGCCCAATATTCTGCTGCAGAATTGACGGACAAGGTGGCATCTTTGCGGGTTTACGCAAGGGTCAGCCCTGAACAAAAATTAATGATCGTAAAAGCCCTGCAAACTCGTGGAGAGTTTGTGGCCATGACTGGGGACGGGGTCAATGATGCCCCAGCCCTTAAACGCGCTAATATTGGCGTGGCCATGGGGAAGAATGGTACAGACGTGGCCCGTCAAGCCTCAGATATGGTGTTGCTCGACGATGATTTCGCCACTATTGTGCGAGCCGTAAAGGCCGGTCGGCGGATTTTTTGTAACATTCACAAGTTTATCAAAGACACAATGAGCTCTAATTCTGGGGAGATTTGGACCTTGTTTTTGGCGCCATTTTTTGCCTTGCCTATTCCTTTATTACCTATTCATATCCTTTGGATAAACCTCATTACGGATGGATTGCCGGGCTTAGCATTTAGCGCAGAACCTGCTGAGCCGGGGCTTATGCGCCGACCACCACGACCACCGCAGGAAAACATCTTTGCTCACGGCACTTGGCAACACATCCTCTGGATTGGTTTATTTGTGGCCGCTTTATCTCTTGGGAGCATGGCTTGGGCACTGTCTAGAAAAGTGGAATATTGGCAGACCATAGTTTTCACCGTGCTGACGGTCTCACAATTATTTCATTCAATAGCGGTACGCAGTGAACGTGAGTCGCTACTGAGTATTGGTTTGTTGACGAATAGACCAATGGTAGTGGCAGTTAGCATGATGTTTTTGTTGCAAATGGCGGTGATTTATTTGCCGGCATTAAATGGCATTTTCCACACGATGCCGTTACCTTTTTTTGACCTAATGGTATGTCTAGGTTTGTCATCGCTGGTGTTAGTGGCGGTTGAGCTAGAAAAATACTTGTTACGAAAAGGCTTTATTTATAACCCCTAGCTTTTAAATCACAAACTTGATTCAGGTCAACTTGCTTCCCCAACTAAGGCATACACTTTCAGTCATATTTGTTGCTATCAATTGTTGCCTAAAACTAAGGCGGAGCAAGAATGGACATTCCGACTATTAACCACACAGGCACTGGCCAATCTGCAAACTTACAGGACTATCAACAAAGTTATGGAAACTTTGACTGGTCCGATGCCAAACAACAGATTAAAGGCTACCAAGGTGGAATTAACATAGGTTACGAGGCTGTGGATAGGCATGTTGAAGAAGGATATGGCGAACAGCTCGCGTTGATTTTTCTGGGTAAAAAAGGCCAAAGAACAACCTATACTTACAAACAACTACAACAACAAAGTAATCGTTTCGCCAATTTGCTGACAGAGTTGGGCATTGAAAAAGGCCACCTGTTATGCAGCTTAACTGAGCGCAACACTACGCTATATTCGGCTATTATTGGTTGTTTCAAAGCGGGAGTGGTATTTAGTCCGTTGTTTTCGGCCTTTGGCCCTGAGCCTATTCGTTCGCGCATGGAAATAGGTGGTGTTAGAGTATTGCTTACCAGTGCCAAATTATACCGAAAAAAAGTAGCCGCGTGGCGCCACAAATTAGGTTGTTTGCATCATGTTTTGCTGTATGACTGCGAGGGACGTTGTCCTGATGACTGCATCGACCTTGACAATGCCATTAGCCATCAAAGTGAAAATCACCATATTTGTCCCACCACTGGTGAAGACTCAGCCTTACTACATTTTACCAGTGGTACTACAGGTCAACCTAAAGGCGTAGTCCACGTTCACAATGCAGTAATTTACCACAAATACTCCGGTTTTTGCGCTCTAGATATTCGACCAAAAGACATCTACTGGTGTACGGCTGATCCCGGTTGGGTAACTGGGATATCTTACGGAGTTATTTCTCCACTGTGTAACCGCGCCACCTTGATTGTGGATAATGCTGAATTTGATCCCCAGCGCTGGTACAGCATTATTGAGCATGAAAAAGTTAATGTCTGGTACACCGCACCTACCGCCATACGTATGTTGATGAAATCCGGCAAGGAGTTGATAAATCAACATAAGCTGTCGTCTTTACGTTTTCTGGCTAGCGTCGGTGAACCCCTTAATCCTGAAGCCGTACTGTGGAGCAAAGAGGTATTCGGCAAACCTTTTCATGACAATTGGTGGCAGACCGAAACCGGCGGCATTATGTTAGCCAATTTTGCTTCAGAACCAGTCAAACCTGGCTCAATGGGTAGGCCGTTACCGGGTATTCAGGCCGGCATTATTCAGGTGAATGAGCAAGGTCAAGCCGTGCAATTAATGGGCGCAAACCTAACCGGTGAGCTGGCACTAAAACCCGGTTGGCCGTCGATGTTTAGAAATTATTTACATGAATCACAACGCTATCAAGATTGTTTTAAAGACGATTGGTATCTGAGTGGGGATTTAGCCTATCAAGATGAAGACGGCTACTACTGGTTTGTAGGACGAAGTTCGGACTTAATCAAGTCTTCTGGTCATTTGATTGGCCCGTTTGAAGTAGAAAGTGCCTTGATGGAACATCCCGCAGTAGCAGAAGCCGGAGTGATTGGCATACCCGATGAAATGGCAGGAGAGGTGGTCAAAGCCTTTGTTGCCTTACAGCCTGGTTATGAACAAAGCGATGAGTTGTTAAAAAGCTTGATGGCACACGCCAGAACTAAGTTAGGCGCAAGCATAGCCCCTAGAGAAATAGCCGTTAAAGATAACCTGCCTAAAACTCGCAGCGGTAAAATCATGCGGCGTTTACTCAAAGCCCGTGAACTAGGGTTGGCCGAAGGAGATATTTCAACCTTAGAAAGTGATGAACACACACATTTTGGGAAGCGCAGCGATGATTATTGACAACACTAAACCTCATATAGACAAAGCACATTTACACCAGTTACTTAAGCAGATGTTACGCATCCGTCGTTTTGAAGAAAAGTGTGCACAACTATACACTCAGGAAAAAATCCGCGGATTTTTGCATCTTTATATTGGTGAAGAGGCCATTGCCGTTGGTGTAATGAAGAGCCTAACCAAAGATGATGCAGTACTGGCCACCTTCAGGGAACACGGACATGCCTTGGCCAGAGGATTGGAGATGAACAAGGTCATGGCTGAAATGTATGGCAAAGTCACAGGTAGCAGCAGAGGCCGCGGTGGCTCAATGCATATTTTCGACAGCGATCTGCGGTTTTACGGCGGTAACGCCATAGTTGCGGGCGCCTTACCATTAGCTGTTGGTCTGGCCTTAGCCGATAAGATGCAAAATAAGCAGAACGTGACTGTGTGTTTTTTCGGAGAAGGGGCAGTGGCCGAGGGGGAGTTTCACGAAAGCTTAAACTTAGCCAAATTATGGCAATTGCCCATTTTGTTTGTGTGTGAAAATAATGGTTATGCCATGGGCACCGCGCTGGAAATTTCTGAATCAGAACAACACATCTACAAAAAAGCGCAAAGTTATGGGTTAGACGTAAGGCAGGTGAATGGCATGAACGTAGTAGACGTTGAATCCGTTGCTAAACATTATTGTGACGCCATTCGCCAAGGCGCAGGGCCATGTTTACTGGAGTGCACAACCTATCGTTTCCGTGGGCATTCGATGTTTGATACTCAGCTTTATCGCAGTGCCGATGACGTGAAGAAATGGAAAGATAAAGGTCCTATAGTCAAACTAAAAAATTGGCTACAGGCCAATAACGAACTAAGTCCTCATGAATTACAGCAGATAGAGTCGGACGTGGCAAAGGAAGTTGATAGTGCTGTGGCATTTGCCGAACAGTCTGCCTTTGAAGATGAATCAGATCTTTGCCTTGGGGTTTATACCGAGGGCAAAATATGAACACTGACATTCAAAATAATGATAATAAAACCACAGAAACGTTAACTTATCGCGAAGCAATGCGCCTTGCCATTCAAGAGTCCATGGTGGCCGACGAACGGGTGTTTTTAGTCGGCGAGGATGTAGGCAATTATGGCGGTTGTTATGCCGTATCTAAGGGGTTGTCAGAACAATTCGGCCCCCAAAGAATTATCGATGCGCCTTTATCGGAAGCTGGTTTTGTCGGCGCTGGAGTAGGTGCTGCAATCGGCGGTATGCGGCCGATTGTAGAGGTGATGACAGTCAACTTCAGCCTGTTAGCGCTGGATCAAATAGTTAATAACGCGGCGACCTTGCGGCATATGTCGGGTGGCCAACTGAGCATACCGCTGGTGATCCGTATGGCGACGGGAGCAGGCAAACAACTTGCTGCACAACATTCCCATAGTTTTGAAAATTGGTACGCCCATGTGCCGGGTATTAAAGTGTTGGCACCTGCCACCGTGGCTGATGCACGTTACATGTTATCCATGGCTTTAGCAGACCCAGATCCGGTGGTCATTTTTGAACATGTGATGCTTTACAACAACAGCGAGCCGATGCCAACAACCGATGACTGCGCTGATATGCACAAGGCACAAGTGCGTAAAACGGGCAGCCAAATCAGTCTTATTACTTATGGTGGTTCATTAGGTAAAACCCTAGAAGCCGCAGCTATTTTAGAACAACAAGGTATCTGTGCCGAAGTGATTGACCTGCGCTGTTTGCGTCCCCTAGATACAGCAACAGTGTTTGCCTCTGTCAATAAAACTAAGCGAGTACTGGTGGTTGACGAAGGCTGGCGAACCGGCAGTTTGGCGGGAGAAATCTGTGCTTTGGTTGCTGAGCATTGTTTTTGGTCTTTAGATGCGCCGCCAAAACGTCAGTGTAGTATTGAGGTTCCCATCCCTTACCCTAGACATCTAGAGCAGGCGGTTCTTCCTAAAGTTGAACAAATTGTTGAAAGCGCCATGGAGTTAGTCACAAACGGGCAAGCCATGTCATGAAAATTATTAATATGCCGTCTTTTGGCGCAGATATGGCAAAAGGAGAAGTGGCCCACTGGAATGTCAAAGCCGGAGATACGGTTAAAAAAGGCGATATTATTGCTAGCATTGAAACCATGAAAGGCCTGATCGACATGGAAGTTTTCGATGATGGGACAATTGAAAAACTATTGGTAGACGAAGGCATTGAATTGTCGGTAGGACAACCTATCGCAGAATTTAGGCTTGCGAATGAACCATCACTTGATAACACAGCTCAGGCTGCGGTGTCCCATGCTCCTGAAAAACAACAACCTGAAAAAAAACAACCTGAAACTGAAACAAGCGAGCGGCCAGAGTTTGCTGCGCAGCCAGTTATCAAAATACCGATTATTCAAAAAAGTGAAACCTTCTCTGGTGAGGCAAACACCGCCAAAATTTCTCCAGCAGCCCGGCAAAAAGCCAAAGAACTTGGCATTGACTGGCGTTTGATTACACATGGGCAGGGCCCAGATGGGGCAATAGTTTTAGCAGATATCGAACGGACGGCCTCAGCAGAACCTAATAAACATGGCATTAACGACCCCATGCGCCAAGCTATAGCTGCAGTAGTGAGTCGTTCAAAACAGCAAATACCTCACTACTATTTACAGCTAGATATGGTGGTCGATGGGGCGCAGCATTGGCTTACCAAACACAATCAGTCCTTACCATCAGAGCAACGCATACTGCTCAACGCGATAATTTACACTGCTATCGCTCATGCACTTAAGTCATTCCCTGAATTTAACGGTTTTTATCTAGACGGAAAATTTGCAGCGGCTGAGTCGGTGCATCTTGGCAATGTGATTAATTTGCGCCAAGGTGGCTTAGTGGTGGCTGCCATTCATAACGCCGAAAGCCTAGGGTGTGAACAAATGATGATTAAGCTAAAAGACCAAGTTATTCGCGCCAGGGAAGGTGGCTTGCGAATGTCAGAAATGCAAGATGCGACCGTCACAGTGTCTAATCTTGGCGAGCGCGGCTGCGACACTATTCAAAGCATTATTTTCTCACCCCAGGTGGCTATTATTGGTATTGGCCGGCAGCGAACTGTGCCTTGGGTTGTTGACAGTAATGTGACCAGCGCCAGTATTGTGAGTATTACATTAGCCGCAGATCATCGGGTCAGTGATGGGCATTCAGGTGCCCGCTTGTTGAATAAAATTAATCAACTACTACAAAAACCGGAGCGCCTAATATGCACCAGGAACCACTCAAAGAATCGGTCAGCCAATTGATTTTAAACATAGCCCCTGAAGTCGACATGAATACCCTTGACCCCAATGATGATATGCGTGATGAGCTAGACTTGGACTCTATTGATTTTGTGCGATTGCTCACTTCAATTGAGCAAAAGCTGGGTGTGAGGATCCCTGAAGGGGATTATGCTCAAGTGAATACGCTGCAAAAAATGTTGGATTACATAGCCCAGAATAGATAGCCCAGAATGGATAATCTAAAGCTTTCTAGTACGCCTATTTAGGAGATAACCCTTGTCTGAAATGTTTGGCTTTGATGCCTATTCCCCAAAACAAATTTCCGAGCGTATTGATCAGGTTGCAGTGGTCAAGGTACAGCTGCCATTTTTGTCCATGTTGATGTTAGGCATATTGGCCGGTGTGTTTATTGGTTTGGGCGCCTTGGCTTTTGTGCTGGTGAAGTCTGACCCAAGTCTGGGTTTCGCCAGCAGTCAATTGCTGGGTGGTTTAGTATTTTCTCTAGGGCTAATTCTAGTTATTGTGGCCGGAGCAGAGTTATTTACCGGCAATAACCTGATTGTTATGGCCTGGGCCGACGGTAAAATTACCACTGGTATGTTACTGCAGAACTGGTTTGTGGTGTGTATTGCTAACTTTATCGGTGGCGTAGGGCTGGCAGTATTAGTGTTTCTGTCGGGGCATACCGAGATGAATAACGGTCTAATAGCCGAACAATATGTATCTATAGCTCTAAACAAAACCAGTTTGTCTTTTGTTAGCGCCTTTTTTAAAGGTGCATTATGTAACATATTAGTGTGTATGGCAGTTTGGATGGCACTTGCAGGGCGAAGTGTGGTGGATAAAATTGTGGCAATTCTCTTTCCTATTACCATTTTTGTGGCGGCAGGCTTCGAGCACAGTATCGCCAATATGTATCTTATTCCCATGGGGATCTTGATCCAGCAGTCAGCTGAGATGCAAGTGGGTGTTAGTGTCATTAGTTGGAGCGGTCTATTTTACAATTTGTTTCCCGTTATCTTAGGTAATTTATTTGGCGGCAGTGTCCTAGTGGGGCTGGTTTACCATGTTATTTACTGTCGTGCTGGCAGAGGTGAAAACAAGTAATTTGCCAACGTTCATTAACTTGATATAGGTCAACAACCGTTCCAGACAATCTTATTTAATTAACAGACGTTATTCAATTAGCAAGATGTTCTGTTATGCATGAGCCTACTTCCGAAAATACCGCAAACAGCAAAACTCTGGTCAATAGTATCTGCCCCTTTTGCGGGGTAGGGTGTGGCATGGGGTTGGTCACAGGCAATGGGCGACTGCAAAGGCGGGTGATTGAGGTGCAAGCATTACGAAGCCACCCTATCAGTCAAGGGCAACTCTGTGCCAAAGGCTGGAATACCGCTTTTGCTATTAATCCTCGCGACCGTATTACGCATCCTCTAATCAAACAAGACGGTGAATTTGTTAAGGTTGATTGGTCACAAGCCCTAGAACATATTGCGGGTAAATTATCTGGTTATATACAGGATTACGGACCCGATTCGGTAGGGATGGTGAGTAGTGCCAGAGCCACCAACGAAGATAATTATGCGGCGCAAAAGTTCACCAGAACAGTATTAAAAACCAACAATATCGACCATTGTGCGCGAATTTGTCATAGCCCAACTGTGGCTGGGCTTAAACAAACGTTGGGTTCCGGTGCCATGACCAACAGCATTGATGATGTGGACAAGGCCGAGGTTATTTTGGTGATTGGTGCCGACCCCACAGAAAACCACGCCATTATTGGTGGTCGGATCATGCGTGCCAAGCTAAAAGGTGCCAAGTTGATTGTGATTGATCCACGAGTAACACGTTTGGCCCAAGTGGCAGACTTACATTTGCAGTTACAGTTAGGCAGTAATATTGCACTGTTAAACGGTTTGGTGAATATCATTTTGCAACGAGGCTGGCAAAATACCGAGTTTTTGTCAAAACGTTGTGAAGGTCTTAGTGAGTTGCAAACTCAAGTATCAAATTATCCTTTAGACGAAGTGGTAAAAGTGACAGGTGTCAAAGGCGAAGACTTAATAGCAGCGGCCAAGTTATACAGCCAAGCGAATACTGCATTTTTGGCCTATGGCATGGGCATTACCCAATTTATTAGCGGCACTAATAATGTGATTGCGGTGTCCAATTTGGCCTTGGTGTGCGGGCAAATTGGCCGTCAGGGCACAGGTATCAATCCCTTACGGGGACAAAACAACGTGCAGGGTGCGTGTGATATGGGGTGCCTGCCCAATGTGTATCCCGATTATCAAAGTGTTGCCGACGAGAAAGTGCGAGAGAAATTTGCCAAAGCTTGGCAGACCCCAGTTGCAGCAGGGCGAGGTTTGACTTCGTTAGGCATGAGTAATCAGGCGCGCAAAGGACAATTTCATGGGCAAATCATTTTTGGGGAAGATCCTGTGGTCACCGACCCTGATCAAAACAAAGTTTCACAAGGCATCCAAGCCTTGGACATGTTGGTGGTGGTGGAGTTGTCCATGACCGAAACTGCGAAAATGGCCGATGTGGTGTTACCCGCAGCTTGTTTTGCCGAAAAAGAGGGTACCTTTACCAATTGCGAACGCAGGGTGCAATTAGTTCGCCAAGCGATAGCACCGCCCTTCGAGGCCAAGGCAGACTGGCAGATATTGGCTGAGTTGGCCGACAAAATGGGCATGGGCCAGCTTATGCCGTGGCAAAATAGCGAGCAAATATTTACTGAAATGGCTAGTTTATGTCCATCTTTCAGTGGCATGAATTATGAATTGCTTGAGCGCCAGCATGGAGTTCAATGGCCTTGCAATGACGAACATCCTTTGGGCAGCCCTTGTTTACATAGCCACACCTTTCCTATTGGCAAAGCTAAGCTTATCCCTGTGGAACAAACTGCCACCGCCGAGTCACCGGATCGCCAATACCCCTTTTGGCTGACCACTAATCGTCTGCACTACCATTACGGTTGTGGCTCGATGACCCGCCAATCCCCCTTGCTTGAAAGAGAGACGCCAGATGGTTTGCTGTTTATGCACCC
>Ga0209119_1003276_pt1 | contig 14036 bp, 7 predicted proteins | sample COG_03_FD_184747 | JGI IMG/M metagenome (GOLD analysis project Ga0209119, IMG submission 184747) | Pelagic Microbial community sample from North Sea - COGITO 998_met_03 (SPAdes) (version 2) | ecosystem: Environmental > Aquatic > Marine > Neritic zone/Coastal water | place: Helgoland, sampling... | reverse complement strand
CCAACACATTGGTGCAGACTTAGTTTACGCTTGGCCTACCGCAGAGATCGCGGTGATGGGAGCCAAGGGTGCTGCGGAGATTATTTTCAAGCGCGAAATTGCCAATGCAGACGATCCGAAGGCAGTCTGGGAGGAAAAGGAAAAAGAATACGCCGAACTATTTGCGCATCCGTACAATGCAGCGGCCCGGGGCTACGTCGACGAAGTTATTCTGCCGCGCAACACCCGGGCCAAACTGATCAGCGCTTTTGAAATGCTGAAAAACAAAGTGGATCAGCTGCCACGCAAGAAGCACGGCAACTTACCCCTTTGAGGTTATTGTATGCGTTTGATGGAGCAGCCGATGGCTTTTGTCTCCGCGACGTCGCAGGCCTTCCCCTTCTTCAAAGCAGTCATGGCGTCCATGACATAGTTCGCTTGAACAGCACTAGCATCGCTGACATTGTCGTCCAATGACCCGCGGTATACCAGCTCCATGTCTTTGTTGAACAAGTAAACATGAGGGGTTTTCAACGCGCCGAAGGCATCTGCGACCCGGTGCGCTTTGTCCATGAGGTAAGGCATTTTGTACCCTTCGGCCTTGGCATGTTCTTGCATCGCTTCCATGCTATCATGGTTATCGCGCTTTGCTTCGTTGGAATTGACGAGGACCATGCCGACGCCCATGCGTTGCGCTGCTTCGTTGGTGGCATTGTAGCGCCCTTCCCACCCGTCGCTTTTGCTGCCATTGCCGACGACAAATGGGCAGGTATTGCAGCTGAAAACAACGAGCAAACCGTTGGGGCCTGCAGCAGATTCCAGGGTCATCATTGTGCCGTCTACATTGGCCATGGCCGCATCGGCAAGTGGCGCTTTCGCACCGATGGCCAACTCAGGCTGCGGTTCATTCACGGTAAAACCAGCACTTGTCAAGAAAGCAGCGGTGAAAATTGCCACCGCGCTGAGCAAGGCAAAAGAGGATTGAATTTTATTTTTCATAGGATATTAAGTCGAAATTTGACTTCGAAGTTCGCATAAATCTAATGAAAATGCGCACGCAGGGAAGAAAGGGTCGCCATGAGTGGCGCGTTTACTTGATCAGCAAGGCATCTCCGTACGCGAAGAATCGGTACTTTTCCTTCATCGCTTGGCTGTAGGCCTCCATGATCAAATCATGCCCAGCGAATGCGGAGCTGAGCATCAACAAGGTGCTTTGCGGGGTATGGAAGTTTGTGATCAGTGCGTCGGAAATTTTGAAGTCGTACTTGGGGAAGATGAATTTGTTGGTCCAGCCGTTGTACGGTTTCAGCGTTTCGGTAGTGCTCACAGATGTTTCCATGGCACGCATAGCGGTGGCACCAACCGACACGATGCGTTTGCCTTCTTCTTTGGCTCGGTTGACACGATCTGCACACGCTTCCGGGATGATCAATTGTTCCGAATCCACCTTGTGCTTGGTGAGGTCTTCGACTTCTACCGGTCGGAAAGTTCCAAGGCCGATGTGCAAGGTGAGGAAGGACATGTCAATGCCTTTGATTTCAAGGCGCTTCAGCAATTGTTTTGAGAAGTGCAGGCCCGCCGTAGGGACTGCAACAGCCCCGAGGTTTTTGGCATAGATGGTCTGGAATCGCTCGCGATCGTCTGGACCTACCGGGCGTTCGATGTACTTCGGTAACGGTGTTTCACCGAGCTGAAAGATGACCGCCATGAACTCTTCATAAGAACCGTCGAACAAGAACCGCAAGGTGCGACCACGTGAGGTTGTATTGTCGATGACTTCGGCTACGAGCTCGTCATTTTCTCCGAAGTAGAGCTTGTTGCCGATTCGAATTTTTCGTGCAGGGTCCACGAGCACATCCCACAGGATACTTTCACGGTTCAGTTCCCGAAGCAAGAAAACCTCGATCACCGCGCCCGTTTTTTCCTTGTTACCATACAGTTTCGCGGGAAACACTCGGGTATCGTTGGCTACGAAAACGTCGCCTTCATCAAACTCGTCGAGCACGTCCTTGAACATTTTGTGTTCAATGGTTCCCTTGTCCTTGTCCACGACCATGAGGCGGCTATCGTCTCGGCTTTCGAGCGGGTCTTGGGCAATCAAATCGGGCGAAATGTCGTACTTGAAAGAGGATAATTTCATAAAGAAGCGAGTTTCCGAGGGGCAGGTGAATGGTCGGCAAATCTAGTCAATTCGCAATCAAACGTCAACCGGAACTTACTTATCGGTCATTGCCAGTGATTCGATGGTTTGGATGAGGGCCGGGAGTTGCACACAATTGGCAATCGGAAATGGCCCATTCATTGTCCGGCGAAGCGCGATCAAGTGGCCACCTACGCCCAATGTTTCGCCAAGGTCTCGGGCGATGGACCGGATGTACGTCCCTTTGGTGCAGTCGATCTCGACATCCACATCAACGACGTTGTTTTGGTCAATCACGCGGTGTTGCACCGCTTGGATTTCCAGTTTCTTGATTTCAATGTTGGCGCGATTCAGCATGATTTCGCCTCCTTTGCGCGCTACGGCATAGGCCTTTTGGCCGTTTACTTTTTTGGCGCTGTATCGCGGAGGCATTTGTTCGAGGAAGCCGCGAAGACCGGTGGCTGCTTTTTCGATAGCGGTACGGGTCAAATGCGCTGAGTCGGCCCATTTTTCGACGGGCAATTCGGCGTCCAAGCAAGGCGTATGGGCACCGAGTCGGATGGTAGCGGTGTACGACTTGTCTTGGGCTTGAAGCGTTTCGATGCGCTTGGTGGCTTTTCCGGTGCAGACCACGAGCACGCCGGTCGCCAAGGGATCCAAGGTGCCTGCATGGCCCACTTTGATTTTTTTGACCTTGAGAGCATGCCGCAGGTGCCCTCTAACCTTATTCACGACATCGAAAGAGGTCCATTCCAGGGGCTTATCAATCAACAGTATTTGCCCTTCCATGAAATCCTCCAATTCTTTGAAGTTCATCACAGGCATTTCGGCTTGAACAGTCATGGTGCAAAATTAAGCGCCGAATTCAAATGCACCGTGCTCAATTGACCTGCGACTCATACTTCGGGGCTGCTTCTTCCGCTCGCAAGCCGGCGATGTCTTCGAGCAAGCGCAGTGCGGCCAAGGTGGATTGAATCCCTTCAATGCTCATGCGCAATGCGCCATTGCGCTGGTACATTTTGGTGTCCTTTGCGTGATTCTTCAGGTAATTCAGAATTCGAGCAAAGGTTGCGCCCTGGAAAAAAGCACTATCCTCGTTTGCAATGAATGCAGCGATGAGTTTTCCGCCTTTCAAAACGATTTTCTCCATGCCCAAGAATTCAGCCAACCAACGCAATCGAATCGTATCGATTAAGTCTTCGGTTTCCTGTGGTAAGGGTCCGAAGCGGTCTTCTAATCGTTCCTTGAAGGCTGCCAATTCAGATTCGTGGTCGAGGTCGTCGAGTTCGCGGTAGAGGGAAATTCGCTCGGGAATATCGTTGACATAGTGGTCGGGGATCATCAGGGCGAAATCGGTCTCAATCGCTGCTTCCGAGACGTATCGACGATCTGCTTTTCGCTCTTCTTCGAACAACTCTGCAAAGGATTCTTCTTTGAGCTCCTGCACGGCTTCCGATAGAATCTTTTGGTACATATCGAATCCAAGTTCGGAGATGAAACCGCTCTGCTCTCCCCCCAACAAGTCTCCTGCCCCTCGGATATCCAAGTCGCGCATGGCAATTTGAATGCCGCTTCCGAGGTCGCTAAATTGCTCAATGGCCTGCAATCGTTTGCGGCTTTCGTCAGGCAACAAGCTGATGGGTGGAGCGAGCAAGTAGCAGAACGCCTTCTTGTTCGATCGTCCAACACGTCCGCGCAATTGATGCAAATCGCTTAGCCCGAATTGATGGGCATCATTGATGATCATGGTGTTGGCGTTGCTGATGTCAATCCCCGATTCGATAATGGTCGTCGCAACGAGCACATCGAAGGCGCCCTCAATGAAACGAGCCATCACATCTTCCAGTTGTTTCCCGTCCATTTGGCCGTGTCCAATCCCCACGCGAGCGTCTGGGACAAGTCGGGTGATCATGCCCGAGACCTCTTGAATATTCTTGACGCGGTTATTGACAAAATACACCTGCCCTCCGCGGCTGATTTCATAGGCGATTGCATCTCGAATCACCTCTTCACTGAAAGAAGCCAAGTGCGTTTCAACCGGCTGGCGATTGGGCGGTGGCGTGGCGATGGTACTGAGGTCGCGTGCCCCCATCAAACTGAATTGAAGCGTCCTTGGAATGGGCGTCGCGGTGAGGGTCAAAGCATCCACGTCCGCGCGCAATGTTTTCAGTTTGTCCTTGACGGCCACGCCGAACTTTTGCTCTTCATCGATGATCATCAACCCCAAATCCTTGAATTTGACTCGCTTGCCAACGATGGCGTGGGTCCCGATTAAGATATCTACCTGGCCAGCTTCGAGTTTTTTGAGGGTCTCGGTGAGGGCCTTACCTGTTTTGAAACGATTGATGTAATCGACGGTCACGGGAAAGTCCCTGAGCCTCCGCGAGAAGCTCCTGAAATGCTGCATGGACAGGATGGTCGTAGGCACCAGAACAGCGACTTGTTTTCCGTCTGCAGCGGCTTTAAAAGCTGCTCGAATGGCGACCTCAGTCTTGCCAAAGCCAACATCGCCGCACACCAACCGATCCATTGGAATGGATCGTTCCATGTCTTTTTTGACAGCTTCAATCGCCGAGTGTTGATCCGGAGTTTCTTCGAACATGAAGCTGGCTTCCAGTTCGTGAAGCATGTAATTGTCGGGAGAAAAAGAGAACCCTTTTGAGTTTTTGCGCTTCGCATACAACTTCAGCAGGTCGAAAGCCAATTCCTTGACACGCGTCTTGGTTTTGGCTTTGGTCGCAGCCCAAGTGCCAGTGCCCAGCTTGCTGATTTTGGGAGCAGTTCCTTCTTTCGAGGTGTATTTCGAAATCCGGTGCAACGAATGAATGTTCACGTATAACACATCGCCGCCTTTGTAGCTCAAGCGGATGGCTTCTTGCTCTTTTCCGTTTACATCAATCTTCTGTAGCCCGCCAAATTCACCGATTCCATGGTCGATGTGGACAACGAAATCACCGGGCTCCAGCGCCATCAATTCTTTCAGGGTCAACGCTTGTTTGTTTTTGCGGAATCCTTCCTTGAGTCGGAAACGGTGGTAACGCTCAAACAATTGATGGTCGGTGTAGACAAGTAGCTTCAGGTCCTTGTCGACAAATCCGTTGCTCAGTTCAACGGGAATTGGATGATGCGGCACTTCTTCTTCCCGATCGGCGAAAATGTCATGCAGCCGTTCAATCTGAGTGGATTGGCCAGCGACAATCACGTTGTGATACCCTTGCCTATGATTCGCCTGCAAGTTGGACGTGATCATGTCGAAGTTCTTGTTGAAACTCGGCTGCGGGATCATGTTCCAATCGATGACCACCCGGTTGGGAAAAGTGGTTCCACCATCGAATTCAATGACATGGAAAGGGTCGATGAGCTTCTGAAATCCCGAGGGATCGATGTAGAGCTTGTCGGGCGGAGTAAAATTTAGCTCTTCCGATACGCGCTCGTACGCCTTCTCAGCCTTCTCCATCGCCGTTTCCAATTGCTTTTCACAACGTGCCGCATCAGCGATCCAAATTCGGGTGTCGGCGGGGATGAAATTGAAAAAGGGTTCAACGGCCTCATGCAAGGTCTGATCCCCAATGTTGGGAACCACAACGGCACGGGTCATCTTGTTGATGCTGAGTTGATTAGTCGGATCGAACTTGCGGATTGACTCCACTTCGTCCCCAAAGAATTCAATCCGGTAGGGGTGGTCGAAGGAAAAAGAAAACACATCGACAATGCCTCCGCGCACGGCATACTGACCGGGCTCATACACGAAGTCAACTTTATGGAAACCGTATTCGATGAAGACTTCATCCAAAAAGTCCATGGTGTATTTCTCTCCCAATGCCAGGGAAAAAGTTTGTTCTGATAGTTCGCGTTGACTGATCACTTGTTCGGCCAGAGCTTCTCCGAATGTGACAATGGCCAATCCCTTGCCGTCCCGGTTAATTTCGTTGAGCACCTCGGCACGCATGGCGATGTTCGCATTCTCCGTAACTTCTTCTTGGTAGGGAACACGCGCCGAACGAGGAAAGAATAAGATGCGGTGGGATTTCCCGAGCAATTGCTCCAAATCGTTTAGAAAGTAAGCTGCTGTCTCTTTGTCATCGAGTACAAACAAATGGCTGGGCTGGCTCGCCAATGCTGCGGGGTCGCTTGTGTCGCTGAATAGGGAGGCAGCGAGCAGGGGTGCGGCGGAACCTACAATCCCTTTGAGTTCTGTTTTCGAACCCTCACTGCTCCAGGCTGTTTTGAGCAGTTGCGCTCGGGCATCTGATCGGTAAAATTGAATGAGTTCGTCGACCCGCATGGTAGGGATGAAATTGCAGGTGCGAAGTTAGCCGGAACCAAGGTTCCGTCCTCACTCGGGGCCGGAAGTTGCCATCCAGCAGGAACGAAGTCCTTGAACCATGTTCCTGCTTCCGACATAAAAGGGAGAGCGTTCGTGCAATGCTCGGGGTTGGATTTCCAAAATGTCGGAGGTATTGTTTTCGGCTGTTCCTCCTGCTTGCTGGGCGATAAAGGCCAAAGGATTGCATTCATACATCAAGCGCAATTTGCCTTCGGGGTTGCTTTCGGTGCTGGGATACAAATAAATTCCGCCCTTGATGAGGTTGCGATGAAAGTCGGTGACCAGGCTTCCGATGTACCGGGCTTTCAGTCCCACACCCAGCGTTTCTCGGCAGCCTCCAATGAATTTCTGCACGGCTTGTGGTGCTTTGTGCAGCAAGGCATCATTGATGGAGTAAATGATGGCAGATTCGGGAAATTCCATCTTGGGATGCGAAAGAAAAAATTCACCAATGGCGGGATCCATCGTGAATCCGTTGACTCCGGTTCCAGTAGTGTAAACCAGCATGGTGGAAGAGCCATATAGGATGTAACCCGCGACGACTTGCTCTGTTCCTTTTTGGAGGAAATCTTGACTGCTGAGCGGTTCGCCAAGCAGAGTGACCCTGCGGTAAATGCTAAAGATGGTTCCGATGGAAACATTGACATCAATGTTGGAACTGCCATCCAACGGATCGATCATCACCACATACTTTCCCTCCTTTCCTTGGTCATGGCAGAGGATGTAATCTTCCTGTTCTTCAGAGCCAATGCCCGCGACAGATTTGCCGGCGGTAAGAATGCGCATGAAGGTTTTGTCGGCAAAAACGTCCAACTTTTGTTGGTCTTCGTTATGGGTGTTCTGGGAGCCCGACTGGCCAAGGATGCCGGCGAGGCCCGCTCGATTGACTTGGTGATTGACAATTTTGGCGGCGACGCCTATGTCAGTGAGTAGACGGGTCAATTGTCCGGAGACAAAAGGAAATTCCGCCTGAGAGTCCATGATGAACTCTTGGAGTGTGATGGCTTTCGGCATTTTTATTCACCGATCATTGCGGTGTGCAAACGAATGTACGAAATTGACGTCCGTTTGTTGCGCTCCCTTACGAAGATGGGATGGAGGCCGCTAAAGTGGCAAAATCTGTTGGCGCCAATTGCTCCGCCCTTTGGGATAAAAAAGCCTCGTCCACGCCTGAAATATCGAGCCCGCCGGACCGGAGAGCGTTGCGGAGGGTCTTGCGCCGTTGATTGAACGCGGCTTTGGTGACTCGTTTGAGGTGTTTGTAGGAGACTCCAGAGGGTTGAGGAGATTTTTTGACCAACCGAATGACCCCGCTTTGAACCTTAGGAGGCGGGATGAATACGTGAGGCGGAACCGTAAACAGGTATTCCGCGTCGTAATACGTTTGCAGGAGCACGCTTAAAATGCCATAAACCTTCGAACCGTGCGACGCGCAGACTCGCTCGGCCACCTCTTTTTGAAACATGCCCACGACTTCAACACAATTTTCGCGCCAGTCCAGCGCTCTAAAGAGAATCTGGGAACTAATGTTATAGGGGAAGTTGCCAGCGATGACAATTTCATTGGAAAGCGTGAGTTCAGTCAATGGCACCTTGAGAATGTCGGCAAGAAGCAGTTGTCCCGAATCAATCCAGCTCTCATTGCGGAGATGGGCAATGCTTTCTTCGTCCACATCCACAGCGATTAGCCGAGATCCGTGCTGGTTGACCAAATGGGTAGTAAGCGCACCTGTTCCGGGTCCAATCTCAATGATCGTTTGGTCCCCGTTGCTCGTTACGGAATGAGCAATGCGATGAGCGATGGCTTCATCATTGAGAAAATGTTGGCCCAAGTGTTTCTTGGGGCTGACAGCTTTGCGTTTCATGGAAGACACGTCCGCAAGTTAGTTTCGAATGCCTTTGCCTTGTCCTTGATCTTCAAGCCTGTTCCCATTCGCCTTCTTCCAAAATATCCAAAACAGAGCGGTAAGCAACGGCATCATTTCCGAATTTTTCCATGTGCTCTTTTTGGAGTTGCGGAGCGTAATTCGTGTTGTATTTCTTCAAATGTCCGAGGCTATGGGCGACATATTGCACAGCAATCGTTGCAGAATCAGCCTGTTCGTCGATGATTCTACACATTCTAAAGCTCGCAAAGCAGTCGCTTGCAAAAATTTTTGGGAGGTGGTCTTCTCGCATGAAACGCTTCCATTCCTCGATTTTCGTAGGGTTTATACCGACAGTTACATTGTATAAAACGCGTTTTGACCGAGGTTTAATAGAAATTTGTCGCATTCGTTTGGTGGTTTATCGAGATTTTTCTTGTATATTCGAATTCTGAAATCTTAACCAAGATAAAGTGATGCGAACACTTTTCCTCTCCCTGCTCTGTTTATTCGGAGCTTTAACGGTCCTGCAAGCGCAGGATCCAGGCATTGCCTATCAGGCAGTTGCCCGAGATGCCGATGGCGATCCCCTGGCGGACGCTGAACTTAATGTAAGAGTCACGCTGTACAGCGCTGACGACGCTACATTATGGCAAGAATCTCATGCCAGCGTATTAACCAATCAATTCGGCAACCTCGCCCTCACCATCGGTGATGGAGCGGTTAGTCCTGGATTCAGTGCACTCTCTGCAGTGGACTGGTCTGCAGCCGGCCTACATTTCGGTATCGAAGTGGATGCTGGAGCTGGATATGCCTCCTTTGGAGACGTAGACGTGCAGGCTGTCCCAATTGCGATGTACGCATTGAACGGACAAGAAGAAGAGATTGCAGCATTGCAGTCGCAACTTGATATGCTTGATGGAGACGTAAGTGCTCTCGCAAGTGATCTAGGCGACGCGGTTGCTGAGCAAGCCAGTGATTATGCCTTTTTGTTGGGCCTCATTGAGGACAACGATGGCGACATCTCTGTTTTGCAATCTAATGTTTCACAAAACACTGCAGACTTGGGTGACTTGCTCTCTGTAATTAATGTTGACCCCAACGGTATTACTGTTGAGGATTTGACGGTTACAGGCGATCTCGACATCACAGGTGTCTTCAGCGCAGCGACAGGAATCTTCAACTATTTGAGTTCCAACAATGCTGACTTCGAAGACATGATCGCTGAGGCGGCTCAAGTAGCGGAACTGACATTTGTCTCAGGTCGCGCTTTGGGCGAGACTTCTGAGCTGGACATTGATGGCTTATTAAATGTAGACGGCAACTCCACCATGGGTGGAAACCTCGACGTTGATGGCACGGTGACCAGTGAAGGCTCTTTGCTCGTGAACCAAGCATATTCAGATGCGGGAGACGCAGCCATTCAGGCTGACGTTGACGCAAACGAAGCGGACAGCGATTCTGCTGACGCTGCTATGCAAGCGGACATCGATCAGAACGAAGCTGACAGCGATTCTGCTGACGCGGCCATGCAGGCTGACGTTGATGCAAATGAAGCTGACAGCGATTCTGCTGACGCTACGTTGCAGTCCAATATTGACGCAAACGCAGCGGCTGACGCCTCTGAGTCTGCTGCTGGAGATGCTGCGGATGCCGCCATCCAGTCTGATGTTGACGCAAACGAAGCGGACAGCGATTCTGCGGATGCTACCTTGCAGTCCAATATCGATGCAAACGCAGCGGCTGACGCCTCTGAGTCTGCTGCTGGAGACGCTGCGGACGCAGCCATCCAGTCTGATGTTGATGCAAACGAAGCGGACAGCGATTCTGCTGATGCGGCCATCCAGGCTGACGTTGATGCGAATGAAGCTGACAGCGATTCTGCTGACGCAGCCATTCAGGCTGATGTTGACGCGAACGAAGCCGACAGCGATGCTGCGGACGTGATTTTGCAAGCAGGAATCGATTCAAACTTATCTGACATCGAAGACAACGAATTCCGCATCGCAGCAGCTGCTGCTGACATGGGATTTGGCGAGAGCACTGTAGGATCAGTAAATAACGTTCCTCAGCACCCAGGCTATGACAATGCGAATTACATCGGAGCAGACGACAACCTCGTTGAGGCGGACACTGCTTTGGATGCTGCATTGAAAGCCAATGCTGATGCTGACGCGGCTGAGTCTGCTGCTGGAGATTCTGCTGACGCGGCCATTCAGTCTGACGTTGACACGAATGAAGCTGATAGCGATTCTGCTGACGCGGCCATTCAGTCTGACGTTGACACGAATGAAGCTGACAGCGACTCTGCTGACGCGGCCATCCAGTCTGACGTTGACCAGAACGAAGCTGACAGCGATTCTGCTGACGCTGCTATTCAGTCTGACGTAGACACGAATGAAGCTGACAGCGATTCTGCTGACGCTGCTATTCAGGCTGATGTTGACGCAAACGAAGTAGCTAGTATTTCTGCTGATGGCGTTCTTCAGGCGAACATCGAAGCAAACGCAGCTGCGGATGCTTTAGAGTCTGCCGCTGGAACCTCTGCTGACGCTGCTATTCAGTCTGACGTAGACACGAATGAAGCTGACAGCGATTCTGCTGACGCGGCCATTCAGTCTGATGTTGACCAGAACGAAGCTGACAGCGATTCTGCTGACAGCAATTTGCAAGACCAAATTGACACCAACGACAGTGATATTTCTGGATTGCAATCAGGTTTAGCGGCTGAAATCACACAACGTGGTTTGGGTGACGCTTTGAACCAGAATGCAATTTCTACATTGACTGCACAGCTTGGTTTGTTAGACGGTGAGATGCATGATTCTATTGCATCGTTGACTGCAACAGACGAAGATTTGCAAGATCAAATCGACAACATTCCGGGTTCTGTTTTTGAATTTGATTCAATCTTTGAAGCAAACGATCACTTCGATGCTTCTGGAAACACGGTTTATCTGGAAGGTCAATACAACGCTCTGTCGTTGACAAGCGGTCAGCTCATTGCCCAGTCTGGAAACTTCACAGGTACTTTGGATGCTCAAAATGCAGACATTGATAACCTCGAAGTCCAGAACGCACAAATCACAAACAACCTTACTTCTCCGGAAGCAAATATTGATGACTTGTGGGCAGGTGACGCAGATGTAAATGATAGCCTGAGTGTTGGCGGAAATGCTACGATCGCAGGAACTCTAAATGTCGCTGGGGAGACGACACTGGGAGCCAACGTAAGTGTAACAGGTGATGTAACAGTATCAGGAAACGTAACTGCTTCTGACGCTACTGCTGCAACGCATCTCGCATCATTCGGACAATTGACTACTGCTGCTGATTCACTTCAGGAGAACATTGAAGACGTACAAGCTGACGTTGACCAGAATGAGATTGACAGCGACAATGCTGACACTCAGTTGCAGACTAACATTGATGCTAACATGACCGCTGACACGGCTCAAGCTTCTGCTGACGCAGCTGCTCGTGCTTTGATTCAAGGCGATGTTGACCAAAACGAGTCTGACAGCGACACAGCTGACAACACGTTGCAGTCAAACATTGATGCTAACATGACCGCTGACACGGCTCAAGCTTCTGCTGACGCAGCTGCTCGTGCTTTGATTCAAGGCGATGTTGACCAGAACGAATCTGACAGCGACACAGCTGATAACACGTTGCAGTCAAACATTGACGCTAACATGACCGCTGACACGGCTCAAGCTTCTGCTGATGCAGCTGCTCGTGCTTTGATCCAAGGTGATGTTGACCAGAACGAGTCTGACAGCGACATTGCTGATGGACTTCTCAATGACCGCGCTGATTCATTGGCTACAGCTGTAGCTTCAAATGATACAGACATCCAAAATCTCCAAGACGAGTTGGATGCAACTCAAACCGGTGCTGGTTTGAATGCAGACGGTACTTACACGGCAAACGCTTCAGCTAACTACACATCTGCTGCTGGTTCATTGACTGGTGCTGACGATGCCTTGGACGCTGGATTGCAAGCTGAAGTTGACCGCGCTACTACCCGAGAAGACTCAATCATTGATGTGTTGTACTGGAACCTTGCTTCTGAGACAACATCATTGGGTCAGGTTCTTGGTGAGTTGACCCTGGATGCAGGAATCGACAACATCGATTTGGATGAGACAGATATGCAGTTGGATCACTTGACTGCGAATTCAATTGGTGCTCAGAACGCCAATTTGGACAACCTCTTCTCTGAAGAAATCGAGACAGACGATTTGCAAGCGGATGATATCAACTCAGGAGATATCCATACGCAAACAATCACATGGACGGACGCTTTGGCTTGGGGTACGAATTCTACAACAGACCTTGAGGGTACGTTGAACGTTGATGGTGTAACTACTTTGAACGACAGCTTGGACGTTGACGGCAACGCGGTATTCCACAGCAACACTCAGACTGACGGCAACGCAGACATCGACGGTAACTTGGATGTTGACGGAAACGGAAACGTTGACGGCAACTTCACAGTTGACGGATGGAGCGATCTTGACAGCTTGCACGTTGCAGAGGATGCTGACTTTGATGCTGATGTTAACATCGATGGCAACAGCCAGACAGATGGAAACGCAGACATCGACGGCAACTTGGATGTTGACGGAAACGGAAACGTTGACGGCAACTTCACAGTTGACGGATGGAGCGACCTTGACAGCTTGCACGTTGCAGAGAATGCTGACTTTGATGCTGATGTTAACATCGATGGCAACAGCCAGACAGATGGAAACGCAGACATCGACGGCAACTTGGATGTTGACGGTAACACCACTTTGGATACGACGGTTATCAACGAGTCGTTTGACTTTGATGGTGGGCGCTTCATCGTACAATCCACTCAAGCCTTGCAGTATGCCGATATTGCTGGCGAACGAAGCTCTGTTTCTAGTGACTTCTCTGAATATATCCGAATGGATGGTGTTGGCAGCATCGCTGTGCTTGCGCCAGCAGACTCAACTTTCTGGAATACTGCTGACTTCGGCTCTGCTTTGAATGTTGATACTGTGCTTGGAAATTTGTATGGCCAGGGCTCTGATTTCGCAGGTACGATAACTGCCGCCGATGGCGCTTCTTCTCAGTGGGGTGTAGTCGCAGACTCTATTCATATCTACACAGATCGGGTGGATATGAATGCAAACTTGCTTGTTGAAGGTGACTCTGATTTGGAAGGCGCCTTAGACGTTGACGGAGTATCCAACTTGGACACTACTGATATCGACGGTTCATTGAATGTTCTTCAAATGTCTACGTTCCAGGCGAACGTTCAGATCAATGACAGCTTGAACGTTACCAACGATGCACACATCGGTGGCAACTTCCAGGTTGACATGGATTCTGACCTTGACGGTGACTTGGACGTTGACGGAGTATCCAACTTGGACACTACTGATATCGACGGTTCATTGAATGTTCTCCAAATGGCTACGTTCCAGGCGAACGTTCAGATCAATGACAGCTTGAACGTTACCAACGATGCACACATCGGTGGCAACTTCCAGGTTGACGGAAACTCTGACCTCGACGGTAACTTGGATGTTGACGGTGTATCTAACTTGGATACGACGGACATCGACGGTTCATTGAATGTTCTCCAAATGTCTACGTTCCAGGCGAACGTTCAGATCAATGACAGCTTGAACGTTACCAACGATGCACACATCGGTGGCAACTTCCAGGTTGACATGGATTCTGACCTTGAC
>Ga0209119_1003270_pt1 | contig 14049 bp, 12 predicted proteins | sample COG_03_FD_184747 | JGI IMG/M metagenome (GOLD analysis project Ga0209119, IMG submission 184747) | Pelagic Microbial community sample from North Sea - COGITO 998_met_03 (SPAdes) (version 2) | ecosystem: Environmental > Aquatic > Marine > Neritic zone/Coastal water | place: Helgoland, sampling... | reverse complement strand
TTTGGGCTGGGGTTTCGGGTTATCCGGCAGAGTTTATTGAGGCAGAGGTCGAAAATGCTGCTGTGTTCAAGCCTTGTGATGTGGACGGCGCAGTCACTGCCTTTGAGCGATTTGAGTTAAAAGATACTGATCGGCTTGATTTCATACGCAAATTTTCTCGCGCTAACATCATGCAAGCCATGGCTGCAGACATTTCCACAATAATTCAAAAGGACAGTGAATGAAGGTCTTCATCACGGGATCAAATGGTTTTGTAGGGGCTGCACTGGTACAACGACTTTTAGCAGATGAACCGACTACTAAAATAGTGGCAACTGTTAGAAGTCCTGTCTGCGATTTCCTAACAGGGGTTGAGTTCATTGTAGTCGGTGGTATTGATGAAGCTAACGATTGGTGCAATACACTCACGGGTTGTGAAGTCGTCGTCCACCTAGCGGCGCGCGTGCATGTCATGCAAGAGGCTGCTTCAGATCCTTTGGAGGAATTTCGCCGGGTCAATGTGCAGGGCACCCTGAACTTGGCTGGGCAAGCTGCCGCAGCAGGTGTGAGGCGTTTTGTGTTTGTCAGTTCCATCAAGGTCAATGGTGAGGCGACGAAGCCTGGGCGCCCGTTCACTGCAGATGATGTGTCTGCGCCACTGGACGCCTATGGTGTGTCCAAGATGGAAGCTGAGCAGGGTCTGCGCGAGATCGCGCGGCAAACAGGCATGAAGGTGGTCATCATCCGGCCTCCGTTGGTATACGGTCCTGGAGTGAAAGCCAATTTTGCGTTCATGATGCGCTGGCTCAAAAGTGGTGTGCCTTTGCCGCTGGGTGCCATTCATAACCAGCGCAGTCTGGTGGCGCTAGACAACTTGGTCGATTTGCTGGTGACGTGCATCACACATCCAGCTGCAGCCAATCAGACCTTTTTGATATCCGACGGCGAAGACATTTCCACTACAGAACTATTTCGTCGCATGGGCCAGGCGCTGGGCTGCCCGGCGCGTTTGGTGCCGGTGCCAGTGAGTTGGCTGAAGCTGGTGGCAGCTGGTGTGGGCAAGTCTGAAGTGGCGCAGCGCTTGCACGGGTCTTTGCAAGTGGATATTGTAAAAACTCGGCTCTTGCTGGGCTGGGTGCCGCCGCTGACTCTGGACCAAGGGTTAAAGAAAACGGCAGAGGGGCTGCGAGTTTGAAGCAAATATTTGATCTGTTTTTGGCCTTGTTGGCCACTGTGGTTTTAGCGATGCCGGTGCTGTTAGTTGCGGTGGCAGTTCGACTGACTTCGCCAGGGCCAGCGCTGTATTGGTCAGACCGCGTGGGTCGGCACAACCAGCTTTTTAAGATGCCCAAGTTCCGTAGCATGATGGTTGGCACCCCTGTGGTGGCCACGCATTTGTTGGCCGACCCCAAGGACCATCTTACGCCGATTGGTGGCTTTTTGCGCAAGAGCAGTCTGGACGAGTTACCGCAACTGTGGAGCATCCTTGTCGGCAACATGAGTTTTGTCGGTCCCCGTCCTGCGTTATTTAATCAGAATGATTTAATTGCCTTGCGAACGCAAAAAGGTGTCCATAACTTAATGCCAGGTTTAACTGGCTGGGCTCAAATCAATGGACGTGATGAATTACCTATACACCGGAAAGTAGCTTTGGATGCCGAGTATCTATGTCGTCAGTCTCTGTGGATGGATATTAAAATTATTTGGCTGACATTTATGAAGGTATTAAAAATAGATGGGGTATCTCATTAATGAAGTTTGATCGAATATCTGCTAAACGTTTCTTTTCAAGAGATATCTTTTTCACTTTATCCTCCAGGGAGCCAATTTAATGCACACTATTTTGAAAGGCATCCTTATGCTACCTCGCCCAGCAAAACGTACCATTCTCATTACTGCTGACTCTGTATTGCTTATAGGCGCACTCTGGCTATCGTTTTCACTGCGCTTAGATGATTGGTATTGGCCCCGTGGAGGTGTGAGTAACCCAATAGTATTATTGGTGTTGTCTGCTCCAGTGTTTGCTGTGCCTGTGTTTGCTCATTTTGGGCTTTATAGGGCCATTATTCGGTATTTAGGCATGAGGGCTGTATGGTCTATTGCGAAGGCCGTTATAGTGTATGCAGCACTATGGGGGTTGATTGCTTTTTTAAGTGGTGTGCAGGAAGTGCCGCGGTCTGTTGTACCCATTAATGCCATGGTGACTATGTTCGGTATTGGTGGTTCTCGAATGTTTGCGCGTTGGTTGCTGCGTATGATTGAAGATTCAATTTTTATGAGGCAAGAGAATGGTGACATTGATTTAAAAGTGCCTCGTCGATCGCGAGTTGTGATTTTTGGCGCTGGTGATGCAGGACGGCAATTAGCCGTTGGTTTGGGGCAAAGCCGTGAATGTATCTTGCTAGCTTTTGTGGACGATAGCATTGATTTACATGGACGAGACTTAATGGGTGTGCCTATTATTTCCCAAGAAAGTTTAAAGACCTTTGGGATTAGTCATCAGGTTGATGACATATTACTTGCAATGCCATCCATTACCCGCAAGCAACGCAGTGTGATTATAGAGCACCTGCGCCCCTTGAATATTCGAATTCGTACTTTACCTGGATTGATAGCTATGGCCCAAGGGAAAGTTGACTATGCAGATATACACGATTTAGATATTAATGATTTGTTGGCACGGGAACCTGCAGAACCAGACGAAGCTATGCTGCAAGATCAAATCACTAATAAAACTGTTTTGGTAACTGGCGCAGCTGGCAGTATCGGCAGTGAGCTATGTCGACAAATATTGCAACGTAAACCAAAGGTGTTGTTAATATTTGAACTAAGTGAATTTTCGCTTTATACATTGCACAATGAATTACTAAATACTCTTCATTTTCTTAACAATGAACAGCTTGATAGTGGAACTATTGGGCTGGTGACCACTATAATACCGTTGCTTGGTTCAGTGGCGGATGAAGAGCGTGTAAGTGACGTTGTATTAACTTGGAAACCCAGCATTATTTACCATGCTGCTGCGGTAAAACATGTACCTATTGTTGAGCACAATATAGCCGAATGTGTAAAAAATAATGTGTTAGGTACATTGGTGATGGTTAAGGTGGCTATAGAATGGCAGGTAGAACGCTTTATACTGGTTAGTACTGATAAAGCGGTGAATCCTACTAATGCCATGGGTGCTAGCAAGCGCTGCTGTGAACTGATTTTACAAGCTTTGGCTGTGGAACAAAATCCTTCATTCGAATCTATGTGGGACAGAAAGCCTTCTACACAAGTTTCTTTTAATACCCATTTGGCTATGGTTCGTTTTGGCAATGTATTAGGTTCTTCTGGTTCTGTGGTACCTTACTTTAGGCAACAAATTGCCCAAGGTGGCCCAATTACTTTAACTCACCAAGATATCATCCGTTATTTCATGACCATTTCCGAAGCTGCTCAGTTAGTGATGCAGACGGGCGCGATGGCAGGGAGCCTTGGGAACGGTTACAATCAAGGTATGGCCTCTGGCATAAGTGATTATAAGAGTAAAAATGAAGCCGAAGTGTATGTACTAGATATGGGTGAACCGGTTAAGATAATTGACTTAGCACGCAGGATGATCAACCTTGCTGGTTTCCGAGTGAAAGATGAAAACTCACCAGAAGGGGACATTGCTATTGAAGTTATTGGCTTGCGCCCAGGTGAAAAGCTTTATGAGGAACTGCTGATAGGCAATAATCCTAAAACCACTCAACATCCAAGGATTATGAAGGCTAATGAAAAGTTTTTACCATGGAGTGAATTACAACCTATGATCACCACGTTACGAGTTGCAGCGACGAATGGTGATGTGATGATGATCCGTAGTATGTTGCAAATGCTGGTACCTGAATATCAACCTGATGAAAAAGTGGTGGACTGGGTATATAGGGAGCAAATGGATCAAGCTGGGAAAATGCAACCTTGAAAATGCTCTTAAAGTCTTATTGTGAAATGGTTACCTATAGTGGCAATCGCTTTAAATAGCTAGCGACCTAATAATACCCCTTGTTACAAGAATCCATCGACGTTAATATGCACTGATTTAGGCACCATAATGATGCCAGAGATCAAGATATAATGGATCTTGCTATTGATATGTTCTCTGAGCACATCTGTAGTGTTCAAAAGTTCTAAAAGTTCTAAAAGTTCTAAAAGTTCTAAACTCAACTATAATCTAATTTTAACTGTTTTTGAATTACGGATTGACATGAAAACTGCCCTTATTACAGGTGTTACAGGCCAAGATGGCTCTTATTTAGCTGAATTTTTATTACAAAAAGGCTATGAAGTTCATGGCATCAAGCGCCGTTCCTCCTCCTTCAATACTGAGCGTATTGATCATATTTATGAAACCCCTTCGGTGCATGACAATCGGTTCCATCTGCACTATGGTGATTTGTCTGACTCATCAAACATCACCCGCTTGATTAAAGAAATACAGCCAGATGAGATTTATAACTTAGCAGCTCAATCTCATGTCGCAGTCTCTTTTGAAGCGCCTGAGTACACAGCAGATGTGGATGGTTTGGGTACACTGCGTATACTAGAGGCTATTCGTTTTTTGGGCCTGGAAAGGAAAACTCGTTTTTATCAAGCGTCTACTTCTGAACTGTTTGGTCTAGTGCAGGAAACACCTCAGCGGGAAACAACACCTTTCTACCCACGATCTCCCTATGCGGTGGCTAAAATGTATGCCTATTGGATTACAGTTAACTACCGCGAATCGTATGGTGTGTATGCGTGTAATGGTATTTTGTTTAATCATGAATCTATGCGCCGTGGTGAAACCTTTGTAACACGCAAGATTACTCGTGGACTGGCTAACATCTCCCAGGGTTTAGATTCTTGTTTGTTATTGGGGAATATGGATGCATTGCGTGATTGGGGACATGCTAAAGATTATGTGCGTATGCAGTGGATGATGTTGCAGCAAGAACAGCCTGATGATTTTGTAATAGCCACGGGCAAACAGATATCTGTACGTGAGTTTGTGCGTTTATCTGCTCGTGAACTGGGCGTTGAATTAAAATTTCAGGGTGAAGGGATAGGTGAGGTCGCAGTGGTGTCTTCAATTAAGGGGGACTTAGCTCCGGCTCTTTCTGCAGGTGATGTGGTAATACGTGTTGACCCACGCTACTTCCGACCAGCAGAGGTAGAGACACTTTTAGGTGATCCGACTAAGGCTAAAGAACTGTTAGGTTGGGTACCAGAAATTACTGTAGAAGCAATGTGTGCAGAAATGATGGCTCATGATTTGGACCAAGCACAACAAAAATCGTTACTTAAATCTCATGGGTATCATGTCGCTGTAGCGCGAGAAAACTAAACATGACTGCACGTATTTTTGTTGCTGGACACCAAGGTATGGTCGGTTCTGCCATACGACGTCAGTTATCTAAGCAGCTAGATGTAACCTTGTTATTGGCGCCGCGATCTGAACTTGATCTGACTGACGGTGAGGCGGTGCAAGCGTATATGCAACTGCATAAGCCAGATCAGGTGTATCTTGCAGCAGCCAAGGTTGGTGGTATTTATGCAAATAATAATTACCCTGCAGATTTTATAGCGAGTAATTTGGACATACAGTCTGCCGTTATCCAAGCTGCCTATAACGCTGGGGTTAAAAAGTTATTATTTCTAGGGAGCTCTTGTATTTATCCTCAGCTGGCAAAACAACCTATGAGAGAAGATTGTTTGCTTACTGGCAAGCTTGAACCTACTAATGAACCTTATGCCATTGCTAAAATCGCTGGTATTAAGATGTGTGAATCGTATAATCGGCAATATGGTGTGGATTACCGGAGTGTGATGCCTACTAACTTGTATGGTGAAAATGATAATTTCCATCCACAAAACTCTCATGTTGTTCCGGCGTTGATGCGACGCTTTCATGAAGCAAAGCAAGCTGCTTCAGAAAAGGTTGTAGTCTGGGGAACAGGTAAACCCATGCGTGAATTTTTGCATGTTGATGACATGGCTGCAGCATCTGTGCATGTGATGAACTTGCCACATGATATGTTTGTTGCTGCGGTGCCCAACACTATGTGTTCGCACGTTAACGTGGGCACGGGCCGTGATGTAACGATTGCAGAATTGGCCACTACTATGGCTAGGGTGGTGGGCTTTGAGGGGAATATAGAATTTGATACATCAAAACCAGATGGTACACCACGTAAGTTAATGGACGTGAGTCTACTAGGTTTATTGGGTTGGGAGTATTCTATGGAGTTGGAGCAGGGACTTGACGTAACTTATGAATGGTTTTTGGATCATTTTGATGAATTTAGTGGTTAATATTAGATATGGAAAAGTGTTTTAACCCTGTGGTAATGGCCGGTGGTGTGGGAAGTCGTTTGTGGCCTTTGTCCCGAGCTTCGTTTCCTAAGCAATATCAGCAACTGGTTGATGATGAGCTTGGGTATACCATGCTGCAGCAGACGTTTTCTAGGTTGTTTGGATTAGGACTTGGCCATACTCAGCTTATTTGTAATCAGGATCATCGGTTTTTGGCTGCTGAACAGTGCCGTGAAGCCAGAATTGATACTGAGATAGTACTAGAGCCCATAGGCCGAAACACCGCTCCTGCTGTTATTTTGGCAGCTTTGCGGTTAGTCGAGGCTGGGACAGATGAGCCTATGCTTGTGCTTTCTGCTGACCACGCTATTGCAGACGAGTCTAGCTTTCACAGTGCATTGTTAAGCGCCCACGAATTAGCAGTTTTAGGTAGCTTAGTTACCTTAGGCGTAGAACCAAGCTTTGCGTGTACGGGCTATGGATACATTCGCTATGGAGCTAACGTTACTGCTAATGCTTATAACAGGGCTACTGGTTTTGAAGTTAATGAATTTGTAGAAAAGCCTGATGAAGCCACTGCTCAAAGCTATTTGAAACAGGGTAATTACCTGTGGAATAGTGGAATGTTTATTGTGCGGCCCAGTGTGTTGATAGAGGAAGCTGCATTATATTGTGCCGAACTTCTGAATCATTGCAGGCTTACTGTTAAATCTGTTACCAAAGATCTAGATTTTATTCGGATATCTGAGCAAGAGTTTGCTCAATGTGAGGATGTTTCCCTAGATTACGCCATTATGGAGCATACAAAAAAGGTAGTGGTTGTGCCAGTAGATTGTGGTTGGACTGATGTTGGTGACTTGCGGGCTTTATGGAAGACGAATAAACAGAATGGTGAGGGTAACGTTCTAAAAGGTGATGCAGTTGCTTTAGATAGTCATAATTGTCTCGTTAAGGCCGAGAGTAGGTTGGTTGCAGTTCTTGGTGTTGAAGGGCTAGTGGTAATTGAAACTAAAGACGCCGTGTTAGTGGCTCCTCTTGATCAAGCTCAAAAGGTTAAAGAGTTAGTGGCCAAGATACAGGGCCGTGATGAACTAACACAGCAGAGGGAAGTCTTCCGTCCATGGGGCAGTTATGACAGTGTAGATTCTGGGCCTAACTATCAGGTTAAGCGCATTACCGTAAACCCTGGGGCAAGATTAAGCGTGCAAAAACACAAGTACCGTGCAGAGCACTGGGTAGTGGTAGAGGGTGAGGCCAAGGTGCATGTGGATGGTGTTGACTATGTATTGCAAGCCAACGATTCTGTTTATATCCCTAAGGGTGCAGTGCACTGTTTAGCCAATGAAACCGGGGAGGCACTGCACCTGGTAGAAGTGCAGTCTGGTAGTTATTTGGGTGAAGATGACATTGAACGTTTAGATGACATTTATGGACGTGATTAGCTCATAGAGGTTATGAGTCATATCCATTTGGGTTCTTGTTCTGCCAATGCCAAGTGTCTGCCACCATATCTTTGAGTTCTAGTTGCGTTTCCCAGCCTAGCTGAATTTTGGTTTTAGCTGGGTAGGCCCAAAAGGTGGCAATATCACCTGCCCTTCTTGCTTCTATGCTGTGTGCAATCGGCTAGTTGCTAGCCTCCTCAAAGGCTTTTATCACTTCTAGTACAGGCCTGTGCCTAGGTTCCAAATGTACTCCCCCTCTAATTGTTGGATCTTCTCCAACGCTTTCACATGGCCTTGCACCAAATCCACTACGTGAATGTAGTGTCCAATGCCTGTTCCATCGTAAGCGGTCTTAAATCAGCACCTACTTCTGCGTAATATCCTGAGGTACATTCCAGGGCAGTAATGCCTCAACTTTCTCAAGCGCATCGGCGCAGCCGATATGGTTAAGAATATGCAGTATTTAGGAATACGGCTCAAGATTGTTGGCCTAGGCGGTTTCAATGAGCGAGTAATCCGCAGCGCTGTCATTAGCCTCTCTGGTGGTGTCGGCGAACAGCCACGCTTTTCTGCCAATGGCGAAGGGCCTGATGGCATGTTTGGCCAGCACATTACTGATATTCAAATGGCCATCATCGCAGTAACCCGTGAGCGTGCTCTACTGGTTTAGGGCATACTCGATGGCTGTTCGTGTCAGTGACTTTTTAACCACCTTAGTTACGTTCTTATCAAGCCATTGTTTGAAATCGTTAAGCACAGGTATGCTCAGCTCTTGGCGCAACCTTTGTTTTTCTGCAGGTTCAAGGTGCTTGATCTTTTTCTCGATCAGGTAAAGCTTACGCATTTTGCTAATGCCCATATCAGCCTTTAATGTTTTGACTTTCTTGGCGATAGAGCGGCAAGCCATCTGCATATTTTGAGACCATAATGTTGGCCAACAGAGGCGTGCTAGCAAAGCACTTGCCAAATGGATGTAAGGGATGATGCGCGGCGATAATGTAATCGTCGCCATTAACACAACTAAATACGGCTTTTTCTTGCCAGTATTCTAAAATATTAAGTTGGGCTGGAATGTATTCCAGCTCTTCTTTGACCTTGGTGAAGAAGGTGCGTGCAGCACCGGTCTTCTCCACGTCTGTTAGGGTAAGTTCAACGCGAACTCGCGTTAAACTAGGCGAAAAGCCACGTTTGCGTGTTTTCTTTGCAGCAACAGTGGCTTCGGTTAATAATTCATCAGGCAGTGGCGCATTAATGTCGGCAATGGCTTGCTCGAGTTCCACTTCATCAAACAAGTCAGTTTGATAGGCGAACTTTTCCCTACTGGCGCTAAACTTTTGGACTTTGGATAAGTTGAGTTGCTCTTCGAGCAAGCCAATATATTGCTCATGGTGCTTGATCGTTCTTACATGGGTTTGAATCTGTTGTTCATGAGACTGCAGTTGCTCACCTTGAACGCTCAAACGGGTTTCTTTTTCAGCAATCACAGCCAGCAACTCAGTGGTTGATAAACCACTGTAATCGCCTTATTTTTGTTGAGTTTTAGGTGCCGTTTTTATGGCTAAATTGTATCAAAAAACAGCTATAAAGTCACGCAAAATAAGGCTTTTAGAGCGTTTATCTGACTAAAAAACTGATTCATAATGCAATGTTTTATGGCCCTTCATTAAAGCCAAATCATAGCCATCGAGAAGCCAGTTTATTTGTGTTTCGGTCAGCGAAATAACGTCGTCATCTGGTTTTGTCCACTTAAAATACTCTTCGGCCAAGGCCTTGTAGTACAGCACAAATCCATTGCCTTCCCACATCAAACACTTGATTTTGTTCTGGGCCCGATTGGTGAAGACATACAAGCCGCCATCAAAAGGGTTGTGATCAAGTTCTAGTTCGACAATGGCTGCTAGGCCGTTACTTTGCTTGCGAAAATCTACGGCATCTCGGTATAAAAACACCTGTGGAATATCGACGGCTGGGCGCAAATAACGCTGCCTCACAATTGTGCCAATATTACACCAACAAGAGAAACATTGGCGCCATTAATACCAACAATGGCGCAGCCATTGGGGAGTGTAAAGTTAAGCCCATCACCAACCAACGCTGAATCAGTGATCACCACGCTAGCGAACCCTGTTGGACGCTTTTTATCGACCGCTATGTTTCTAGTGTTGCTTTAAAGCTCGTTTTTCCAATAGTAAAACTGAGCCAAGTCCAGCTCAGCTCGTTTGCAAAATTTGGCGCCACTTGGCTAATGTAGGGCGGTAGGTTGTTAGGTATGCCTTTTGGATCTTCGCCTATCAGACCATTTTTGTGGGCGCCTATGGGGTTAATGTAGCGCAGCTGTGCTACCGCCCAACTTTGGTTAGATGCGCATAAATCGCTGAGTATCTGTTCGATAATGGCTTTGCACAGGAGGGCTATGGTGCCTATAAGGTTGTTGTCATAATAATCTAATGGCTTGGTAGCGCTTTAGCCTAAGGCTTTGAGGCCAGCAAAGTGGATGACCCCATGAACAGGATATTCAGAAAATATGTTGTCTAGAATGCCACTGTCGCGGACGTCATCGTCAATGCAGGTGAGGGAATTTTTTGGTGTGGTTTGAGCTTTAATGGTTTTGATGCGTTTAATGACTTTAGGCGAGCTATTGCAAAAATTGTCTAATATAATGACGGCGTAGTTAGCTTGGAGTAGTACTCCGACAGTATGGGAGCCAATGTAGCCAGCACCGCCGTGATGAGCATGGTTTGCATGTGAATAATCTTTTTTCAGTTTTATAACGCTGGGTTTTATTTTACACTTAGCACATCATTTATACACTAACGCTGTCGCTTTAACATGCCTAAATCAAGTAGTTCCAATAAGTCCCCTATCTACCTGCGTTTAATGGGTGGTTTGGGCAACCAATTGTTTCAAAATGCTGCGGGGAGATCACTTGCAGATAGACTGGGGGTCGAGCTGGTTTTAGATGACCGTTATGTGGAGCGTAAGTCTCATCACACAGGGTTGGCATTAGATGCATTTAATGTTCGAGCAAGAGTGATGACTGCAGCAGAACGTCAACTCTTTTCAGAAAGAAAAATTCGACTGGCCCGCTGGTTTAAAAAGTTAATTAGGCCCTTAGGTAAGGTGTTTTGGGAAACTCAATCGACTTTAACCTTTAATATTATTTTTACTAAGTAATAACATGAATATCACTATCGTAGGAGCAGGTTATGTTGGTTTATCAAATGCGATGTTATTAGCACAATACAATGAAGTGATTGCAATTGATATCATCAAAGAAAAAGTTGATTTATTAAAAAACAAGAAGTCGCCAATTGCAGATGTTGAAATCGAAGATTTTTTACAAAATAAAACATTGAATTTTACGGCAACCTTAGATAAAGGATTGGCTTATAGAGACGCTGATTATGTAGTGATAGCCACGCCAACAGATTATGACACAGTGACGAATACCTTCAATACCCAAAGTATTGAAGCGGTAATCCAAGATGTTATGGCAATTAATTCCTTAACGGTAATGGTTATAAAGTCAACGGTCCCAGTCGGTTATACCGAACGAATTAAAAAACAACTGGGTTGTGAAAATATAATATTTTCACCTGAGTTTTTGCGAGAAGGCCGTGCGCTTTATGACAATTTACATCCGTCTCGAATTATTGTTGGTGAAAAGTCAGAGCGGGCAGCCGTATTTGCTAATTTATTAGCACAAGGTGCGTTAAAGCAAAATATTGATATTTTGTTTACCGGCTCAACAGAAGCCGAGGCTGTTAAACTTTTTTCTAACACTTACCTTGCGATGCGCGTGTCTTATTTTAATGAATTAGATTCTTATTCGGAAACTCGGGGTTTAAATTCAAAGCAAATAATTGAAGGAGTAGGGTTAGATCCTCGTATTGGGTCACACTATAACAATCCTTCTTTTGGTTATGGTGGTTATTGCTTACCTAAAGACACCAAACAGTTGTTAGCCAATTATCAAGATGTGCCTAATAACTTGATTAGTGCAATTGTTGACTCGAACATTACTCGTAAAGACTTTATCGCTGATTCTATTATCAGTAAAAACCCTAAAGTGGTCGGCGTGTATCGTTTGATCATGAAAAGTGGATCAGACAACTTTAGGTCTTCATCTATTCAAGGCATTATGAAAAGAATCATAGCCAAAGGTATTGAAGTCGTTATTTATGAGCCAGGATTAGACGGAAAAGAATTTTTTCATTTGCAAGTGTTTAGCGATTTAGCAGCTTTTAAAAAAGTATCTGATGTCATTGTATCAAATCGTATGGATGACGAATTACTAGATGTTGTTGATAAAGTTTATACGCGTGACCTCTTTGGCAGTGACTAGTTTATAGTGATTAATCACTAAGTTTTTTATTGATACATTAATAGTTTTTAAAAAGTGTTTAGTAACTGGTGCCATGGGTTTTAAAGGTTTATACGTAAAACAAATTTCATGTGGACAAGGCGATAATTTTTTTGTTAACTATAAATGGCCCCAACATAAAAAGGTTTATCAACTCATCACGTATCTGAAATTATTGATATCCTTTTCTAGCAGATCAAGGTCTATCTCTTTTGATGAAGGCACAATGAACAGACACTGTCGCCCGCAATGTTCAACTCTCTCTACATATTTCTCAACAATGTGATATTCAGGGCGATTCATATAGTCATCAAATATAATGTGTGTGCCCTCTTCTGCAAATTTAAGAGACGTTAAAAAACAACACACTCTGAAGCGACCATCGATGAGCACGACGTTTGGCTTCTCGTCTTGATGCCACAAAAAGTCTGTGTATAGATTAAAGAAGTCATTCTTACTGTAATCGATTGGGTAGCCATAATCACCAACATCACCTAAATCAACGTGCCTGATCATTAACCTAGCATTATTTTCAACATTACCTTTGGACACCTCATTAATCCAGTATCTGGATGTATCAACAGAAAAAACTTGGGCGTTAGTATTGCGCAAAACCCACACTGTTGATTTTCCACATCCATACTCACCATATATTTTTACATTTTTGAGAACTCTCTTAAACAATGCATCATTGCGACTAAAGAGAACAGATGGGTGGGATGATCTAATTATGAGTTGATGAAGTGAGGGGATTGAAACGAATGAGAGGAACGACAAGAGTTTGCTATTAAAAATATTAAGAGTAAGGGGGAAAGTGTGTTTTACTATTTTCTTTAACATTTTTTTAACATAGCTGCTGATTGCTGGAAAAAATCGTTTACAAAAATTTTACTACGACACGTAGACTTTAACAATGGCCCAATTCAACGCCACGATGGGCAATCTAAAGTGCCAGAAAATCATACATTGGTATAGAGCAACCTCAAAGTTGCTAAAATAATGCTAACCTTCCAGAAACCCTATAAATCATTTGGTCGCCCCCATTTCAATGAATCGAAATGTCATGACTGAAGCGTATGTTGAGTTCTTATTTTCAGGGATTTGGACAAAAAGATGTTATCGTCCACGTTACAAACACCCTACCATTTAAAATTTTCACATCGCCCTCTAAGTCCAATATTTCAACTCTAATTTCAAGACCAAAATTGGGTCTCATACGTTGATGATTAATTACCCTAAATTATTCAGGGATAGTCATAATATTTCTTGTTAGGAGCCCAATTTTAGTTGTTTTAAGTTGACATAGCAGCATAGTGTTTAAGTCATTTAACTTGAGTGTTTAGTGACTATGTAGCCGTAATAGCCGAATGACTCGGTGTCTGTACGCAAGACTTTTTTCTCTTCCTTTATTTGGAGCTGTATCTCGCCATAAGACTTTATAATCTTCTCCACTTTTCTTTTGCATAATATCGTTACTGGGTATGAGATGGATCGATCTTTTATGCCGAGTCCTTCTGGAATCGGGCCGATGCCATTGCCACTTAAGGTGGATTTTTGCAGTAGCACTTTCTCATCGTTTGCAATGGCCGTTCGGGTTAGCATGAATTTTGTAAACTTCAAAGAGAGCAGGCTTTTGAGGATATCGTATGGGCGGGGCGTATAGTGCACGGAGCTGCTCGCAAAAACCAAGTCAAACTCATCCCCCTGCGCAGCCGCATCAATCGAGTCGTAAAAGGCCAATTCCTGGTTTTGAAGGCCCTGTTGTGTGGCCTCATTAACCATGGCTGTCGTTTCAACAATGCGCCAATCAATTTTAATATTATCGTCTAAAAGAGACCTGGTGATAAAGTAATGTGCACCCGCTGCGCCACCAAAATCAAGGACCCTTAATGAATTAGACTTAAGAACAGATGTTATGCCTATAGCAGTTCTTAGCATCATAAG
>Ga0209119_1003266_pt1 | contig 14061 bp, 7 predicted proteins | sample COG_03_FD_184747 | JGI IMG/M metagenome (GOLD analysis project Ga0209119, IMG submission 184747) | Pelagic Microbial community sample from North Sea - COGITO 998_met_03 (SPAdes) (version 2) | ecosystem: Environmental > Aquatic > Marine > Neritic zone/Coastal water | place: Helgoland, sampling... | reverse complement strand
CAAATCCCGTTTTTCGCTCTATTCTTTAAATAATACCAATGCAGAAGTGGTGGAATTGGTAGACACGTTGGACTTAAAATCCAATGGGCAGTAATGCCCGTGCGGGTTCAAGTCCCGCCTTCTGTACTAAACGGGAGACATCCGAAAGTTTGTCTCCTTTTTTGTTTTTAAAACTCTCTAACTCATTGATTTTACTATAAATAAACTGAAATCCTTCTTTAAATATTGGGGTTCGATACTTCACTCCATCAAATTCTATTTTTTCTTTAAATATCGAACTCATCAACTTATTCTTGATGTGCACATCACTTTGCTCAAAGAACGTTTCTAAATTTTGCATCAATTTCAAACCAAAATTTATGTACTCGCTTAAATCCTTTTGATAATCGCTGAGGTTTGATAATTCATTTCTTCTTTCATTTAAATCTTTATCAATATTTTTAGTGTACTTTTTAAATTCTTCGTTTGAAATAACCTCCTCTAATAACTTATCCATCAACTTATCTTTTTTAAGTTCTAAACCTCGGATCTCTGATTCAACATTCTTAATATCGTTATATTTACTTTGCTTGGATGTCTTATAATGATCCTCTAATACCAATTCAAATAAATCACAAACCTCTGAAGATGGTTTCATTACTTTAAAAAGATTTATTAATTCACTATGGGCACCTTTAATCTTAAATCGTTCATTACATCCTTTTCTTGGGTTACAATGATAGTAATAATGCTTAGCACCTGTTTTACTTTTTGACCCACTTCCTGTTAAATTTCCACCACACTTTTTACACTTTAAATGACCACGCAAATAAAGTATATCATTGTATTTTTTTGGTTTTTGATTGTATCTTGATCTTTCGTTTAATTGATATTGAACTTTATTAAATGTGTCTCTATCTATAATTGTCTTATGTTTTCCTCTTACTATTTCTTCGGGTTCATTATCTTTTTCTATAACTTTAATATCTCCTACATATAGAATGTTTCTTAAAATTCGGCTTAAGTTGCTTTTGGATAATTTTAAATCTTTAAATTTTGACATTTTAAGGATTTCGTTTTGAGAATATAACCCCAATGCAAATGTCGAAAACAACTCTTTTATTAAAGGCGCTTTTACAGGATCTAATTGCATAAGTGTTTTTCCTAATTCATCTTTTCCAGGTATATAACCAATCGGTGGTTTGACGTTCCATCGTCCTTCTTTAAGACCTTGTCGCATACCCATTTGTACTTTTTGACTTCGTATCTTATTGTCTACTTCGGGCATTCCTAAATACATCAATTGCATCATTATTTGTGCAGGATCGTTATAGTTAATCCATTTACCAATACAATTAACCTCAATTCCCATATCCTTGAAATCATTAATGACACCTAATGCTTCAAATACATTTCTTGAAAACCTATCCCAATCAACTACAAGTAGATAATCAATATCTCTTTTGTTTTTTTTGGCAAAATCATTCAGTTTTTTCCATTCAGGTCTATTGAAGTTTTTAGCCGAATAATCCTCTTGAAACTCTTTAACTATATTAACAGAGTTTTTGCTGCAAAAATCCCTTAAACTGCTTTGTTGAGCATTTAAACTGTTACCAAATTCTTTTTGATTGGATGTGCTTACTCGCCTGTAAAGAATTGCATTTTTACCTCTAAGATTATTCATTTTATCTAGATTTTACTTCGTCTACTATTAGCGCCATTTTATATAGATGGTCTCTTATTAATTTGACTTGTTCGTTAGTGTACTTTTTCTTGTTTTTGTTTAATATGTTTTTACATACTTCAATAGATAACATTTAATTTACAAAGTGCATTTCTCTTGGGGTTGTCCCATTTGGAAACACTTTTCAATATATTAGGGTTTATCCCTTTTTATTTTCTTTTTATATGTGACTTCGAAGGTTGATCTTCCTTGGTGTCTTTTTTCAACTAATTCAGCATATTGCAATATATTTATGTTCTCATTCGCCCTCTCTTTATTGTCAACTAAATACTTTTCGTCAATCAAATAATTTTTATCCTTGACTCTTACAGTTACTGACTGAATATTGTCTTTTGATATTGAAGATTCAATCTGTTTAATCAGTGGTGATTTTGAATCTAATGGACCAAAATAATCTGTTCTTATATCTTTCTTTGTGAAAAAATTATTAAGCATCTTATTGAGGTCAATTATAATGAAATCTTCAGGTATCATTTGCATATGATTAGCAATGTCGATATCAACTTGACGAACTATATCTGCTTGACCTGATTCAAATACAATTAATTTAATTGGAATAGAAGAATGAATTGCAACCACTATATAAAAATCAAGCAACAAACAATTAGAACTTTCATCCAACTTATTGTAAACATCTATGTGGTTTTTCACCAATTTGATTCTATTTAGATCTAAACCAAATTTTCTCAATTTAAATATAATTTGAACCCATACTAATTCGGATATGCTAAATTTTTTCCATCCCTTGCCATTGGGTCTATTATCGTCAATAATTCCTGATTTATACCAATGGTTTAAGACCCTTGAAGATAGTCGTTTATCATCTACTTTGTGATTCTGTAATTTTAATTTTTCTTTTATTTCATTTGGCGAACTTGCAAATCCTCCAAAGAAGTTTATATCAAACCAATCGGAAGCAGGAAATATATTATTATGTTCTAAATTCATAAATATTACATTAATGTAACTTTTACAAATATATAGATTTTATTTTAATAATTATTTATATTGTAATACATTTAAAAAAATGCGAAAAGACAAAAAATCAATTGCTGAAACTCATCCTGAAATTGCCAAACAATGGCATCCTACAAAAAATGATGATTTAACTCCTTACGATGTCACTAAAGGAAGTCAAAAAAAAGTATGGTGGAAATGTGACAAAGGAGAAGACCACGAGTGGTTAACAAGTATTAACAAAAGATCTGCAGGAAGTGGATGTACAATTTGTTCAGGAAATAAAGTAGTTAAATCAAATTGTCTTGCTACATTCAATCCCAAATTAGCAAAACAATGGCATCCTACTAAAAATGGAAATTTAACTCCATATAATATACTTCCGAAAGTTAATTACAAGGTTTGGTGGAAATGTGATAAAGGGGACGACCACGAATGGCAACAAAGTCCAATTGTTAGATTGAGGAGAAAAGAAATTAATGAATGTCCAATTTGTTTGGGAAGGATTTTAGTTAAATCAAATAGCATTGCAAACTTGAGACCTGATTTAGCAAAGCAATGGCATCATACAAAGAATGGAGATTTAACTCCATATGAATTCACATTAAAATCAAGACAAAAAATTTGGTGGAAATGCGATAAAGGAGATGACCACGAATGGCTTACAAGTATTTACAATAGATCAAGGGGAAGTGGATGTCTTATTTGTTCAGGACACAAAACAGCGCCATCAACATCAATTGGTTCGTTATTTCCTGAATTAGCAAAGCAATGGCATCCAACAAAAAATGGAAAACTTACTCCATTTGAAATCAGTAAGGGTTCAGAAAAAAAAGTATGGTGGAAATGTGATAAAGGGGACGACCACGAATGGATGACCAAAACAAATTCAAGAGTTAGTGGTAATTCAGGTTGTCCTGTATGTTCAAATCAAAAAATAATAAAATCAAATTCTTTAGCGACTACCAATCCTGAATTAGCAAAGCAATGGCATCCAACAAAAAATGGAAAACTTACTCCATTAGATTTAGGAGAAGGATCAAGTAAAAAAGTATGGTGGAAATGTGATAAAGGGGACGACCACATATGGAAGGTTTCAGTAAACAACAGAAATCAAGGGAAAAATTGCCCTGTGTGTGAAAATTTAAAAGTGGTCAAATCAAATTGTCTTGCAACTACTAACCCCAAATTAGCAAAACAATGGCATCCTACTAAAAATGGAAATTTGACGCCACATAATGTGGTAGAAGGCGCAAGAAAACAATTTTGGTGGAAATGTAATAAAGGAGTTGATCACGAGTGGAAAGCAGCAGGATATACAAGATCAAAAGGAATTGGTTGTCCATTTTGTACTTTAACACCACAATCTAAACAGGAACTTACCATCACTTTTGAATTAAAAAAAATATTCAAAAATATTGATCCAAAAGGATTGAAAACAAAGTTAGATGGACGATTAAGGGCAATAGATATATTCATACCAAAACTTAATTTATGTATTGAATTTGATGGTTCTTATTGGCATAAAGACAAACGAGATATTGACAAGATTAAATCTGAAATGCTTTTTGAAGAAGGGTTTAAGTTAATACGAGTTAGAGAAGAACCGCTAAAAAAGTTATACGATACAGATATTATAAGTAAGAAACCTTACAATGGCAAACAAGTTACTAACGATATTCTTTCAATGATTTTATCTATATTTGAGTTAGACGCCAAATTAGTGTCTAATATAAAAGCGTATCAATCCAAAGACGTTTTACAAAACGAAAAAGGATTAGATAAATACATTGATAAAATACTAACAAAAAAAGCAGAAAAGGATGGGAATCTTTGATTGGTTGAAAGGAAAAAATCCTCAAACTCAAAAGAAAGAAACAATAGTTAAAAAAACTGTAGAATCTGTTAAAAATGTTTTTAATAGTAAATCTTTAAAAACTGCTGTTGAAGAATGGTTAGAAAACAGTTCAATAGCAGAAAAAAAATATGGCCATATATCTCAATGGGATGTTTCTAATGTTACTGATATGACCTCATTATTTGAGTTTGAGTGGGATGCTAAACCTTTTGATGAAAATATTAGTAATTGGGATGTAAGCAAGGTGACTAAAATGTCGTCAATGTTTAAAATGGCAAAAACTTTCAATCAACCTCTCGGTAAATGGGACGTTAGTAATGTAACCGATATGTCAGAGATGTTTCAAAATGCATTGAATTTCAATCAAGATATTAGTAAGTGGGATGTTTCTAATGTTACCGATATGCAAAATATGTTTAATTGTGCTTCATCATTTAACCGAGATATTGGAAGTTGGGATGTAAGCAAGGTGACTAAAATGTCGTCAATGTTTGAAATGGCAGAAACTTTCAATCAACCTCTCGATAAATGGAACGTTAGTAAGGTTACTCATATGGGAAGTCTGTTTGGAAGTGCATTAAACTTCAATCAAGATATTAGTAAGTGGGATGTTTCTAATGTAATCTATATGTCAGGGATGTTTAGCAATACTGTGTTCAATAAGAATATTTCAAAATGGGATGTTAGTAATGTACTATATATGAATCATATGTTTTATGACGCTTCTGTTTTCAATCAAGATATTAGTAATTGGGATGTGAGTAGTGAGACTAGAATGGACTATATGTTTTTGAAGGCAGTAGCATTTAATCAAGATATTAGTAAATGGAAAATTAGCCAATCAAGTGATGAGCAAACTAAACAAAAAGAAGATAAAGTTAAACTCAAATTTTTAAAAGAAGTAATTAACGGAGTAGAATTTAAACTTGTAGATTTTGAATCTTTAGAAAACATCAAGGATGATGATTCATTAATGAGGGTAGGTTTTTTCATTGAAGAAATTAAATACGAAACTTTAACTGAATTTGTTTATTATATTGGTGAGCAATATTTAAATGAAGATGGTGATGTTGAAACTCAGGAATATAACGTAGAAGGTGTTTCATTTTTTATAGATGAGAATAATAATTTTATTGAAAGACCATTAAATTTTGAAGAAGAAATATTTAACTCTTATAATAATGGGTATTCTCCTATTTCCGATTTTAATGGTGCATTTGAAGGAGATGTAATGGAATATAATATAACAGATTCTGATGCTTATTGTTTTGATGGTGGTGTTTTTTTCGGAATAAAATTAGCATAACAATATTTTAGTGTTGAAAGTTATGAAGATGCTTTAGAAATATTAAATCCCTTACAGGTCAAGACGAATAGACATACTTAACCCCAATCAAACGGTTCATTAGTCGTATGCGATACGCTTGTAACTTTGGGTAAGGCGTAAGGCATTAACTTTATAAGTAATTCAATCCTTTCTTTGGGTTCTAATAATTCTAGTCTTTCTTGCACTTGTTCTAATTCCTGATATAAGATATCCTTTAATAAAGTTCTTAATTCTTTAGTTATTCTATTTGGTGTACCTTTTTGTCTACCTCCGTATTTATTACCTGTTGTATTTGCCATACTATATAATACTATTATAGTTTAATGTCTGTTAGGTAGTAGTAAAGTATTCCTATTATTAGGTTTAATAAGGGGTAAGCCGTTATAATCCGCAATACCCTCGTTATATAGCAGTTCTTTTAAACTATAGATGTCTACAAGGTTTTGATGAAAATAGTTCGAGAATGGGATCGTAAGGGGTACTAAACGGGAGACATCCGAAAGTTTGTCTCCTTTTTTGTTTTTAAAACTCTCTAACTCATTGATTTTACTATAAATAAACTGAAATCCTTCTTTAAATATTGGGGTTCGATACTTCACTCCATCAAATTCTATTTTTTCTTTAAATATCGAACTCATCAACTTATTCTTGATGTGCACATCACTTTGCTCAAAGAACGTTTCTAAATTTTGCATCAATTTCAAACCAAAATTTATGTACTCGCTTAAATCCTTTTGATAATCGCTGAGGTTTGATAATTCATTTCTTCTTTCATTTAAATCTTTATCAATATTTTTAGTGTACTTTTTAAATTCTTCGTTTGAAATAACCTCCTCTAATAACTTATCCATCAACTTATCTTTTTTAAGTTCTAAACCTCGGATCTCTGATTCAACATTCTTAATATCGTTATATTTACTTTGCTTGGATGTCTTATAATGATCCTCTAATACCAATTCAAATAAATCACAAACCTCTGAAGATGGTTTCATTACTTTAAAAAGATTTATTAATTCACTATGGGCACCTTTAATCTTAAATCGTTCATTACATCCTTTTCTTGGGTTACAATGATAGTAATAATGCTTAGCACCTGTTTTACTTTTTGACCCACTTCCTGTTAAATTTCCACCACACTTTTTACACTTTAAATGACCACGCAAATAAAGTATATCATTGTATTTTTTTGGTTTTTGATTGTATCTTGATCTTTCGTTTAATTGATATTGAACTTTATTAAATGTGTCTCTATCTATAATTGTCTTATGTTTTCCTCTTACTATTTCTTCGGGTTCATTATCTTTTTCTATAACTTTAATATCTCCTACATATAGAATGTTTCTTAAAATTCGGCTTAAGTTGCTTTTGGATAATTTTAAATCTTTAAATTTTGACATTTTAAGGATTTCGTTTTGAGAATATAACCCCAATGCAAATGTCGAAAACAACTCTTTTATTAAAGGCGCTTTTACAGGATCTAATTGCATAAGTGTTTTTCCTAATTCATCTTTTCCAGGTATATAACCAATCGGTGGTTTGACGTTCCATCGTCCTTCTTTAAGACCTTGTCGCATACCCATTTGTACTTTTTGACTTCGTATCTTATTGTCTACTTCGGGCATTCCTAAATACATCAATTGCATCATTATTTGTGCAGGATCGTTATAGTTAATCCATTTACCAATACAATTAACCTCAATTCCCATATCCTTGAAATCATTAATGACACCTAATGCTTCAAATACATTTCTTGAAAACCTATCCCAATCAACTACAAGTAGATAATCAATATCTCTTTTGTTTTTTTTGGCAAAATCATTCAGTTTTTTCCATTCAGGTCTATTGAAGTTTTTAGCCGAATAATCCTCTTGAAACTCTTTAACTATATTAACAGAGTTTTTGCTGCAAAAATCCCTTAAACTGCTTTGTTGAGCATTTAAACTGTTACCAAATTCTTTTTGATTGGATGTGCTTACTCGCCTGTAAAGAATTGCATTTTTACCTCTAAGATTATTCATTTTATCTAGATTTTACTTCGTCTACTATTAGCGCCATTTTATATAGATGGTCTCTTATTAATTTGACTTGTTCGTTAGTGTACTTTTTCTTGTTTTTGTTTAATATGTTTTTACATACTTCAATAGATAACATTTAATTTACAAAGTGCATTTCTCTTGGGGTTGTCCCATTTGGAAACACTTTTCAATATATTAGGGTTTATCCCTTTTTATTTTCTTTTTATATGTGACTTCGAAGGTTGATCTTCCTTGGTGTCTTTTTTCAACTAATTCAGCATATTGCAATATATTTATGTTCTCATTCGCCCTCTCTTTATTGTCAACTAAATACTTTTCGTCAATCAAATAATTTTTATCCTTGACTCTTACAGTTACTGACTGAATATTGTCTTTTGATATTGAAGATTCAATCTGTTTAATCAGTGGTGATTTTGAATCTAATGGACCAAAATAATCTGTTCTTATATCTTTCTTTGTGAAAAAATTATTAAGCATCTTATTGAGGTCAATTATAATGAAATCTTCAGGTATCATTTGCATATGATTAGCAATGTCGATATCAACTTGACGAACTATATCTGCTTGACCTGATTCAAATACAATTAATTTAATTGGAATAGAAGAATGAATTGCAACCACTATATAAAAATCAAGCAACAAACAATTAGAACTTTCATCCAACTTATTGTAAACATCTATGTGGTTTTTCACCAATTTGATTCTATTTAGATCTAAACCAAATTTTCTCAATTTAAATATAATTTGAACCCATACTAATTCGGATATGCTAAATTTTTTCCATCCCTTGCCATTGGGTCTATTATCGTCAATAATTCCTGATTTATACCAATGGTTTAAGACCCTTGAAGATAGTCGTTTATCATCTACTTTGTGATTCTGTAATTTTAATTTTTCTTTTATTTCATTTGGCGAACTTGCAAATCCTCCAAAGAAGTTTATATCAAACCAATCGGAAGCAGGAAATATATTATTATGTTCTAAATTCATAAATATTACATTAATGTAACTTTTACAAATATATAGATTTTATTTTAATAATTATTTATATTGTAATACATTTAAAAAAATGCGAAAAGACAAAAAATCAATTGCTGAAACTCATCCTGAAATTGCCAAACAATGGCATCCTACAAAAAATGATGATTTAACTCCTTACGATGTCACTAAAGGAAGTCAAAAAAAAGTATGGTGGAAATGTGACAAAGGAGAAGACCACGAGTGGTTAACAAGTATTAACAAAAGATCTGCAGGAAGTGGATGTACAATTTGTTCAGGAAATAAAGTAGTTAAATCAAATTGTCTTGCTACATTCAATCCCAAATTAGCAAAACAATGGCATCCTACTAAAAATGGAAATTTAACTCCATATAATATACTTCCGAAAGTTAATTACAAGGTTTGGTGGAAATGTGATAAAGGGGACGACCACGAATGGCAACAAAGTCCAATTGTTAGATTGAGGAGAAAAGAAATTAATGAATGTCCAATTTGTTTGGGAAGGATTTTAGTTAAATCAAATAGCATTGCAAACTTGAGACCTGATTTAGCAAAGCAATGGCATCATACAAAGAATGGAGATTTAACTCCATATGAATTCACATTAAAATCAAGACAAAAAATTTGGTGGAAATGCGATAAAGGAGATGACCACGAATGGCTTACAAGTATTTACAATAGATCAAGGGGAAGTGGATGTCTTATTTGTTCAGGACACAAAACAGCGCCATCAACATCAATTGGTTCGTTATTTCCTGAATTAGCAAAGCAATGGCATCCAACAAAAAATGGAAAACTTACTCCATTTGAAATCAGTAAGGGTTCAGAAAAAAAAGTATGGTGGAAATGTGATAAAGGGGACGACCACGAATGGATGACCAAAACAAATTCAAGAGTTAGTGGTAATTCAGGTTGTCCTGTATGTTCAAATCAAAAAATAATAAAATCAAATTCTTTAGCGACTACCAATCCTGAATTAGCAAAGCAATGGCATCCAACAAAAAATGGAAAACTTACTCCATTAGATTTAGGAGAAGGATCAAGTAAAAAAGTATGGTGGAAATGTGATAAAGGGGACGACCACATATGGAAGGTTTCAGTAAACAACAGAAATCAAGGGAAAAATTGCCCTGTGTGTGAAAATTTAAAAGTGGTCAAATCAAATTGTCTTGCAACTACTAACCCCAAATTAGCAAAACAATGGCATCCTACTAAAAATGGAAATTTGACGCCACATAATGTGGTAGAAGGCGCAAGAAAACAATTTTGGTGGAAATGTAATAAAGGAGTTGATCACGAGTGGAAAGCAGCAGGATATACAAGATCAAAAGGAATTGGTTGTCCATTTTGTACTTTAACACCACAATCTAAACAGGAACTTACCATCACTTTTGAATTAAAAAAAATATTCAAAAATATTGATCCAAAAGGATTGAAAACAAAGTTAGATGGACGATTAAGGGCAATAGATATATTCATACCAAAACTTAATTTATGTATTGAATTTGATGGTTCTTATTGGCATAAAGACAAACGAGATATTGACAAGATTAAATCTGAAATGCTTTTTGAAGAAGGGTTTAAGTTAATACGAGTTAGAGAAGAACCGCTAAAAAAGTTATACGATACAGATATTATAAGTAAGAAACCTTACAATGGCAAACAAGTTACTAACGATATTCTTTCAATGATTTTATCTATATTTGAGTTAGACGCCAAATTAGTGTCTAATATAAAAGCGTATCAATCCAAAGACGTTTTACAAAACGAAAAAGGATTAGATAAATACATTGATAAAATACTAACAAAAAAAGCAGAAAAGGATGGGAATCTTTGATTGGTTGAAAGGAAAAAATCCTCAAACTCAAAAGAAAGAAACAATAGTTAAAAAAACTGTAGAATCTGTTAAAAATGTTTTTAATAGTAAATCTTTAAAAACTGCTGTTGAAGAATGGTTAGAAAACAGTTCAATAGCAGAAAAAAAATATGGCCATATATCTCAATGGGATGTTTCTAATGTTACTGATATGACCTCATTATTTGAGTTTGAGTGGGATGCTAAACCTTTTGATGAAAATATTAGTAATTGGGATGTAAGCAAGGTGACTAAAATGTCGTCAATGTTTAAAATGGCAAAAACTTTCAATCAACCTCTCGGTAAATGGGACGTTAGTAATGTAACCGATATGTCAGAGATGTTTCAAAATGCATTGAATTTCAATCAAGATATTAGTAAGTGGGATGTTTCTAATGTTACCGATATGCAAAATATGTTTAATTGTGCTTCATCATTTAACCGAGATATTGGAAGTTGGGATGTAAGCAAGGTGACTAAAATGTCGTCAATGTTTGAAATGGCAGAAACTTTCAATCAACCTCTCGATAAATGGAACGTTAGTAAGGTTACTCATATGGGAAGTCTGTTTGGAAGTGCATTAAACTTCAATCAAGATATTAGTAAGTGGGATGTTTCTAATGTAATCTATATGTCAGGGATGTTTAGCAATACTGTGTTCAATAAGAATATTTCAAAATGGGATGTTAGTAATGTACTATATATGAATCATATGTTTTATGACGCTTCTGTTTTCAATCAAGATATTAGTAATTGGGATGTGAGTAGTGAGACTAGAATGGACTATATGTTTTTGAAGGCAGTAGCATTTAATCAAGATATTAGTAAATGGAAAATTAGCCAATCAAGTGATGAGCAAACTAAACAAAAAGAAGATAAAGTTAAACTCAAATTTTTAAAAGAAGTAATTAACGGAGTAGAATTTAAACTTGTAGATTTTGAATCTTTAGAAAACATCAAGGATGATGATTCATTAATGAGGGTAGGTTTTTTCATTGAAGAAATTAAATACGAAACTTTAACTGAATTTGTTTATTATATTGGTGAGCAATATTTAAATGAAGATGGTGATGTTGAAACTCAGGAATATAACGTAGAAGGTGTTTCATTTTTTATAGATGAGAATAATAATTTTATTGAAAGACCATTAAATTTTGAAGAAGAAATATTTAACTCTTATAATAATGGGTATTCTCCTATTTCCGATTTTAATGGTGCATTTGAAGGAGATGTAATGGAATATAATATAACAGATTCTGATGCTTATTGTTTTGATGGTGGTGTTTTTTTCGGAATAAAATTAGCATAACAATATTTTAGTGTTGAAAGTTATGAAGATGCTTTAGAAATATTAAATCCCTTACAGGTCAAGACGAATAGACATACTTAACCCCAATCAAACGGTTCATTAGTCGTATGCGATACGCTTGTAACTTTGGGTAAGGCGTAAGGCATTAACTTTATAAGTAATTCAATCCTTTCTTTGGGTTCTAATAATTCTAGTCTTTCTTGCACTTGTTCTAATTCCTGATATAAGATATCCTTTAATAAAGTTCTTAATTCTTTAGTTATTCTATTTGGTGTACCTTTTTGTCTACCTCCGTATTTATTACCTGTTGTATTTGCCATACTATATAATACTATTATAGTTTAATGTCTGTTAGGTAGTAGTAAAGTATTCCTATTATTAGGTTTAATAAGGGGTAAGCCGTTATAATCCGCAATACCCTCGTTATATAGCAGTTCTTTTAAACTATAGATGTCTACAAGGTTTTGATGAAAATAGTTCGAGAATGGGATCGTAAGGGGTACAAAAAAAGCCAAGACATATGTCTTGGCTTTTTTATAGTTAAATATGTTTTATTGTTTTGCTTCTGTACCGGCAATAACTTTCATTAAAGGCCTCATTTCCCACACAGCTTTTTCCATTTTATCAAAAGGTAATCCTTTCATTACGCTCTCTCCTGCAAGATGTCTCATGGCATTTGCTAAAGTATCATACGAATCATAAAACATAACCGATGAATAGTCTTTTCCTTGAGGGGTTATTTTAGTTGCCATTCCCCATCCTACCATTCCATGATCACCCATATTTTTCTTAAAATGTGGGAGTACATATTTTTCAGCGCTCGCTGCAACTGCATCTACATCGTCAGGTGAAGTAAAATTTAAAAGAACGTATCCGGCAGGTGCAACATTAGGAATTGTCAATTTCATTTGATAGGTATAACTTCTGTCAAATTTATATTTTGAACCATCACTAAATAATACATCAGGCTTAATTCCTACTACTTTTTCAGAATTATTCCACCACATGTTTTTATTTGCAGCAGTATTGATATCTGGATAAGCGTTTACCCACATGTAATTATAATCATCTGGCCCAGGATTTGTGCTTTGTAATAAAGCCCAACCTAAAAGGTTTCCATTGTTTACGGCATCTTGTGCAATTTTTTTGCTGTAATTCATTTCTACATTTAAAAATTGCTCTACATCTTCTTTCTCAACTTTTACAGGAGTAAATACAACTATTTGAGCCAGTAAAATATTAATACTGAATAATGCAATTAGTGTACTAAATAGTCTTTTTTTCATTTTAAAATTGTTTTATAGGTTAAAAGCAACAAGATAAAATTTTTAATTGTACAAAACAACTAATATTAAATTTTTAGTACTTAAGTCTGATTGATTTTTTTGTTTTTTTACAGCGTAATTTGTCTATTGATTTGTTGGTCAAGTGATATAAATGTTTCCGTTCTAGATACGCCTTTTATTCTTTGAATATCATTGTTGAGTAAATACATAAGATCTTCATTATTTTTACTCAGTATCTTTATCAAAATAGCCCAATTACCAGTAGTGTAATGGCTTTCAACTACCTCAGGAATTTGTTTTAGTTTTTTTATAGCAGATGAATACATCGCTGCAGAATCTAAAAAAATACCAACAAATGCGGTTGTTGTGTATCCTAATGCCTTGGGGTTTAAAATTAATTTTGAGCCTGCCATCAAATTAGAGTTTTCTAATTTTCTTAAGCGTTGATGTATGGCAGCTCCAGAAATCCCTACCTCTCTAGCGATAGATAAAATAGGTGTTCTAGCATCCTCAACAAGTCTTTTAATAATAATCTTATCGATACCATCAATTTTAATTTTACTAGCCATATAGTTTTATTTAATAGTTAAAATGTAAGCATCAAATATAAAAAAAAGGAAAGACATAATATATGACCTTCCTTTTAATTGTTTGTTGTAAGCTTAAAAGCTTATTTGGCTACCATTTCAAAACTTTCCATAAATTTTGTAG
>Ga0209119_1003258_pt1 | contig 14085 bp, 12 predicted proteins | sample COG_03_FD_184747 | JGI IMG/M metagenome (GOLD analysis project Ga0209119, IMG submission 184747) | Pelagic Microbial community sample from North Sea - COGITO 998_met_03 (SPAdes) (version 2) | ecosystem: Environmental > Aquatic > Marine > Neritic zone/Coastal water | place: Helgoland, sampling... | reverse complement strand
AGATCAACGCTGGGCTCAGTTACAAGCTGAATAAGAACTTAGCTGTTTACGGTGGTGGCAGCTTAAACATCCACCTCAGTAAGATGTACGATTCCGACAGTCAAACATTTACTTCCACTGCAGCCCACTACTCCAAATACACCGAAGTAGTAGAAAATACTCAAGTACAAATTTATCCGGGCTTCAATTTTGGAATAAGCATTATATAAACTCACCAACTGTGATTTACAACAGCCTCAGCGGATTTTCGTTGGGGCTGTTTTCTTTGTAGTTGCGCAAAGTCATAAATGAATTCTTCAAAAAGCTTAATTTTCGAGTCTAAAGTCAATCCCATGAGCCCAAAGATTTACACAGTACTCGTCTGGTTTTTCACCTTCATACTCTCTGTTGCCTTTCTAACGTCCGGCATGGAGAAACTTGTCGGCAACAGTTTTGACCTCGACGACTTTCAGAGTTTAGGTTACAACTGGGATGTACTTTATGGCATTGGTGCTATTGAACTCCTGACCGCTCTAGGTTTATGGGTCAAAGAATATCGCATATGGGCTGCAACGATTCAGGCAATATTGATGGTTGGAGCCATCGGATTGCACATGATCGCCGGAGACCTAGAAGTCATTGGCGGCCCATTAGTACTGGGGGCAATTGATGCTGCTGTCGTGTATTTACTCAGCATGCACAGCAGCACAGAAGACGAAAAAGTGGCTTAGCTCAAGCCGCTGATTACTCCATTCTCGTCAATGTCCATATGCTCCGATGCAGGAACGGCAGGTAAACCTGGCATTCGCATCATCTGACCCGTAATTGGTATTACGAATCCGGCACCAGCAGCCATTTCAAATTCTCTTACTGTAATGCGGAATCCACGTGGTCTCCCTCTCAAGTCCTCTTGATCTGAAAAAGACTTCTGAGTTTTCGCCATGCATATTGGGAGTTTATCCAATCCAAGGGTCGTTATTCTCTTTAAATCAAGCAGTGCTTTACGCTCATAATCGACGCCATCGGCACCATATACCTTTTTAGCAATGGTCTCTACCTTCTCCTCTATTGAAGAGTTCCAATCGTACAAAGGTTTAAAGTCGTTTCCAGCCTCGTCGATGTTCTCAACTACAGCCCGAGCAAGATCGCTGGTACCGATACCACCTTCTGCCCAACCTTTACTCACAACTGCTTTTACGCCCATCTTGGCGCAGGCTTCCTGAACGAACTTAATTTCGTCCTCACCATCGCCCGTGCGATGATTGATGGCAACCACAGGAGTAATTCCGAATTGTTTCGCGTTTTCAATGTGCTTTTCAAGGTTTTCAAAACCCGCCTTTACTCTATCCAAGCTCACATCTCCGTATTGCTCCTGCTCTGCTCCACCGTGATGACGAAGCGCGCGAATGGTTGCAACAAGAACAATTGTATTTGGTTTCAATCCGCCATAACCACATTTGATGTTTAGGAACTTCTCTGCTCCTAAATCCGAACCAAAGCCCGCTTCCGTAACAACATAATCGCTGAGACTAAGTCCCATTTTAGTTGCTATGATGGTGTTTGTCCCTTGCGCAATGTTGGCAAATGGACCACCATGAATGATGGCAGGATTTCCTTCAAGAGTTTGAACTAGGTTTGGCTTGATGGCATCTTTCAATAAAATACACATGGCCGCTTCAGCTTTTAAGTCGCGGGCATAGATTGGCTGGCGGTCCGTTGTAAAGCCCACGAAGATGTTTCCAAGTCTGCGCTTTAAGTCTGCCATATCGTTCGACATGCATAGAATCGCCATCACTTCAGATGCTGGAGTAATGTTAAATCCATCCTGACGTGGGATGCCATTGGCGGTTCCACCAAGTCCGATTGTGATGTCGCGAAGAGAACGGTCGTTCATATCCATCACTCGTTTCCAATAAATTAAGCGAGGATCCAATCCTAAACTTCTCGTCCGACTTTGAAGATTGTTGTCGATGAGCGCACTCAACAAGTTGTTGGCCTTCTCGATGGCCGAGAAGTCCCCAGTAAAATGAAGATTGATGTCTTCCATTGGCAGAACTTGAGAGTAGCCACCACCAGCGGCGCCACCTTTAATTCCGAACACTGGGCCAAGAGAAGGCTCTCTAAGAACCACAGTAGCCTGCTTTCCGATCTTGTTCAAGCCTTCAGTAAGGCCAATTGAAACTGTAGTTTTCCCCTCACCTGCGGGTGTTGGGGTAAGTGCTGTTACTAGAATCAGTCGGTTCGATTGAAGTTTCGATTCATCGATCAAATTCAAAGGCAATTTGGCTTTGTACTTTCCGTACAGTTCCAAATCATCTTCATCAATATTAAGTTTTGAGGCGATCTCACGTATGTGAGTCATTGTAGCTGCTTGAGCTATATCGAGATCAGATTTTACAGACATGTAAAAGGCTTTGGTTCCAAACAAATATAATCGAATGGACGTGCTTTCCTAACAGTCTGAAAAAAGAGGAGCTATTCTACTACTGAGAAGCAGGGGATCTATAATTCACAACCTCTCCGTATGCACTCACATTCGTTGTAGCACTTGAGGTTACACCTTTGACCTGATAAATCAGGACCAATGCACCCGCATCGAAGTCGCTCAATGCTGCTTCTGCCTTACCTCCTGGAGTGCCAATCGTGAAGCTTACTCCATTTACAGCCGTAACTTTGGCATAGGAATTAATGAGGCCTCCGATCGTTTGGGCATTTGCCAAAAAAGCCGATGAAAACAGAATGAAAAATAGAGCTCGCAACATATTGCGCGAAAGTAAATCGGGAATTTGAATTGTGACAAGGAGTTTTACGAAAGACCTATAAAAAAGGCTGAATAATCATCAATTGTCAATCGATGAGAACTTCCTTAATGTTCGCCTTTATTTTATGGGAAAGATCATCGGTAGGAAGGTCGTTTTCATCTTCACCGAAAGGGTCTTCAATTTCTTCAGCGATGAGCTCTGTACTCGTAAGGATGTAAAACATCAAACAAACTACAGCACCCGTCCACCAATGGAATATGTCTTCGATAAAAATAGGCAACGTTGTTATAAAGATGAAGATGAATTTCTTCAAGAACATATTATAGGAATAAGGAATGGGCGAGTTTTTAATTCGTTCACATCCACCCAATAAATCCAGCAGTTCGCGCACTTGATTGTCAAGAATGATGAGCGTTTCACCGTCAATTTTCCCTTCCCGGTGAAGTTCATTGAGGCGAAGAAAAATGCGCTTTACTATGTAGTTGGGTCGATGCCCTGAAGCCTTCAACTCCTTCATGAAGGTTTCGTCGATTTCTTCCATCTCCTCCATCTTCACACCTTCTCGCAGATGCTCTTTCATGGCAAAAACAAAGTTTGAATAGAGCTGAAAGAAAAACTTCAGGTCCTCTTTTTCTTCAGGAATGGCGGCATTTATCTTGTTGGCAAAGTTTCGGCAGGTGTTGACCAATCCACCCCAAAGTTTTCTTCCTTCCCACCATCGATCGTAAGCTCCGTTGGTTCTGAACACTAGAAACAAACCGAGGACAATACCAAGAATCGAGTGAATCGCCATATTGTGGCTAATCTCGATGTGAAAGAGCTCGAAGAACCAACTGAGCGCAACTGAATACACTGCAATGATGGTCATCGCAGGCAGCAACTGCCTCATTATATTCCTGTTGTACGAATGGAACAACAGGATAAACCAACTGTGTGGATTGTTACTATTCACTCTCGTTTTGTACTAGTTTCATCTCCTTTATCAGGTGATCTGCACCAGCAAACTTATCAATGATAAAAAGAACGTAGTTCAAATCCACCATTATGTTGCGGCATTTCTCCGGGTCGAACATGATGTCAGACATAGTTCCCTCCCAAACACGATCGAAGTTCAATCCAATTAGATTGCCATTGGCATCCAAAGCTGGACTACCTGAGTTTCCACCTGTGGTATGATTTGAAGCGATGAAACACACCCTCATTTCACCATCATGTCCGTAAATGCCGTAATCCTTCTGCGCGTATAATTTCCGTAATTTCTCAGGAACGTCAAACTCATAATTGTCTGGAACATACTTAGCCATTATACCCTCCAAGGTGGTGTAATAGCCATAGTCCACAGCATCACTTGCTGCATAGCCTTCTACCTGGCCATAGGAAATCCTCAAAGTGCTGTTCGCATCGGGAAAGTAAATTCTGTCGTCTGGCAGCACTTCCATAAGAGCAGCCATATAAATGGTGTACAGGCTGTCGAGGCGATTGTTGAGAACACTGTGTATTGGCTTTACCTTCTCGAAATAGTTCTGAACGATGGAATTTCCAAGTTTTAATGCGGGGTCGTTCTTCAATTTTTTAACCTTAGGCTTGGCCAACCATGCTTCTATTTTGGCTTGATCAGCAAACAAACTCTTCGCAAAAAGTTTATCCGCATAGGCTTTCAAATCACCGTCGTAGTCTTTATCAATTTCTTCTTTTATCTCAGGAACCAAAAGTGGGTCGAGCATATCGAAATACTTTTTCAGCATTTCCGAAGCCAACTGACGATCGATATCGACGTCATAATTCTTGAAGTAACCTACGGCTCGCTTTTTTTGCTTGGCTATTTCTTCGTCGATGAGTTCTTGTTGAACGCTGTCGGCTTCGAGCAGCTTTATAAGCTTATTGAAGCCATCGGCGTAGCGCATCAATTCGGGACCGTAGTAGAAAATTTCAATGAAATAATCGCGCGAGAACTGATACGGCTCTATCTCTTCGTATGTTTTATTGAAGTTGTTCATCAACTCACCATATTGAACATACTTCTCCTTCCCGGCAATGGCCTCTTCAAATCGCCTCTCAAGGTCACGCTTTTTCTCGATGGCATCCAACTTATTTAGGCCCTTCAATTCGCCTCGCCACTTTTTCCACGCATTGCTAATGCTGCTTTGCTTGGCAGCGTACTTGATGTTTGTCGCCTCGTCGGCTGCCATCGCCTTATTGATAATACCTAAGCTGATGTCTCTCATCGCAATGCGAGCAGGATCCTGCTTTTTCATCAAATATTCAACTGCATGAGAGGTCAAATACTCCTCGGTACGGCCCGGGAATCCATACACCAAAGTGAAATCTCCTTTCTTTTCAGGAGAGATATTAATAGGTAAAAAGTGTTTCGGTTTATAAGGAACATTGTCCTCTGAATAGGCCGCTGGCTTGTTCTCAGGACTGGCATAAATTCTAAAAATTGAAAAGTCGCCCGTATGCCTAGGCCAAACCCAATTGTCTGTATCGAAACCAAACTTACCTATGCTCGAAGGAGGAGCTCCAACCAATCGAACATCTTTGAATACTTCAGTGATGAACATGAAGTATTGGTTTCCGCAATAGAATGGGCGTATGATGTAGCCGTACTTTGAACCTTTTGTAGACTCAGTACCAACTTTCTGAATGTTCGCCGCAATCAACTTGTTGCGCTCTGCTTGTGTCACCTCTTTTGGAATACTCGACAAAATTTTATCGGTAACATCTTCCATGCGAACTATTATGGTTGCAGTTAAACCCGGGTTCGATTTCTCCTCTTCCCTCGACATCGCCCAAAAGCCATTCTTCAAATAATTGTTTTCCATGGAAGAGTGCGCCTGAATGCGGCCATACCCACAATGATGATTGGTGAGCAACAAACCTTCTCCGGAAATGATTTCGGAAGTGCAACCTCCACCGAAATGAACTACAGCATCCTTTATGCTCGACTTATTGAAGTCATAGAGCTGTTCAGCGGAAATTTTCATCCCCATGGTTTTCATATCTCCCTCATTCAGAGATTGAATTAGAGATGGAATCCACATTCCTTCTTTCGCTTGGCCTGTGAAAAAAATCGAGAGGCCTATGATCAATACTACTAGGTGCTTTTGCATAATTCAGAATTCTGGAACGAAGCTAAAAAAAGAGCAACATCCTGAGGCGAATATGTTACAAAAGGACAAAGCTTAATTCTATGCCTGCATTTCGTTCTGCACACGGAGGAAATCTCTAATTTCACCTCCATGAGCATCTATTTAGAAAGCATTTTGCAGTGAGTGCCAAACGTCTATTTCAGGACTTCACTCATTCTGAAGGTCATAAAAACCTGACAGGTGCCGAGGCTGAAATCAAGCCAGAAGTTGGAACTGAATTAAAGCTTGGGACGGATACATTCAAGGTCGTAATTTGGCCGTAGAAGCTCACAGTCGAATTCTTCAAACGTGGCGCACCAGTGAATTCACAGATGACATGCCAGATTCTCTATTGGAGATAGAATTCAAAGAAGATGCCTCAGGCACTCTCCTCTGTCTTACTCATACAAACATACCCGAAGACCAAATAGAAGATTACAGGAAAGGTTGGGTTGAACACTACTTCGAGCCTATGACAACCTATTACAGCACCAAATAACTAGAATACAGTTCTGTGAAAATTCAAAACATACCAGAGACTGATCTAAAACGTATTGTAATTGTAGGTGGCGGCTTTGCCGGACTCCAGCTGATTCGTGACATCTCAAAAAAGGAGTTCCAAACTGTTCTCATCGATCGAAACAACTTTCACCAGTTCCAACCCCTTTTCTATCAAGTAGCAACAGCCGGCCTCGAGCCCTCGGCCATTAGTTTCCCATTTCGAAAAATATTCCAGAAAAAAGAGCATACCCACTTCCGGATGGCTGAAGCCCAGAAAATTGATTCTGAAAAGCAAATTTTACATACGAGCATCGGAGAGATTGAGTACGATTACCTCGTGTTGAGTATGGGAGCAACAACAAACTTCTTTGGGAATAAAAACATAGAAAATCATTCGCTCGTCATGAAGTCTGTGGGGCAAGCACTAAACCTTCGCAACACGATTCTAGAAAATTATGAGGCCGCCCTCAACGAATCTGCTCCTCATCGACAAGAAGCTCTGATGAACATTGTGGTTGTAGGAGGAGGTCCAACTGGGGTAGAACTGGCTGGAGCCTTGGCGGAAATGAAAAAATTTATTCTACCCAAAGATTATCCTGAATTGGACTTTGACCTCATGAGCGTGTACTTACTTGAAGGCTCATCACGGGTGCTTGCCAGTATGTCGAAAAACGCGAGTACAAAAGCATTGAGCTATCTCAATGAACTAAATGTAGACGTGCGACTAAATACGATTGTAACAGACTACGACGGAGAACGCGTTGCATTGCAGGAAGGCGACGACCTACTTTCGAAAAGTTTGATTTGGGCTGCAGGTATAAGCTGCCCTCGAATTGCAGGGATTCCAGAGGAGAATTACGTTCATGGAAATCGTTTGCCCGTGAATGAGTACAACGAATCGCTTCAAATGCCCAATGTGTTTGTTTTGGGAGATCAAGCGTACCAAGAGGAGGCGAAGTTTCCTGCAGGACATCCGCAAGTTGCTCAAACTGCCATTCAGCAAGCGAAGCTTTTAGCGAAAAACTTATTGCGGAATAAGAATGGGAAAAAGCGACTGGCATTTCATTACAACGACAAGAGCTCCATGGCTACAGTCGGAAGAAATTTAGCCGTGGCCGACCTACCTTCCTTCCGCTTCAGTGGATTTTTTGCTTGGTTGATATGGATGTTCATTCACCTCATGTCGATTGTAGGTGTTAAAAACCGCTTGTTGATTTTCGTGAATTGGGGCTGGAATTACCTCACCTACGACCAATCCTTGCGCTTGTTGATTCGTCCAAACAAGAAGGCCAACGATTCCGAAGAATAAATATCTTTACCTCCGTGAATAGGATTTTAAGTACCGCTCTTGCTGCTCTTGCGCTCCTCTCAGCCTGTAAAGAAGGGACCAGAAGTTCTAAAAATACTCCGACAGAAAAGAAAGTTGAGCTCCCTTCATTCAGTGCGGAAGGAAAAATACTCCTCACCTACACCACTGCTAAACAGGGCGACTACCGACTGAGCAAAAGCAGAAAAGACACTTTCAGAAGGTCTGTACAAGCCTTGGAATCGGACATTGCAATTTTCGTGAACCCGATAAAAGGTTTCAATCTCTCTTGGGGATTGGCGGGGCAATTACTGACGCCAGTGCAGAGGTTTTAAGCGCCTTAAGCGACGATAAGCAAGAAGAACTTCTCAATGCCTATTTTGGGGACAACGGCCTATCGTACAGCATCATACGTACAAGCATTCACAGTTGCGATTTCAGCAGCGGCAGTTTCACTTACGTTTCGGATGCAGATAAGGACTTGAAGACATTTGACATTGAGCACGACCGGAAGTTCAGATTTCCCATCATCAAGAGGGCTTTAGCGAAAGCCGGCGAAGACATCATTTTCTATGCAAGTCCTTGGAGCCCTCCAGCTTTCATGAAATCCAATGGTGACATGCTTCAAGGTGGCAAATTGCTGCCTGAGTTTTACAATTCTTGGGCATTGTATTACGCCAAGTTCATTGAAGCTTATGAGAAGGAAGGAATTCCGGTTTGGGGCATCACAATACAAAACGAGCCCATGGCTGTTCAGCGCTGGGAATCGTGCATCTATACTGCAGAGGAAGAGCGAGATTTCCTAAAAAATCATTTGGGCCCTGTGCTAGAAAGAGAAGGTTATGGCGACAAAAAAATTGTTGTTTGGGACCACAACAGAGACTTAATCAATCAAAGAGCCAATGTTATTTTCGAAGATCCAGAAGCCTCTAAATACGCTTGGGGAATAGGCTTTCACTGGTACGAGAATTGGGCAGGCGGAGAACCCATGTTCGAAAACCTTCAAAAGGTGAAAGAGGCTTTTCCTGAAAAGGAACTGCTTTTTACAGAGGGATGCAATGAGCGATTCGATTCCAGCAAGTACGAATATTGGCCAAATGCCGAGCGTTACGGTCGCTCGATGATCAATGATTTTAATGCAGGAACCGTTGGCTGGACCGACTGGAACATTCTATTGAATCAAGAAGGAGGTCCCAACCACGTTGGCAATCTTTGCTTTGCACCCGTTCATGCAGACTTGAATTCTGGAGATTTGATCTATACACCCTCCTATTACTACATCGGCCATTTCTCAAAATTCATTCGGCCCGGCGCTAAACGGCTTAGCACCGTAAGCAGCAGAAGTCATTTGCTCTCTACGAGCTTCATCAACCCAGATCAAAGCGTAGCAACTGTTGTCATGAATCCCACCGACAACAACATTGAATATCGCTTGATGGTTGGAACTCAAGAAAGTCTCCAAGAGATTCCTGCGCACGGCATTCAGACTTTAGTGTATTGATGACGCATTGTTGTTATGCTATATCAAATTCTTTTCAAACCAAGAAAGCAGACAGTAAAAGACTTGAGACTCTAAATTTAGGAATGCGAACCTATATTCCTAAATGGACCCAGGATATGAGCCATCGTATTCCCCACATTTTGTATTATCGTTCATGCAAAAATCAGTTCTGCTTCTGCTACTTCTTGTGAGCCTAAGCTCCTGCGACTCTCAAGTTTCGGTAGAGAATAAACTGGACCAAGGAATGGTGGTTTCGGCCCATCCTTTAGCCTCTGAAGTTGGAAGATCTATTTTATTGAAAGGTGGAAATGCATTCGACGCTGCCATAGCAACAAACTTCGCCTTAGCCGTTGTATACCCGCGCGCAGGAAATCTTGGGGGTGGTGGCTTTGCAACTTTCCGACTTCAAAATGGAGGTTACGGCAGTCTTGACTTTAGAGAACGGGCTCCTAAAGATGCGAGAAGGGATATGTACCTCGATTCACTCGGAGAAGTAGTTCCCGATTTGAGTAAAAAAGGACCGCTGAGCATTGGAGTTCCGGGTACTGTAGAGGGAATGGTTCAACTCCATAAAAAGTACGGCAAACTGAGCTGGAGAGATGTGGTAGCACCGGCGATCGAATTGGCTGAAGGTGGTCACGCTTTAAGTCCGTACAACGCTGAAATGCTGTTCAGATATCAGAAAGAATTTCACGAAGTCAATGAAGACACCATCTTGTTTACAGCCCAAGGATGGCTTCCTGGCGACATTCTGTATCAACCTGCACTTGCCAGCACGCTGAAGCTAATAGCTGCAGAAGGAAGAGATGGTTTTTACAAAGGAATCACCGCGAAATACATGACCGAGAGCATCAACGACCGAGGTGGCATTCTCTCTATACGCGATCTTAAAACTTATGAGGCCATTTGGCGCGAAACAGTGCGCGACAGCATCGGAGAATATACAATCGTCAGCATGGCTCCTCCTTCGAGCGGTGGTGTAGCAATCCTACAATTGCTAAAATCATACATGATGCTTAAGCCCGACAAGCTTAAACCGAACTCTTCTGAATACATCCATTTCATCTCTGAGATTGCAAAACGAGTGTACTCCGATCGCGCTCAGTACTTGGGCGATCCGGATTTTGTGCAGGTTCCAATCGACAGTCTTATTTCAGAAGCATATCTCCGAAAGAGGATGGCCGGAATCAACCTCAATACGAATAGTTCCTCAGCAGACATAGAAGGCCCGCAAGTTGAAGTGATTGAAAGCCATGAAACAACACACCTTTCTGTCGTTGATGAAAATGGCAACTGCGTTTCTCTAACAACAACGCTGAACAGCAACTTCGGCTCAAAGCTTTTCATTTCTGAAGCAGGCTTTTTCATGAACAACGAAATGGACGATTTTTCAGCAAAACCCGGTACGCCAAACCAATTCGGACTTCTTGGCGCAGAAGCAAATGCCATCGCTCCTAAAAAGAGAATGCTGAGTTCAATGAGTCCAACCATTGTGCTAAAAAACGGGCAACCTCATTTCATTTTGGGAACACCGGGTGGTTCGACCATCATAACAAATGTGTTTCTGAACATCTTGAACTTGATCGAACACGACATGAGTCCAAAAGAAGCCGTCGACTTTCCGCGCTTTCATCATCAGTGGCTGCCAGATGTAATTTATTTGGAGTACAAATTGGCCGACAGCAGCTTAATCAGTGAATTGTCGCTCAAGGGTCACGACGTTGAAATATGGAATAGCATCGGGCTTCAAGAAGCCATTTACATCAATGATTCTTTGGAAGTCTTTGGCGTTCACGATGAAACTCGAGGAGAGGGCATTGCTCTTGGAACCAAGGAAATGAATCCACAACCCTAAGTATGGTGCGACAGCTCTTTGCTTTGTTGCTTGCCTTAGTAGTTGGTGCTGTATTTATTTCGTTGTTGGAAAACGCAACACACCTACTCTACCCTCCCCCTGCAGATTTTGATTCCAGGGATTTAGGGCAATTGGAGGAACTCTTAAAAAATCTTCCCTTTACGGCTTACATCCTCTTAATCCTAGCGCACGCAATTGGCAGCTTTCTCGCTTCTTGGACCGCTTATAAAATCAGTAGAACGGATAAAATGCACCATGCACTTCTGCTTGGAGTGATGTTTACCCTTGGAGGTATTTCCAATTTATTCGCCTTACCCTATCACCCAATCTGGTTCGCCGTTTTGGATTCACTGGTATACCTTCCCCTAGCTTACTTAGGATTTCGTTTTAGTCAAAGAGCTAGGACTTCTTTCTCCCAAAAAGACGATTGAAAAACTTCTTCTCGTATGACCAGAAGAAAGCGAACTGGCCAAACACAAAGCCGTACGCGAGAAGCAGAATCTGATATAAGGGCAGGACCGCAAGGAGGTACAGACTTATTGACAGCAGACCATCGGGATTAGAAATGCCAAGAAAATTGAGGATGGGAGCCTTGATGTAAACCACCGTAATACCCGTGCAAGCAAAAACTGCTAAGACAAGAATTACTTGCCTAATCGACTTCAGTCCCCACTTAAATTGAAGACGCTCGAGCCACGATTGTTTTTCGTCGTTCATTCCTTCCATTCAGCCACAAAGAGATTTGTCTCTCTTGTGCCACCGTTGTTTCTATTTGAGGAAAAAACAAGCTTCTTCCCATCATTAGAGAACACTGGAAATGCGTCGAAAGTTCCGTCAGCGGTAATTCTCTCTAATCCGCTTCCGTCAACGCTTATCATGTACAAGTTGAAGGGGTAACCTCTCTCGCTCTTATGATTGGAAGCGAAGATTACCTTCTCACCAGATGGGTGAAAGAAAGGACACCAGTTCGCTTGACCAAGGTCAGTAAGCTGACGCAATTCACTTCCGTCGACATTGCAAATAAAGAGCTCCATTTCGGTCGGCTGAACCATACCTTTTGCAAGCAAGCCTTTGTAAGTTGCGATTTCCTCCTCCGTTTTCGGACGACTTGATCTGAAGATAAGTTGACTGCCATCTGGAGAAAAGAACGCTCCCCCATCGTAACCAAGTTCGTTGGTGATCTGCTTTACGTCTGAACCATCAATGTTCATCGTGAAAAGCTCTAGGTCACCAGTTCTCATGGATGTGAAAACCATTTTATCTCCTTGAGGGCTCAAAGTAGCTTCTGCATCATAACCTTCCTCGTTGGTGAGTTGAGCTACAATTTCACCTTCCAAGTTGGCAACGAAAATGTCGAAGTCTGCATAGATCGGCCATATGTATTTGCCTTCAATTCGTTCGGGAACCGGAGGACAAGCAGAATCACCCAAGTGGGTGGAAGCATAGACAATTGTGGTGTCGCCTGGCAGGAAATAAGAGCAGGTAGTTCTTCCAAGTCCTGTGCTGAGCAACTCAGGTTTGTTCTCGTGCAGGTTGTCTTCAGCCCAATTGGTGTAATAGATCTGATCGCAATCGTCGCCCCATGCAGGGTTGGTTGCTTGAAACACCAACTTACTGTCATCGAAGCTCCAGTAGGCTTCTGCATTGTCACCTCCCGATGTTAATTTTGTAAGGCTTTTGAAATGCGTCTCGCCTTCGATGATGTGATTCAGTACCTCTGTGGCTGAGGAATCAACAGTTTCAACTGTTTCTGTGCTTTGTTCTGGGCTTGATTGACATGCCGCCAATCCAAGCATTGAAAGCCATAAAATTCTCTTCATTTTCCGAAATATAATTTGGGCGCCGAAGGTAAACAATCTCGTACGCGGCCTGTTCATATTGTATATTTTCGCGCCATGAAAAAATCGATTCTTTATTTTCTAATCCTCCTTGCATCAGCAAGTAATCTCTACGCTCAAGAGAGCGATTCAAAAACTTCCGACATAAAGTCTTTGAGAAGAGACGTGAGTTATTTGGCCGATGACAAATTAGAAGGACGAGAAACGGGAACTAAAGGAGAGCGCATGGCCGCGAAGTTTATTCGGAAGCGTTACGCCAAAATTGGAGTTAAACCCCTCGGGTCTTATGCTCAGAAATTCTCGAAAAAAATTCGCCCTGCAGACATAGATCCACACAAAGACATTGATCTTGATACCGTTAAAGCGACGGTTGTAAAAGGTTTGAATGTAACAGGAATCATAGACAATGGCGCTCCAACTTCAATAGTAATCGGAGCACATTACGATCACCTTGGTTGGGGCGGAGCAGGTTCTTTAGCGCCTGGGATAAGAGCAATTCACAATGGCGCAGACGACAACGCATCAGGTGTCGCTACCATGCTTCTTTTGGCCGACTGGTTGAAAGACACACTTAAAAAACACAACTACATTTTTATAGCTTTTTCCGGTGAAGAAAAAGGCTTGTGGGGCTCCAATTTCTTTGTAAAAAACACCGACTATCCCATCGAGAAGTTCGACTACATGATCAACATGGATATGGTTGGTCGCTTGAACGATGAGCGCAAGTTGGCCGTGAATGGCTCTGGCACCTCCCCTTCCTGGAAACCAGCTCTTGAGAAAGCAAATACAAGCGCATTGAAAGTTGTTCAAAAGGAATCTGGAATCGGCCCAAGCGATCACACTTCCTTTTATCTGGCAGACATTCCAGTTTTGCACTTCTTTACGGGGCAGCATTCCGATTATCACAAACCAAGCGATGACGTTGAGAAAGTAAACTTCGAAGGCATGTACGATGTGGCGAGCTACATCTTTAATGTGATCGTTGCTTTGGAGGAAACGGAAAAACTGGCATTCACAAAAACAAAGGATGAAAGTTCAGAAACACCCCGTTTCAAGGTGACTCTTGGAGTTGTACCTGATTACCTCTTCGATGGAACCGGAATGCGTTTGGACGGCGTGCGCGAAGGAAAGCCAGCTAAGAATGCTGGAATGCAAAAGGGAGATATCGTTTTACAAATGGGCGATGTCGAAGTGAAGAACATGATGTCCTACATG